>Ga0272441_10007999_pt1 | contig 16942 bp, 16 predicted proteins | sample SSMProp6N_FD_193582 | JGI IMG/M metagenome (GOLD analysis project Ga0272441, IMG submission 193582) | Marine sediment archaeal communities from Little Sippewissett salt marsh, Falmouth, MA, United States - SSM-Prop-6N | ecosystem: Environmental > Aquatic > Marine > Wetlands > Sediment ...
AACGGCCGTTTTGCCGAATTCAGCATATCCGCCGCCTTATTGATCTGCTGGCTATGGCCTTTGTAGGTTGGATTGTAACCACGAATCATGATATTATCATTGGGTCGATATTCTCCTTTCCCCGCGGTAATATCACTGGGAAGATCGATTAAAACCGGACCCGGACGGCCCGTAATTGCAATATGATAGGCTTCGCGGACAATTTGTCCAATCTGACCGGGATCTTGAGCTAAATAACTGTGTTTTGTGATGGGTCGCGTGATCCCGATAATATCGGCTTCCTGAAAAGCATCATTGCCGATCATGGCGGATGGAACCTGACCGGTAAATACAATCATGGGAATCGAATCCATATGTGCATTGGCAATTCCTGTCACTGTATTGGTCGCACCGGGACCTGAAGTAACAATCACAACACCTGGCTTCCCTGTTGCTCGTGCATAACCATCAGCAGCATGGGTGGCTCCCTGTTCATGCCGAAATAAAATTTCCTGAATTTCTGATGTGCGATCGAGAACATCAAAGAGACCAATCACTTTACCACCGGGATACCCGAATACTTTTTTCACACCTAAATCGACCAATGTTTGAACCAGTATTTCAGATCCAGTCATTCTTGTTCCAGGACTCCTTTTCTTCTTTGTCATGGTCTTGTCCTCTTCGTTAATTGGATGGATTTTATTTCTCTAATAATCGTTTTGCCGATAAGACGGCCCCTGTGTTTGCTGAGGTCACCATTCTTGCATATCGCTGCAGCCAGCCGTGATTCACTTTTGACGGGTGTGGTTTCCATTCTGACTGGCGTTTTATCCACTCATCCTCACTCAAATTCACATTTAATTCCTGTTTGGGTATGTTGATTGAAATCATATCGCCGTCTTTTAACAATCCAATCGGACCGCCTGCGGCTGCTTCAGGAGACACATGACCGATACAGGCACCTCGTGTTCCTCCTGAAAACCGGCCATCTGTAATAAGTGCGACTTTGTCTCCCAACCCCATTCCCATAATATTTGCCGTCGGAGCAAGCATTTCCTGCATTCCAGGCCCCCCCTGCGGGCCTTCATAACGAATAACGACAACATCCCCGGCTTTCACTTTGCCATCTAAAATTCCCTGACAGGCATCTTCCTGAGAATCAAAAATCACTGCGGGTCCCTGATGCACCATCATATCAGCATCGACTGCACCGGTTTTAACAACAGATCCCAATGGGGCCAAATTTCCAAAAAGAATCGCAAGTCCTCCGCTTTCACTGTAAGCCTGATCGCATGAGCGGATAACCTCCTGATTCCTGATTTCAGCATTTTTCAGATTTTCACCAACCGTATGAAGATTAACAGTCGGCAAATCCGTATTCAGTACACCGTCGATCTGACTGATTTCTTTCATGATCGCCTGAATGCCACCCGCTGCGTCTACATCTTCAATATGCCAGTGAGAAGCCGGAGACACTTTACAGATCTGGGGTACTTTACAGGCAAGCTCATGAAGTCTTTCCATTGGATACTCCACATCCGCCTCATGGGCAATGGCCAGCAAATGAAGCACGGTATTGGTGGATCCGCCCATAGCCATATCCACAGCAAAAGCATTGTCCAGAGACGCTTGATTGACAATGTCTTTCGGTTTTATATCTTTTTCAATAAGCGGAAGAATGATCTGACCGGCTTTTCTGACAAGCGCTTTTCGTTCTTCGGAGATCGCCAGACGCGTCCCATTCCCGGGCAAACCCAATCCGATGGCTTCAGTCAGGCAATTCATTGAATTCGCAGTAAACATACCGGAACAAGAGCCGCAAGTGGGGCATCCTGTTTCCTCCAGCTCGTTCAATTCCTCGTCGTTAATATTTCCGACCTTATATGCTCCCACCCCTTCAAACACAGAAATCAAATCAGTGACGCGGCCGTCTTTGGTTTTACCTGCAGCCATCGCGCCACCGCTTACCATGATTGTGGGGATATTCACACGCAGTGCCCCCATCAGCATACCGGGCACAATTTTATCACAATTGGGAATCAGAACGAGCCCGTCAAATTGATGAGCGATCACCATCGATTCCAGCGAGTCTGCAATCAATTCCCGGCTGGCCAAAGAATATTTCATACCGATATGCCCCATCGCGACACCATCGCAGATTCCAATTGTATTAAACTCAAAGGGAATCCCGCCCGCTTTTCTTATCTCTTCTTTCACCAGTCGACCAAATTCCTGCAAATGCACATGACCGGGAATGATATCGACGTATGAGTTGCAGACACCGATAAAGGGTTTGCCAAAATCCTCCTTTTTAACACCGCAGGCTCGCAACAAACTTCGGTGCGGAGCGCGTTCAAATCCTTTTTTAATGATATCACTTCGCATAATATTCCTTTCGAAAGATGGTCTTTGGGATCCCTCTTATCGAGGTCACTCCTACCTGAATGTAATCGATGGTATTTTTTAGGGATGTAGGAATGACCCCGAACCTTAGTCTCGTACCACAACGAGTACCAGGAGGATCACACCTACTAAAATAAGAAGCACGAGAGAAAATATATTATCAAGAATACGTACAGACGGGATCTGAACAGCAGTTCCGCTTGGAGTAACACTTAAAATTTGTCTGATTTTCCGACGCATGACGATAGATATCATATTTTATTCTATTTAAGTTCGAAAAATTTAATAAAATTTAGTATGGATGTCAAGAAGAATTTATGCTGTTTTTAATTTTCTATTGATAAAACTTGCATTCAATCCATGCACCCACCCATTTAATCCATCAATTGCTGCTCCAGTTTCATCTGATCCGCACGGGCTTTACGAATCCGTGATATTGCCTGCATATACCGTTTTTTCTGTTTCAGGGCCATCGCTTTCTTATACATGGCTTCGGCATGATCATAATCATTGTCAATTTCAAAAGCAACCCCCAGATTGTAATAAACCGCCGACTCTTTCGGAAATTCTTGAACAGCCTGTTTCCACACTTCAACTGCCTCCGGCCAAAGGCCATTTTCCGCATATTTGCGACCCATATCGATATTGCCCTTTCCGGGTTCTACATACAGTTGCTGAGTGATTTCATGAATGGATATCATATTGACAAACTTTCTCACAATTTCACGAGACAATTCAACCAGAATCTGCCCTTTGGGTTTTAATGATTTTCCTTTTCCCTCTATCACCTTTCCACTGTTATAGCTCTTGGAATCGCTGTGTACGGCCAATAATTGTCCGGTTTCCACGTTCACCACTCTGAAATTAATAGCTACCGTACCTCGACGAATTTTATAATGCTGATCCACCAGCACCGTTTTCATAATCTCTTTTTTCACTTTTTTCTTTTTACCCGTAAAAATATTTTTCTGCTCCACCCATTCATATTTTCCGGTGCCCTCCTGCCTTTCGACTTTTTCCACACCTCTTTCGTCCCTTTCTACCTGATATGTGGTCACTTCTCCAAAAATCATAGCGTCCACACCCAAGACCTTACCAATCTGAACCGCAGCGGCTTCATCCACAACACCTGTCATACCAAGGTTTTGTTCATCCAGGACTTCTTTCAAGCGATCCCGTTCAATCATATCATATTGCTGCTTCTGAATCAGTAAGGCCTGCATCGTCGTGGCGATCTGACTCCCGGATCGTTCAGGCCCCTGAAAATCGACAACAGCCAGTTTTTTAATACCGGACAAATGAATTTCTGCGGGTTTCATTACTTGAACTTGCACTTTAGAAGTGGATGAACAGGCAAGCAGGAAGGTAATGAATACAGATAAAACAGAAATATATGATCTGACTTTCATAGAAAACCCCTTCTGATCCATCAATCTGTGATTAATCAATCCCCATGCAAATATAGTAATGGAATTTTATAAATCAAAGGATTAAGCGCAACTCCATTGTGATAAATTGAGCTGTGTTATTAATAAAATGCGGGTAATAGGAATATAAGACTCCAAATTCAAACCAGCTGTCATAGGCAATTGGAAATGTATAACCCAATCCCCCGCAAAATCCCAATGAAATATATCCACCCTCCCAGATCTGCGGATACAGTATGCCATATCCAAAATCAAATAAAAATCCATCCTGTGCATAGCGTCGACCTAACAGTTGAATATTCCAAAGGGACCATTCATCATTATGAACGGTATAAAGAAATTTGGCATTCACATCCAGATCCGGTCTGAATTGCAGTCCCAGAACACCACCGTAACTGTAAGTGGTTTCAAAGATATCTTCCATATCCCCCAGAGGCATGAACAAACCTGTGGTGGGTCCCAGATAGACACCTTTTATTCGACTGCTGGCATTGCGTGTGGGAATCAGCAATTCAGGCTGATTCATGCGTGCCAAAGCTGATTTTGTTTTTTTCGATATCTTTGCAGGTAATACATGGTCTCCTGTCCGTAAACGAATTTTCGGGGCAACAGAAACCAATTTCACCTTTGCCAGCCGCTGATTTGTTTTTGTCACCTGAACATATGTGATCGGTTTCCATCTTCCACCCAGATGACGATAGACGGTAAAGTAGTCCCCTACATGGATACCTGCATTTTTTCCGGCACCAATGACTGCCACGCCCCCGACTGATTTCAATATTTTGGCCTGACGAGCAGCCAGACACCGGCCGGACAGCAGGATAAACAGAAATAACCAGCACAACCCCTTGGATGGCATGAAACGCATATTGCCACCTCATGAATTAATCCAAATTGAGAACACGTTTCGATAATTACTTTTTATTGAACACGCAAAACCTGTGCCTGAATTATCATTGATTGAAAACAGAATAATAAAAAATCTTATAATATTATATTTTTATTAGATTTAGTGACTTGCTAAAATATTATTTTCTGCGTACTGCTTCTATAGTCCCGTTTCAAATGTTACATGTCTGTAACATTTCATATTGAAAAGAACGAACCCATCCGGATTATGGATTTAACAGTTCAAAACCTGTCTGCAGATCACATTTACGAATCGCCGAACATTCTTTTAGTTCATATAAAACAATTTCCATGACATGCCAGACTTTCACTCCCCTGCGAACACATCCGGTAAAAGTCGAATCATTGCGCCCGCAGGCCAGATGCATATGCAGAGTCGGATGGCCAGCCTGATTTAGAAATATCGTTCCTACTCCGGTGACTTCACGTACATGATTGAATATAATTTCATTGGGCTCAATATTTTCTGCCCTTCCCTCCTTAGGACCTACAATTAAGGTACTCTCTGCATCCGCACCTCCGAGACAGATTAAAGAAGCGGATGCTATTTGCTCTTCCGCAGCGAATTTTTCCACGCATTCGTGTAAAATATCTCCGTCTTCAAGACGAATGATAAAAATACGCCCTGATTTTGCCTCACTGTATTTCAAAATGAAGATCCCGCTTCATTATTCATGTTCCAACCCGCATTAAACTCAATACATTAAAACAGGCTCAGCCTATTTGCCTACGATTGCAATCACTTCCCCATAATAAATGCGATGATAATCTTTCTCTGGATAATGGACTTCCAGACCCGGATCTAAAAAATGAGCAGGATTAATATCATCCCAGTAAATTTTCTGGCACTCCAATACCAGCTCGGCTTCTGAATATGCCGGAGCAGCAACCACGCTGGAAGCAACCGGTGTTAATCCTGCTTCCGTGATTTTATCTCTTGATCGATCCGACACAGAACCTATTATTTGCAGTGAGCGGCGATATTCAGGCGGAAAAGCACAAAGTGTAAATGTTTCATATTTCTCGATAAAATCAAAAGTAAAATAGTTCGGTCTTACGACCACTTGTGCAAAAGGCCGATTCCACATGTTTCCAAGACTTCCCCAGGCAATGGTCATGCAGTCATAGGTACCATCCAAAAAATCTCCACTTGTTAACAGCATCAACTGATTGGCCCAGAGATCCTGGGAATGTACAAGCAATTGATCAAATGTAACGGTTTGTTTTGCCATAATGACTCCTCACCATGATCAAATGTCAATTTATCATTGATATCAAAATGCTGTTTTCAGATCCTTTCTCGATTTCGATGATAATATAAATGTTGCATAAAGGATTAAAATCAAATTTTTCGATTCTTCGAATCCGGATTTTCCCGATAAAGAATCGCTACATGACCAATGATATTGACAAGCCGACTCTGGGTCATACGAGATAAATATTCGGCTAAAGACTGCCTTTCGTTTTTATGATCATTAAATTTCACTTTAACCAGTTCATGACTTGAAAGGCCTTCTTCTGTTTTTGAAATGACAGATCTGGTAATTCCCTGATGACCGATATAAACAACAGGCCGCAATTTATGAGCCAGTTTTCTTATTTTCTTTTGATCTGAGATCATTACATCATAAAGTGTTTTAGTTTTTGCTGATAACCCGGACACGCTTTATCAGCACCGGCTTGGTCGGTACATCCCGCATTCCATTGGGGCGCGATCCGGTCTGTACAGACGCAATTTGATCCACTATATCCAACCCACGGATAACCTTTCCAAACACAGCATACCCATATCCATCCTGTGTATTTCCGTGATCCAGGCCTAAATTATCTCGATGATTGATAAAAAATTGAGAGGTGGCGCTGTTCGGATCCGCAGTTCTTGCGTAGGAGATCGTTCCCCTTAAATTACTGATTCCGTTGTCTCCTTCATACGGAATGGGGGGATTGCAATCTTTGGGCATCATATTTTCAGTAAAACCACCGCCTTGAATCATAAAGTTATAGATCACACGATGAAAAATGGTATTATCATAAAATTTAGCGTTTACATAATCAAGAAAATTTTTCACCGAAACCGGTGCCTTGTCAGGATACAATTCAACTTCAATCTCTCCCAGGCTGGTTGAAATTAATACGTGTGGTTTTATGGACACCATTTTCTGATCCCTCTCACTCGACTGATTGGATGCTTTCTGCTGAGACTGGCAATTGCAGATGAGAATAAACAGACTGAATATAACAAGCATCGAATATAATTTCATAATTTCCTCCAAACTGTTTAAAAATTGTAAATACCTGCTAACACTTCAGACAATCCTGTCATGCTAATTATTTGCGCTTTGACTCAAATCGCGATTCACATATTCAAACAGGCCTTATATGCATGCTTGAAACACTTGATTCAATTTGTCCCATGTTCGTTCCAGGGCTTCAGAAACGACTTTCGCGTGTCCCAGAATCGGCATAAAATTGGTATCGCCATCCCAGCGAGGCACAATATGAAAATGAAGATGATCTGCTATTCCTGCGCCTGCAACACGCCCCAGGTTCATGCCCACATTAAATCCGTGGGGACGCATGACCTGCTTCAAGGCTTTCTGGCTTGTCTTCAGCAATTCCATCATTTCTGACATTTCTTCAGATTTTAACGATTCAAGTTCACATGTATGCCGATATGGGACGATCATTAAATGACCATTATTATATGGAAATCGATTCATAATAATAAATGTTTGATCACCACGATAAATAATCAGATTTTCTCTGTCCTTGTGCTGCTTTGGTTTTTCACAAAAGATACATCCTTCGGGCTGATCGCATTTTTCTATATACTCCATACGCCAGGGCGCCCAAAGAATTTTTTTTTCATGATGTTCCTTTGAAGAAGAGGCCACGGTTATTCCTCTTCTCTTGCTTTCTTGGATCCCTCAATCACTTTCAATTCCTGATCTTTGGGGACCTGTTCATAATGAGAGAAAGAACGCCGATAAATACCGCGACCGGATGTGATGGAACGAAGTGTGGTCGCATATCGATCAAGATCGGCCAGGGGAACTTTGGCTTTAATAACTTGAAAATTCCCCTTGGCTTCTGTCCCCATAATCTTTCCTCGTCTCCCGGATAAATCACCCATAACATCACCCATATGATCTTCTGGAACTTTCACTTCTACATTATAAATGGGTTCAAGAAGTATCGGTCGCGCCTTAAGAAAGGCGGATTTAAAAACTTCCCTGCCGGCTGTCTGGAAAGCGATGTCTTTAGAATCCACCGGATGTTCCTTGCCGTCGTATACAATCGCTTTCACATCCACAACACGATACCCGGCAACAGGTCCATTCTCAAGCACCTGTTTGATCCCTTTCTCGATAGAGGGGATAAATACAGAAGAAATATTTCCGCCTTTGACTTCATTGCCGAATTCAAATCCTTCTCCCCTCGCCATGGGTTCGACTTTCATCCATACTTCAGCAAATTGACCGGCACCTCCGGTCTGTTTTTTATGACGATATTTATCATCTGATTTTGCTGTAATGGTTTCACGATAGGGTATCTTTGGCCGCTCTTCATCCACATCGACTCCGTACTTTTCATGCAGCCTGTTAATAATCACTTTTAAATGGAGATCACCCTGACCTGAAACAATGGTTTGATGAAGTTCCGGATCTTGAACAACCGTAAAGCTGGGATCTTCATCCTGAAGCACATGCAGTCCGGTTGATATTTTTTCTTCATCCCCCCGGCTTCTTGGATTTACAGCCACACTAATCACAGGTTCTGGAAATTCAACGGGATCAATGATAATCGGCGATCGTTTATCGCAAAGCGTATCATTGGTTTTCGTGTTTTTCAATTTTACAAGCGCTCCGATATCTCCCGCCTTTAAATGGCCAATTTCATTCCGATTTTTCCCATTCAATGTATATATCTGGCCAGTTTTTTCTGTAACTTTTTTAACCGGATTCAGAATATCATCTCCCGGTTTTAATGATCCGGAATAGACTCGAACCAATGATAACTCGCCAATATGAGCTTCTGAGATGGTTTGAAAAACAAAAACAGACAGGGCATCCTGCTCAGAAATTTTTCTTTCTACTGCCTGATCTTGATGCGTACCGGTCACTGTTTGAAAATCCGCAGGAGAAGGACCATAGCTGACAATAAAATCCAATACACCGGCAATGTTGACACTCGTATCAGCCGCACTGCAAAGGATCGGTATCAGTGTTTTATTCAAAATACCCGTGCGTATTCCCTGGAGAATCTGCTCTTCGGTTAAATCTCCGGTATCAAAGTAGGCTTCCATCAATGCGTCATCACTTTCGGCTGCGGCTTCGATAACCTGATTACGTAATTCTGCAGCCTTCGACTGTAAATTGTCCGGAATCTCCTCCACTTTGGGTTTATTTTTACTGCCCGTCTCATATGTCAGAAGCTTCATCCTTAAAACATCAACAATTTTATTAAACCCTTCTCCGGGATTGACCGGAAACTGTATGGCCACTGTACCGGTTCCAAAACGGTCTTTTAAACTGGAAAATACTTTATCAAAATCAGCATGTTCTCCGTTCAGCCGATTCACAATAAACAAGCGGGGCTTTTCATATTCGTCAGCAAACTCAAGGACCTGTTCAGTTCCGACTTCAACGCCCTCTACAGCACTGACCAGAACCAGAGCCAAATCAATAACCCGCAATGCTCCCTTGGCGCCTCCTACAAAATCCGAATAGCCGGGCATATCGAGACAATTAATTTTGCAATCTTTCCATTCTCCATGCAGTAAAGACGTATTAATTGATATTTTTCTGGCAATTTCATCAGCATGATAATCTGAAACCGTATTGCCGTCATCAATAGTTCCCATACGGTTTGTGCTTCCCATGGTAAACGCCAGTGCTTCAGCGATTGTTGTCTTGCCAACCCCCCCATGACCCATCAAACCAATATTACGAATATTATCTGTCGGGTATTCTTTCACGTGAACCCTCCTTTATCAGTGTTGATTCAATTTATCCTGCAAAATTTGTTTTACTTGATCGCGCATAATCCTGCCGCCAGGTCCCTTCGAAATAGAAAGCAAAAAAAAGACCGTCTTCGGACATTTATAAGCAGCCATGCTCTCCTTCGCATAATTGATGATTTCTGCAGGCGTCGCTGTTTCTTTCTCTTTTAATACCACACCCGCATGAATTTCTTCTCCGGTAAGCTTATCCGGCAGTCCGACCACGACGGCTTCTTTGATTTTGGGATGCCCTACCAGACACTTTTCCACTTCAGTTGGGTAGACACTAAAACCACTTTTCATAATGACGTTCTTTTTCCGGGCGACAATCAATCCATATCCGGCTTCATCAAACTGAGCCAAATCGCCTGTGTATAACCAGCCATTCCGTATGGATTCTTTGGTGGCCTCCGGACGATTCAGGTATCCCTTCATCACATTGGGACCCTGAACAATGATCTCGCCTATCTGTCCGCTCATGACTTCTTTGTCATGAGAATCAACAATTTTCAATTCAACACCGGGCAACGGAAGCCCGATGGAACCGGGTTTGCGCTCTCGATTGGCTACATTCAGCGATACAATTGAAGAAGCTTCTGTGAGTCCATATCCTTCAAGAATGGGAACATGAAACAAAGATTCAAAGGCTTCCATAACATCCGCTTTTAAAGCGTCACCCGTTGTCATCCAGTAATTTAAACAGCTGAAATCCGGAACGGATTCCTCTGTTTTTATTAATATTTCCTGTAATAAAGACGGATAACTGACAAAATAACTCGGCTTGTGCGATGCAATAACAGAGATAACATGATCCGCATCAAAATAAGGAGAGACCAGTAATGTGGCACCTCCATATAAGAAACTGCCAATGACCAGAATTTGTCCTGCCGGGAAAGAAAACGGAACCGTACAGCTGACACGATCGCTGCTTTCTATCTTTAACAACCTCGCCAGGGCTTCAATATTGGATAGAATATTTCCATGCGTCAGTTCTGCACCCTTCGGACGTCCGGTGATACCGGCTGTATATACAATCAGTGCTGTATCATTTCGATTGGATTCATAAGTTGATTCCAGGGGAGTATAAATTTCCATCAGATAGGGCAATCGCACCTCGCCGTGCTCTGCTTTATCACCAAGTACAATCATTTTATTGCAACGCTCAAGTCCCTGTAATGCGGAACGCACTGTCTCTTGGCATTGATCCCAATAGATAATTCCCTTGGCTTCACTGTCTTCTATCTGGTGATGAATTTCATTGGCCTTATCAAAGGTTGAAATTGGAACAATGACTGCTCCAATTTTTAACAGCGCAAAATAACTGATAATGAAATGAGGCACATTCGGCAGTATTAATGCAATGCGATCTCCTGCGGCAATTCCCATTTCCTGCAGGGCATGGGCCAAACGATCACAGGCATCTTTAAGATCTGTATAATTGATTGAATGATTCCCGAAAATAATGGCTGCTTGATTTCCGTTTTTCTCACAAGCCTTCTCCAGTATCTGATAAAAATTATTCACGTCTTGGCTCCTCTTATCATCCTCATCATATCATCTGCTTCATAACTGCTTCTCACATATGGGCCTGCTTTGACATATCGAAATTTCATATCTTCAGCAATTTTTTGATATTGATCAAATAATGCAGGGTGCAAATATTCCCGAACCTGAGCCTTGTTCAATCCCGGTGCAAGGTACTGTCCAAGGGTTAACGCATCACAATCCGCTTGCCTTAATGCTTTGAACACTTCAATAATTTCATCCCTTCTCTCCCCAAGACCCAGCATGAATCCTGATTTTGTAATGATATCGGGACGATACCCTCTGGCATGGGACAATATTTGGATAGAACGATTAAAATCTGCCTCCGGACGCATTTTCGAATAGAGACGCGGAACCGTCTCGACATTATGATTGAAAACATCAATATCACTGTCCAGGACTTTTTGCAGGGCTTTTTTATTCCCCTGAAAATCCGGAATAAGAACCTCTACAGTTGCATTCGTATTGAGCATTTTAACTGCATTTATTGTCAATACAAAATGAAAAGCACCGCCATCCGCCAGATCATCCCGGGTAACTGAGGTAATAACAACATGCCTTAAATCCAGAATGCGGACGGATTCAGCAACAGACTCCGGCTCCTTTTCATTGACTGGCATTGGCTTTCCCTGACGAACACCACAGAATCTGCAATGACGGGTACAAACATCCCCTAAAATCATAAATGTCGCTGTTGATCTTTGAAAACAATGGGATAAATTAGGGCATCCTGCCGATTCACAAACGGTATTCACGCCATGATCACGAAAAAATTGCTTCATTCGAAGCACTTCATTCGAAAGAGAAAACCGCCTTTGCATCCATTCAGGCTTACGGGAGAAGCGTGTATGATAAGCAGTTGTTTGGTTGTTTTCCATAACCTATTATGATAAAAAACAAAAGCGTGATAATCAAGATATTTTTCCAGAGAAACATGTTCAAATCATTTCACAAGGGCCAGAAACAGATAAAAAATCGGTTTCAACATCTTGATCTGGTTTGTTCTGCTTCAGAAACCATTTCTCTGAGATCAACTTGACTTTCATCTCCCATTTTTGTAAAATAATCATTATGTTATTCTCCCTGTACAATATTTCGATCGTCAAAAATCGCAAACAATTACTGAATCCTTTCAATCTTTCTATTCCTGAAAAAACCGATGTCTGCATTTCCGGTCCCAGCGGTGCCGGGAAAACAACATTTATCAGATTATTCAATCAGATGACAATTCCAACAACCGGCGAGATTTACTATAAAAACACAAAAATTTCAGATAGCGATTTGACTTTGTATCGACGAAAAATCGCCATGGTCTTTCAGGAACCTGTTGTTTTATCCGGACTCGTTCGTGACAATTTAATCCTGCCCTTTCAGATAAAACGGTGGCAAACGGATATTGCCGAAAGCCGCATAGCAGAAATCTGTGATTTATGTAAATTACCGCCTTCACTGCTTACGCAGGACAGCCATATTTTATCTGGCGGCGAGAAACAGAGAGTGGCCATTGGGCGTGCTTTGCTGGTCAATCCGGAAGTGATGTTAATGGATGAACCCACATCTGCACTGGATATGCAAACGGCTCAATCGATTATGCAAAATATCAGGCAGGGTTACCCTGATTTAACATTCATCATTGTCAGCCATGCAAAGGAATTGATCAATTCCTGTCAAATGCATATTCAGATTAAAGTCGGAAATGTGATAACCGATAATTAAACCACATGACAAATCACATAAAATATCCGGAGCATTAAGATTATTATGATATCAGTCATCGACATCCCATTGTGGAGATTATGTCTGTGCTACGGACTTTTTTTTCTTGGTTTTATTTTGACCTGGTGGAAAAAACTGCATCTCACCCGTGATCTATTCTTCTCAATCTTCAGAATGACGATCCAATTGACACTGATGGGTTTCATATTAACAGAAATATTCGAGATTAAAACCTGGTGGCTCGTTACACTGATTTACATCGCCATGCTTTTTTTTGCTGCCCAGACTATTGTTAAACGGACCGGGATCGTATTTCCACATATTTACCGGCTTCTTTATATCTCTTTGTTAGGCGGTGCCGGATCTGTTTTTGTTTTCTTTATACTGATTATCATCAGTAGTAAACCCTGGTACAATCCACGGTACTTTATTCCTCTCGGGGGAATGATTCTGGGAAACTCCATGAACGGCAGCGCGCTGGCCCTTGAGCGCTTTTTCGATGATATTCATGGACGGCGCCGTGAAATTGAAACTTTAATTTCATTGGGAGCCACCGGAAGCGAAGCTGCGCAATCATCATTCCGGAAAGCTTTTCGGTCTGCGGTTCTGCCAATGATGATGAACATGTCCGGTATGGGGCTTGTCTTTCTGCCAGGCATGATGACCGGGCAAATCCTGGGTGGATCAGCGCCTCTGGTCGCAATCAAATACCAAATCGCTATTATGGGCGCCATTTTAGCAAGTCTTGTTGTGACTGTTTATTTTATTCTTTCACTGGAATATCATCAATTTTTCAATAAATTCCATCTCATTCGTGAGGACATTTTTGAATATCAAAATAAGAAATAAAGGAAACGCGTATGAAGACACTCAATGACTTATGGAAATCTGGAAGGGAATTTCTGAATGTGGAACTCCCCATTATGTGTGGTGCAATGACATGGATTTCAGAAAGCGGACTGGTTTCTCATGTATCCAATGCAGGTGCGTTCGGTTGTCTTGCCGGAGGCAATATGGAACCGGATCTGTTGAATCAGGAAATTGAAAAAACCAAAAATCTGACCAAAAAGCCATTTGCCGTAAATTTAATCACGATTGCCCCAAATTATAAAAAACAGCTGGATCTCGTCACTGAAACAGAGGTTCCCTATATTATTTTTGCCGGAGGAATCCCAAAGGCTGCGGATATACAAAAAGCCAAATCTTCCGGTGCCAAAGTTCTCTGCTTTGCATCAACGGAATCGATCGCAAAACGAATGATCGACCGGGGTGCAGATGCGCTTATGCTGGAAGGAAGCGAAGCCGGGGGACATATTGGACACGTTTCGCTGATCATTTTATTACAGCAGATTCTTTTCGAATTTCAGAATTTTCCGATATTTGTTGCCGGGGGGATCGGAACAGGAAGAATTCTTCCGCATCTTCTTCTCATGGGTGCTTTCGGTGTACAATTGGGAACACTCTTTGTACTGAGTGAAGAATGTAATGTCAATCTTAAATTTAAGCAGGCGTTTATCCGTGCACGTGCGAGAGATGCAATTTCAACCCCGCAATTGGGTTCCGAACTTCATGTGGTCGCTGTTCGTGCTTTGAGAAATCAGGGCATGGATCAATTTGCAGATTTGCAGCTGCGTCTGATTCAATCGCGCCGTCGCGGACAAATATCCCAGGAAGAAGCGCAATTTGAAGTGGAGCGATACTGGGTCGGAGCACTTCGGCGCGCAGCAATGGATGGGGATATCGAAAATGGATCCCTCATGGCCGGGCAAAGCGTCGGCCTGGTAAAAGAAATCAAGCCCTTGAAGCATTTACTTTCAGACCTGGTTATGGACGCTGAAAAAGAGCTGAAGCGAATACAGAAAATCCTCATTTAACAGAAGAAATCCCGTCCCCTGCAATGAAGAGACGGGATTTTTGGGAGGGAGAGATTTATCTGCAGTTAATGCGACAGGTATCGATCAATGCCGTCCGCGGCCATGCGTCCCTGATTGATCGCACGCACAACAAGAGACGCTCCCCTGACAGTATCTCCGGCCGCAAAAACACCTTCCGTCGATGTCATCAATTGCTCATTCACGACAATATTGCCGCGGCTGTCCAGTTTCAGGTTAAAATCCTTGATAATCGGGCCATTCTCCACATGCATAAAGCCGGCCGCCAGAAGCACCAGATCCGCATCCAGTGTAAATTCTGAACCCGGCAATTCCTGATATGACTGTTTACCCGCAGAATCCGGTGTGGACCAATCCAGTTTTACACAGCTCAGTTTTTCAACCCAACGGTCTCCGTAAAATGCCTGTGTCTGAATGCTCCACATTCGATTACAGCCTTCTTCGTGGGAGGAAGAGGTTCTTAAAATCTTTGGCCATGTCGGCCATGGATTATCTTCCGTCCTCTGCTCCGGTGGTTTGGGTAACAGTTCAATCTGTGTGACTGAGGCAGCTCCCTGACGATTGGCAGTACCGACACAATCCGCTCCCGTGTCTCCGCCACCAATCACAACCACCCGCTTTCCCCGTGCGTCGATCCTGTTATCCGCAGGAATATTGTCTTCAGCAATGATGCGATTTTGCTGCGTCAAGTAATCCATGGCGAAAATAATACCATTCAAATTTCTTCCCGGAATCTTCAAATCTCTGGGAACAGTCGCACCGGCTGTGATAAGAATCGAATCAAACGACCGTTTCATAAACCGGGGTGACAGATCTCGGCCAGCGTCCACTTCTGTCTCAAACTTGACACCTTCCGCTTCCATCTGTTCAAGTCGGCGGTCAATCACCCATTTTTCCATTTTAAAATCAGGGATACCGTATCTCAGCAATCCACCCACACGGTCTGATTTTTCAAATACAACGGCTTCGTACCCTTTTCTGGCTAACTGCTGTGCAGCAGCCAGGCCGGCAGGACCCGAACCAATGACAGCCACACGCCGGTTTTTCCGGACCGGTGCTGATTCGGGATGAATCCATCCCATGTCAAATCCTTTTTCCACAATCAGCCGTTCGATATGACGAATGGTCACTGCCGGCTGGTTGATAGATAACGTACAAGCCGATTCACACGGTGCAGGACAGATACGTCCCGTGATTTCCGGAAAATTATTGGTACTGTGAAGCAGATCCAGTGCTTTCTGCCATTGTCCCCGGTACACCATATCATTCCAGTCCGGAATCCGGTTATTCAGCGGGCACCCATAGGTATGGCAACTGGGGACGCCGCAATCCATGCATCGGTTGGCCTGCTGCCGGAGCTCCTCCAATTGGAGTTCCTGCTCCACTTCCCGGTAATCGTTTAATCTTTCCTGAACCGGCCGTTTGGGCGGGTCCACACGCTTGTATTCTAAAAATCCTGTATGTTTTGCCATGATAATCTCACGATTTTAACACAAAGCCGGTTATCGATAAACCTCTTCAGTCGCCGACACCGTATCCTTGCTTGGATCTTCTTTAAGCCGCATTCTTTCCAGAGCTGATTTATAATCGATGGGCATCACTTTGACAAATAACGGCAAATGCGCGTCCCAGTGATCCAGTATTTCTTTTGCCCGGATGCTGTTTGTATATTCAAAATGCTTCATAATCATACCTTGCAGCCGTTTCACATCTTCCTGCATCCAGACGGTTTCCAGATCCACCATATCCAGATTGCATTTGGTATCAAACAGCTCTGTCGGATCATATACATAGGCGATACCGCCGCTCATTCCGGCCGCAAAATTTTTACCCGTGTTGCCTAAAACCACAACAACCCCTCCGGTCATGTATTCGCACCCATGATCGCCCAGGCCTTCCACCACTGCCCGTGCGCCGCTGTTCCTGACAGCAAACCGTTCCCGGGCGATTCCATTGACAAACAGTTCACCGCCGGTTGCACCGTAGAGAACCACATTACCGATAATAATATTTTCATGGGGCGTAAACGTGGCATCTACCGGAGGCATTAAAATGACACGTCCGCCAGA
>Ga0272441_10008000_pt1 | contig 16941 bp, 7 predicted proteins | sample SSMProp6N_FD_193582 | JGI IMG/M metagenome (GOLD analysis project Ga0272441, IMG submission 193582) | Marine sediment archaeal communities from Little Sippewissett salt marsh, Falmouth, MA, United States - SSM-Prop-6N | ecosystem: Environmental > Aquatic > Marine > Wetlands > Sediment ...
CTGCCTGCGCCCAACGCGGGTTGACGCCGAGGGCCATCAGCGTTACCATCATTGTTTCGCAGGGTCGCCGTCGGGCGTGCGTTGCGTCGGGCGGCGGGGAGCATTGGACAGTGGCCTGTTCCCACTGACGCGCAAGCCCTCTGACCAGACGAAAGGCACTCCCCAGGATGAGCCGAGATGATGCTGCCTTGGGGTCGCTCGCGGGGAGCCAGGCGGCATTCGCCGCCAGCTCGTCGCGGTTGCTGAAGACCCTGCTTGAGAACACCATCCGCCTCTCCCCCATGGCGGTGGCCGTCTTCGAGACGTCGGGCCACTTCCGCACGGCGAACGTCGCCTTCCGCGATCTCTTCGGGTGTGAGCCCCCACCCACCTACTCGTTCCTGTCGGACCCCGTGCTCGAGCGTGCAGGTCTCCAGGGCGCACTCGACAAGCTCAAGCGTGGCGAGGCCACCGGCGTGTCGCCGGGGTTCTGGTACGATCCCGACGAGGTGACTCCCGGTCACGGCGGGCGCCGCGTCTACGTTCGCGGCGTGTGCTTCCCCGTGCTTGGCCCGAGCATGGAGATCCGCTGCTACGTGGTCGTCGCGCACGACTTGACCGACCGGCGGAACGCGGAGGAGGCGCTGGCGCGTCAGGGCGACCTGCTGAACGCCCTGATGGGCAGCGTGCCCGACTACATCTACTTCAAGGACCGCGAGTCCCGATTCGTACGCACCAACATGGCCCACGCCCGCGCGCTCGGGTTCTCGGATCCCGCCGAGCTGGTGGGAAAGACGGACTTCGACTTCTTCCCCGCCGAGGATGCCCAGCGCTTCTACGATGAAGAGCAGCGCGTCATGGCTTGTGGCGAGGCCCTCGTGGCGCACGTGCGCCAGGTGCCGAGGCGGGGGGGCGGGCAGCAATGGGTGTCGACCCATAAGGCGGCGATCCGCGACGAGAGCGGCGCCGTGGTGGGCATGGTAGGTGTGGGGCGCGACATCACGGAGCGCCTGCGGGTGCAGGAGGCTCTGCGCGAGAGCGAGGAGGAGCTGCGCGCCACGCTCGAATCGACGGCCGACGGCATTCTCGTCGTCAACCGCCAGGGCGAGGTGGCCCATGCCAATGCCCGCTTCGCCCAGATGTGGCGCATCCCGCCCGAGCTCCTGGCCACACGCGACGACGGGGTGTTCCTCGACCACGCCATGGCGCAGCTCGAGGACCCCGAGAGCTTCCTGGCCAGGGCCCAGGAGCTCTACGGCACGTCGGAGGAGTCCTTCGAAACGCTGCGCTTCAAGGACGGCCGGCTCTTCGAGCGCCACTCGTCACCGCTCATGCGCGGCGGTCAGGTCGCGGGGCGTGTCTGGTGCTTCCGCGACGTGACGGAGCGCGAGCGGGCCGCGCTCGCCCTGCGCCGCCGCGTGGCGTTCGAGGAACTCCTCACGCGTCTGGCCACCGACTTCATTGGCCTGCGCGTCGACCAGATCGACGCGGGCATCGAGGGTGCGCTCCGCGAGATCGGCGCCTACGCCGGCGCCGACCGCGCGTGCGTCATCCAGCGGCGCGACCGCGGACGCAGGATCAGCGTGACGCACGAGTGGTGCGCCGAGGGCGTGGCGCCCGACAAGGGCCGCGTCCAGGAGATGCCCGCCGAGCCGCTCAAGTGGGCGGGTACGGCGCTGGTCGAGGAAGGGCTGGTGCACATCCCGTGCGTGGCCGACCTGCCAAGGCGGTACGCCGAGGCGAAGAAGAGGTTCGAGGAAGGTGGCATTCAGTCGCTCGTCGCCGTGCCGCTGATGGTGGGCGGGAAGCTGGGGGGGGCACTTGGCCTCAACGCCGTGCGCAGAGAGTGTACGTGGCCCGACGAGGCGATCGCGCTTCTCAAGATCGCCGGTGAGATGCTGGCCAATGCCCTCGACCGCCGGCGCTGGGAGCGCGCGCTCCGCGAGAGCGAGACGCGGCTTCGCGCCGCCGTCGAAAGCCTGCCCTTCGATTTCTTCGCCATCGGGCCGGACGGCCGCTACACCCTCCTGAACTCCGCGTGCCGACGCCATTGGGGCGACGCCATCGGCCAGCGGCCCGAGGATATCGCCGGCGATAACGACGTCCGAGCGCTGTGGATCGAGAACAACCGCCGCGCCTTCGCCGGTGAGACGATCGAGGGCGACGTGAGCTACGTCATCAACGGCGGACTGCGTCACTTCCAGAACATCGTCTCGCCCGTGCGCGACGGCGGCGAGGTCTGTGGCATCCTTGGGGTGAACATCGACATCACGGAGCGGAAGCGTGCGGAGGAGGAGCGTCGCCGCCTCGAGATCAAGATGCTCCAGGCGCAGAAGCTCGAGAGCCTCGGCGTGCTTGCCGGCGGCATCGCGCACGACTTCAATAACCTGCTCGCCGGCATCCTCGGATTCGCCGACCTCACGATGGGTGAGTTGCCGTCCGATTCGCCGGCACGCGAGACCCTGAGCCACGTGATCACCGGAGCCCAGCGCGCCGCCGACCTCACGCGCCAGATGCTGGCCTACTCCGGCAAAGGGAAGTTCGTGGTTGAGCCCCTCGACCTGTCCCGACTCGTCGACGACATGCGCGACCTCCTCGGCATCTCCGTCTCCAAGAGCGCTCTCCTGCGGTACGAGCTTGCCCCCGTACTCCCCGGTATCGAGGCCGATGCCGCACAACTCCGCCAGGTGGTCATGAACCTCGTCACGAACGCATCCGATGCCATCGGAGACCGTAGCGGAGTGATCGTCGTCGCCACCGGAGTCGTCGAGTGCGACCGCAAGTGCCTCGAACGGACCTACCTCCGCGACGACCTGCCCGCAGGCACCTACGTGGTCCTCGACGTCCGCGACACCGGCTGCGGCATGGACGCAGAGACGAGGAGCAAGATCTTCGACCCCTTCTTCTCCACGAAGTTCACCGGGCGCGGACTCGGCCTCGCCGCACTCCTCGGGATCGTGCGCGGCCACAGCGGAGCCATCCGCGTCGATAGCGAACCCGGCCGCGGCACCCGCTTCCGCGTCCTCTTCCCCGCCACCGACCGGCCCCTACCCCCACAGGAGGCGGCGAGCGCCGACGCCGATTCCTGGCGTGGCCATGGCACCGTGCTCATCGTGGACGACGAGGCGACGGTGCGCAGCCTCGCCGGCGAGATCCTCCGACCCCTCGGCTTCGACATCCTCACCGCTGCCAACGGACGTGAGGCCATCGAGGTGTTCCGCACCCACGCCGATGCCATCACTGTCGTGCTCCTCGACCTCACCATGCCCCGCATGAGCGGCGAGGAGACGTTCCGAGAGCTGCGCCGCATACGCAGCGACGTATCCGTGATCCTCTCGAGCGGATACGGCGAGCAGGAGGCGGCCGAGCACTTCGCCGAGGCCGACTTGGCCGCCTTCATCCAGAAGCCCTACCGCGCTCGCGAACTCGCCGCGGTCATCCGCCGAGCCCTCGGCGGCTGACTCGCGCGTCCGCCCGGCACCAGGAAGCACCGCCGAGCGGCACCAGGCCGCTCGATCCCATAGGGAACGCCCAACCCGAGCTTCCTTCGTCGGCCGCGACTCCCCGCGGTGTGGGAGGGTACACGTGCACAGGGCACTCACTGCGCGATCGCTCCTCGTCGGCCTCGCCCTCGTGGTGGGGCTCAACGTGGCCGCGCCCTACGTGGGCCTCGTGCTGCGCGCCCAGTATCTCGCCACCAACTACTTCCCCGTGGGCCTGGGCATATCGTTTCTCCTCGTCGTGCTCGTGCTCAATGGGACGCTCAAGGCGGTCCGGCGGTCCTGGGCGCTCAGCGAGGCCGAGCTGGGCATCGTCTTCATCATGGCCGCCGTGGGCATCACCGTGCCCACCCACGGCACCGCTGGCTACCTGCTCAGCACGATCAGCGCACCGCGCTACTTCGCCACGCCGGAGAACCGATGGGCCGCGGTCTTCTTCCCCACCCTGCGCCGGTGGGCCGTGCTCGATGCGGGGCCGGCGCTCCGCTGGTTCTACGAGGGCCTGCCGCAGGGCGAATCGATCCCGTGGGCCGCCTGGAGCCTGCCCCTCGTCTGGTGGCTCTCCTTCGTGGCCGCGGGGCTCTTTGCCTGCACCTGCCTCATCAGCCTCCTGCGCCGCCAGTGGATGGAGCACGAGCGCCTGGCCTATCCGCTGGCCGAGATGACGCGCGAGCTCATCCGCGGCGCGGACGACGAGCGCCGCCGTCTGCCCCGCTTCGCCCGCTCCGGCCTCTTCTGGCTCGGCTTCGCGGTTCCCTTCGGCGTGCTCGCCTGGAACACCGTCGGCCTCTTCGTCCCCGCCTGGCCCGTGGTGCCCAAGGAGCTGCCGCCCATCGTCGTCGCCCATGGGTTCCCGCCCATCTACCTGGTCTTCTACTGGCCCATGCTGTGCATCGCCTACTTCCTCAAGCGCGAGGTGGCCCTGAGCATCTGGGTGTTCGTCCTGCTCGGCGTGGTGCAGGAGGGGCTGTTCAACCGCTTCGGCTTCGCCATCTCGAGTTCGCTGAGCGTCTACCACTTCGATGCTTCCCGCCCCGCGCTGGCCTGGCAGAGCTACGGGGCGATGGTCGTGATGGTCGCTCTGAACCTGTGGGTGGCCCGCCGCCACCTGGGCGCCCTCGTTCGCAGGGCGCTGCGCCCCGGCAGCGAAGCGGCTCAGGACCACGCGGAGCTTCTCTCGCCCCGCACCACCGTGTTCGGCCTCGCCATCGCCCTGACGTACATGGCCCTCTGGCTGTGCCGCCTCGGGCTGCGGCCCGCCACGGCCGTGCTCTTCCTGGGCGCCGTTCTCGTGGGCTTCCTGGCGCTCTCGCGCCTGGTGGTCGAGGGGGGCCTCGTCTTCATCCGCCCCCCGCTCACGCCCCAGTCCGCCACCGTCACCCTGCTGGGCAACTCGGCCATGGGTGCGGCGCAGCTCACGGCCATGGGCCTCACGATGGCCTGGGTGGCCGACCCCATCAACGCCTTCATGCCCGCTGCTGCGAACGCGGCGAAGGTGGGACGCTCCACGGGGGCCGGCGGCCGCCACGTGCTTGCCGCCATGGCGCTCGCCGCTGGCGTGGGGCTCGCGGTCACGATCCCCGTCACCCTCGCCATCTGCTACCACCGGGGCGCCTACACCACGGGCACGTGGCTCTTCAAGTATGCCCCCCGCGTGCCGTTCAACTACATTGTGCAGGCCGTGCGCTCGCGGCCGGGCATCGAGTGGCCGAAGCTCGCCTGGGCGGGCGTCGGCGGGGTGGAGATGGCGGTCGTGACCTTCCTGCACCACCGCCTGAGCTGGTGGCCGCTGCATCCGCTGGGCCTCGTGGCCGGTGTCGTCTTCAAAGTCCGCTGGTGCTTCCTCCCGGTGTTCCTCGGCTGGCTGTGCAAGGAAGGGATCATCCGCCTGGGCGGCGCCGCGGCGCTCTCGCGAGCCAAGCCCCTCTTCCTGGGCGTGATGGCTGGCTGGTTCGCGGGCGCAGGGCTCACGATGGTCGTCGACGCCCTCTTCTTCTTCGGCCACGGCCACACCATCTATTGGCATTAACCCGCATTTCTCACCAGCTCTCGCCGCCAGTGGCCCCCTCTCGCCTCAGGCGGCGTCCTCCGTGCGAGCTGTCCTCGACGTGTCCACTACGGACACGCCTGCGGAAGCTCGCGTGTGCGTCCTTGCCTGAGACGAGAAAGGGCGCACTGGGCACGCGCAGACTGTCTGGGCGCAGGACCTTCGCATCGGGCGCTACCATCGTCTCCCTTGCGGAGATACGGCCCCCACGCCACGACCTGGTGAGAAACGCGGGTTAACCCCTTCCATTCGCCCACGAGTTCCAGGGAACGCGCCCGTCGCGTCCAGCGCACTGGGCGACCCGGGACAACATGCGTGTGGAAGGGGGAGCAGCCCGCGAGGCCGCTATCGGACGCGGAGTTTGCCCTGGCGGGATTCGAGGCGGGTCTTGAGGCGGCGGGGCACGAGGTTCCAGCCCCGGAGGGTGAGCTGGATGGGCTTGCCGTCGAGGTCGGGCGTGGGGGCTGCCTGGATGCGGAGGGTGCGGGCCTCGCCGGGGAGGAGGGCAACGTAGTTGTCCGAGAGGTCGAGCGGGGCGGCGCGGCCCTGCGCATCGGGGAGGACGGCTTCCACATGGACCATGAAGGCGAGCGCCTGCGAGGTGTTGGTGAGCTGGAGGGTCGCGGCCTCCCCGTCCTGGCGGAGCGTGGCGTCCACGTGTGCGGGTGCGAGTCGTGCGAGCGGGGCGAGGGGGGTGGGGCGTGCGGCGGCGGCGCGGAGGGCGAACTCGTGGTAGGGCCTGTGGGCGAGGTAGCCGAGGGTGCGGGCGAGAAGGCGGGGCAGGTCGGTCCAGGCGGCGAGTTCGGTGTGGGAGGGTCGCGTGAAGGCGAGCACGCGGCCCTTGCCGTGGGCGCCCTCCACGAGGAGCGGGTGGTCGGCATCGAGGGCCACGAGCAGGGCGGCCCCGCCAGCGAGCGGCGTGGCGGGCCGGCGCGCCAGCCGCGGCGCCGTGGCGAACGCAAGCTCCTGGAGCGCGGGATGGCCGGGCTGCATGGGAACGGGCCTTCGGGCGATGCCGGTGACCACGCTGCCGGCCGCCCCGACGGGAAGGGCCGGGGCGAGGCTGGAATCGAGCACATCGTCCGCAATGCCCTCGACGAGCAGGCCGCAGCCCCTGGACACGGCGTCGGCCACGGCCTTGAGGTCCTCGTCGGTGTACGTGGTGAAGACGGTCGCGGCGTCCACGACGATGGCGTCGGCGCCCTCGAGCTGCTTCGCGAGCCCTGTGGCGATCTGCTCCTCATCGATGTCCTCGGCCTCGTCGGGGAGATCGGCCAGGGCCTCGAGATCGGCCTCGGGGCGGACCACCTCGATGCCGGCGTCGGCGAGGAAGGTGGGGTCGGCCAGGAGGCCTTTCGGCTCGGCGGTGAGCCAGGCGACGCGCAGGCACGGGGGACGCGCGGGCCGGCGGATGGCGAACCAGTAGAGGTTCGAGGCGAGCGAGCGGCCCTCGGTGTCGTGGAGGCCAAGATGAAGGAAGCACACGTCGCCCGCGACCGAGGGGTCGGCGGTCCAGTCGAACACGAGGGGTCGGGCGAGCAGGCCGGCGGGCGCGTCGAAGCGGGCCGTCCAGCCCACGAGGCGGCGGAGCGAGGTGTCGAGGATGGTGGCTGAGGCGATGGCGGCCTGGAGCTTGCCCTCGGCTTGCACGCAGACCTCGCCCCAAAGGCGCCCGCCCGGCGCAAGCTCGGCAGGCGCCTCGTCGCCGAAGTCGGCGAACACGCGCGTGGCGGCCTGTGCCCTGCGGAGGAAGTGGAAGGCGGGCTTGGGCCGGCCCGCGGCGTCGATGAGCGCGGGCGAGACGGAGGGGAACGGCTCGTTGAGCTGCCAGAAGACCTCGCTGACCGGCTCGATGAGCTGACGCTCGGCGCGGCGGCGGACGGCATCGGCCTGGACGAGTTGCGCGCGGAGGATGTGGTCGCGGGCAGAGGGTGAGTGGCCGAAGAGGGCGGCGGCTCGGGCGAGGGGCATGGCATCGGGGTCGGGGCTTCCGCCGGGCTCGGGACGGCCGGCGAAGAGGGTGGCGGAGGTGGACGGCGCGGGCACGCCGTCGGTGTAGCGGATACTGGCGCCCATCCACACGGTGCGATGCGTCTTGGGGTCGGTGGCGGTGGACCACAGGTGCGTGATGCCGGCGGCGGGGCTGTCGGCGATGAGGCGGGTGGGGTCAAGCTCGGCACACAGGTCGGCGAGTCGGGCGGTGAGCTGTGGGGCGGCCGTGCCGCCGCGTGTTGCGGCACCGCCGATGCCCCAGGCGAGGATGCAGGGATGGCCGCGCAGGCGTCGGATGAGTTCGGCGCAGTTGGCGAGCACGTCGGCGGCGATGGCGCGGTGGCCGTCGCCGGTCAGGGGGAGCTCCTGGAGGACGAAGAAGCCCATCTGGTCGCACAGGTCGTAAAAGGTGTCGGACTCGGCCAGGCCGCCGCCCCACACGCGTAGTGTGTTGAAGCCGCAGGCGCGGGCCTGTTCGAGCAGGCGGCGTGTGCGGGCGGGGTCGGGGCGCAGGAGGCCGTCGGCCGGCATCCACACGGCGCCGCGGAGGGGCACGTGGCCCGCGGTGTCGGTGGTCCAGACGCGTGCCGCGGTGCTCTTGGGGTCAAGCTGGAGGCGGCGCAGGTGGAAGCGGACGCTCGCCTGGTCGGAGGTGGCGCCGCCCTCGAGTTCGAGGCGAGCGGCCAGGGAGTGCAGGTGTTGCTGGCCGTGGGCCACGCCCATGGGCCGCCAGATCGCTTCGCCGCCGGCGAGGTAGGGCACGGTGAGCTCCACGCGCGTCGTTGCGTGGCCGTTGACCTCGAACGCCTTGTCGATAGCGGTCTTCGTCTCGTCGTTGCCCTCGACGGCGAGGGTGCCCTTGAGGCGTGCCTTGAGCTTGTCGGCCACGAGGTTCTGGACCTCGGCGACGACGCGGACGGTGGCGCCGGGCTCGGCGAGTGGGGCGGCCTCGGCGTGGAGGCTGCGCAGGCGGAGCGGCCCTGCCGTCTTGAGCCGCACCGACCGCCATATGCCCAGCGGCGGCGTGCCGTGGCGGGCGAGCCCCTGCGAGGTGATGAGCCGCGATGCCGGCTCGGGCCGGAACGCCGACCCGCCCTTGGCCCACTCGGCTGGCGACGAGGTGACGCGGACGGCCACGGTGTTCCTGCCGCCGAGCTTCACGCCCTGGGTGGCATTGAAGGAGCTGCGGACGTATGGCCCCAGGGAGCGGCCGATCCAGCGGCCGTTGAGCCAGCAGTCCGTCTGGTAGGCGGCGCCATCGCATTCGAGCCACACGGAGCGGCCGGCCCACTCGCGGGGCGTATCGAACTCGCGCCAGAACCACCACTCGCGGTTCACCGCGTCGGGCAGGGATTCCGGGGACGTGCCCGCGGCGGCGAGGGCGGCGTAGACAGAGCCGGGCACGTCGGCCTTCAGGGCGCCCTTGCGGGCCTCGGCGGCGGCGCGGTGGGCGTCGCTCGTGATGCCCGCACCCACGCCGAAGCCGGCGAGCTCCCAAGCGCCATCGAGCGGCTGCTCGGCCACAAGATTGGCAGGCCCCTGGGCCTTCGCGACCACGGCTTCAGAGTTGTGGATGGGCTCGCCGACTCGTGCGATGGCCCAGTCGACGGGGCCGCCGAGCCATCGCGGCCCGCTGCGGCGGTGGATCTTCAGCTCGAGGCGCCGCACGCCGGGGATGGGCACGTAGATGTGGCGCGGCTCGCTGTCCCACCGCATCCGCCCGGTCTGGTAGATCATCCGCCCGTCGCCGATGACCATGAACTCGAAGGATTCCACCAGGTCGCGGGCCTCGGCCACGCTCTCCTCGCCCTCGAGGTCGGAGCCGACCACAGCCTCGAAGGTGGGGAAGCGGCCGCCGAGGTCGAAGCCCAGGTCGCAGTTGGGGTGGACGCCGAGGCCGCGCTCGAAGGTGCGGCCGCCCAGGGTGAGCGGGTAAGCGTTGAAGCTGCGGTCGCGCGCCACCACGCCCTTCTCGGGGCGGGCGAATGCGGGCTCGAGGTCGCTCAGGTAGAGTTCGCCGGCACCTGCGGGCGGCTGGCGCAGGGCGGGGGTCTTGCGCGGGGGCCGCGCCGCGCGGAGCTTCTCGTCGCCCAGCACGGTCCACTCGGGGTTGAGCTTCCAGTCGTTGTCGAAGTAGCCCACGGCCAGGTAGGTCTCGGGGCTGTAGGTCTGGTCGTCGAAGACGGCGAAGTCGTACCAGTGCCAGCCGTCCAGGATGCCCCAGTCGAACCAGTTTCCGAAGCGGCCGACGATCTGGTAGACGCCACGCCAGGTGGTGCCGCTGAAGAGGGCGACGTAGCGCTTGGGGTTGAGCGGGTTGGGGAAGACGAGCTTGATGCCCAGGTCGTCGCCCTCGAACCGCTTGTCGCCGGACACGATGGCGTGGCCGTCGATGCGGATGGGCAGGCCGTCCATCACGCGGGGCACGAGGGTGTTGACAGCGGGGTCGCCCACGAGGATGAGGTTGGCGCTCTCGATGTCGGCCGGCTTCACATCGCGGTCGGGCTTGACGCGGCACTTGCCTCGAGCCCAGCGGTTCCAGCGGCCGGCCAGGATGTGGGCTTCCTCGCGGGCCACGCGCTTGGCCCGCTCGTCCTTGCCCGAATCGCCGTAGACGATGATGAAGCTGGACATGAAGGCGTGCTGGATGGGGCCTTCGAGGTCGGGCGTCTTGTGGAGGGTCTTGGGCTCCTGCGAGGGGCTCCAGGCGCCGTCGGTGCGTCGCAGGCGCACCCAGCCGTCGGCAGGCACTGCGGCTTCGACGTGCGGCGCCCCGTCCACGCGCACCCGCACGGGCTTGGCGGGGTCGAAGAGCGGGGGAGCGACGTGGAGCGAGAACTCCTCGAGGTTGTCCGTCTTGACGTCCACGGACGTCTTGTCCGTGGCAACGGCCTCGATGCGTGCGAAGGCAAAGGGCCGGAGGAAGCGGTGGAGGCGCACCCAGTAGGCGCCGGGGTGGCGGCGCCAGGCGGTCTTGAAGACGACTCGCTTGGGCCACGCGGTGCGCCGCTGCTTTTTCACCCATTCGAGCATCTCGGCGATCTTGTCGCCCGGCACCCCGTGGCCGGCTCCGGGCACTTCCACGTAGTGGCACTCGGCGCCGGCCTTCTCGAGCTCGGCGGCCATCGAGCGGCTGTGGCCGCAGGGCACCACGTTGTCCTTATCCCCGTGGATGGGCCAGGAGGGGAGGTTGACGAGGTTTTCGGCGAAGAAGGCGGCGCTCTCGGTGGCCTCCACCCAGGCTTTGCGGGGGCTCATCCAGGTGGGGTGCTTCTCGCCCCATGCCCACTCGCGCTCCCACACGCGGTGGTCGGCGTTTCCGCAGATCGGGCCGAGCGCGGCGAAGAGATCGGGGAAGTGGACGCCCACCTGCCAGCTTCCCGATCCGCCCATCGACACGCCGTAGAGGTACACGCGGTCGGGGTCGATGCTGAACCGCTTCTTCGCCTCGTGGACCACGCGGACCACGTCGAGCTCGCCCCAGAGCTTGTAGTCGGTGTTGCCCCGCCCGTCGGCGAAGGCCACCACGCAGTCCTGGATTTCGCGCCGCACGCCGCCCACGCGGTGGCTTCCTCCCAGGCCGTGGAGGTCGATCACCAGCGGCCACTTCTTGTCGGGCGTGTAGTTGCGCGGGAGCCACAGCGAGTAGGGCTGGTCGGTGTTGTCCAGGTCGCTGCGGTAGGTGCACGTCACCACCTTGCCGGGCTTGGGGCTCTGGGCGGCCCACGCCGCGGCCGAGAGGGCGGCGAGGCAGAGGCAGGCGGCGATGGTGCGGCGGCGGGTCATCTCGGATCACGCGTCACGCGTCGTGCGTCGCGCGTCATTTCTCCTTTGCCTTTGCGGCGGGCGGGATGAGGCTGATGGCGAACACGTGCATCTGCCGCTCGCGGGGCAGGGTGATGGCGGTGAGCTTGCGGGCCGGGTCGAGGGGGATGCGCCAGGCCACGAGGCCGCAGTCGATCGTCTCCTCGCTGCCGTCGGCCAAGTGGCGGGCGGCGGTGCGGAGCACGTCGATTTGGCCTTGATCGGGCTTGGAGCACCAGTCGGCCAGGCTCAACTCGCCGCGGCCCTGGCCCTTGCCGTATTCGAGGGTCACGGCGCCTTTCTTGCTGCCGTCGTGGCAGGCTCCCAGGAACCAGGCGGCGGTGTAGGCGCGACCGCCCACGCCGGCGGGCAGGAGGATGCGCTGGCCATCGCACACCACGTTGTTGCGGTGGCGGTCGTCCTTGCTGGGGAAGCGGAAGGTGACGGCGGGCTTATCGGGCAGTGCCACGAGGGCGCCGCCCTTGGGCAACAGGTCGGCGATGAAGCTGTCGCCCGTGCGGCGGCCGAGCAGGTCGAAGTCGCCGTCCTGCGGGTTCTTGCGCCACGAGATGCCGTCGTTGTTGAAGGGCAGGCCGGCCAGGTGGACGCAGGCGGCCTGAGCGGCGTCGGGCGCGGGCGCGGGAGGGGGCTCGACGGGCGGCTTCGGCGGCGCGGGCTCCTCCTTGGGCGGCGGGCCGAGGCGCACGTCCACCTTGTTCTTGTCCTTCGCGTTCGGCGCCACGGCCACCGAGGCCCGGTGGGTGGCGACCACGTGGCCGCCGGCCGTGAGCAGCTCGGCGGCGAAGGTGAAGGTCTTGGCCTCAGCCGGCACGCGCCACTGGACCTCGCCGCGTCCCGAGCCCGGCGAGCCGCCGTCTGCGCCGCGGGGCAGTACGGTGCCGAGGGCCACGGTGCCCGATGCCACGGGCTGCTCGCGCGGCCCCGCACGCCAGGCCAGGCGGTAGCCTGCCAGCGAGTGGCAGGGGATGCGCTGGGCCACGGGCGAGGCGATGGTGGCCTCGAAGCGGGACTTGACGACGAACTTGTCCTTATCGCGCCGGGCCTCGTGGCGGGGCGGCTTGAGCCACACGGAGGGGAGCTTGCCCTCGGCGGCGGCGATGAGCTTGGGGTCGGGGTCGAGCTGGAAGGTGAGCATGGCCACGGGCCATCGGCGCTCGGCCTCGCGGCGGCGGCGATTGACGGCCTGGGCGATGCTCTCGGCGTCGCCGGGGTCGGCCGGCTCCAGGCGGTCGACCACCACGAGGGCTGCGCCCGCGGCGCGGCGGACCAGGTCGTCGAGGCGGCGGCCGTAGCCGTCGTTGTCGGGGCGGAGGGCCTGGGTGTCGAACTCGCAGACCAGGAAGTCGAAGCCCGAGGCGTCGGCATCGAGGTCGGGGATGGGCCGGCCGAGGGGCAGGGCGGGCAGGCTCTGGCGGAGCCGGTCGGCCACGGGGGTGAAGAGCTCGGCCTCGCCGCGCAGCACGCAGCCCCACACGCACGGATGGCGCTTGGCCTCGGCGCAGAGGGCGGCGAATGTCTCGTTCCAGCCGGCCGTCCCGGGCGGCTGCACGGGCACATCGAGGAGTGCCACGATGCCGGCCGTGTCGCACAGGTCGAGCAGCTTGCCCAAGGCGATGGGCTCCTGTCCGTTCAGGCAGGCGCTGGCGGTGACGGCCTGTCCGGGCTGGGTGCACACGAGGGTGGCTCCGCGGGCGCGGAGAGCCGTGCCGGCCAGTCGCATCCACTCGCCGGCCGTCTGCCATCGCCCCCTGTCCACCCGCACGGCCCGCACGCCTGCGTGGCGGCTTGCGGCGTGGACGTCGCGCCCGTCGCGGGTGCGGAGCACGGCGGAGAGGCGGTAGAGGCAGGGGTCGTTGAATCGCCAGGCACGCGGCGGTCGGATCTCGAAGGTGTGGGTGACGGCGACGGAGCGGCCGGGGTCGGGCCGCACGTCGCTGCCCCGCCGCCACACGGGCGGCTTGTCCGTTGGCCACGTGGTGGGCTGGAGGGCGAGCTCGAGCTTGCCGTCGAAGCGCTCGGCTCCGGGGTTGGTCACCGTGGCACGCACGTCCACCAGGTCGCACTGGGCGAGGCACCAGGTCGTCACGTCGATGTTGTGGACGCCCAGGCCTCCGGTTGCCTCGACCCACGCGGCCATCAGGCCGGGACGCTCCATCTCGCCGGGCGCTGCCACGGCGACCGTGAGGGTGTTTCGCGCGCCTGCCCGCACCAGGGGGGTCAGGTCGAACCGGGCATTGAGGGCCGAGGGAGCCCGTGCCCCCAGCGTCTCGCCGTTGAGCCACGCATGGACCGTGCCGCCGCTCGTGCGGACGATCAGGGACGTGCGAAACCCCGCCCACACGGCAGGCACGGCGAAGCGGCCCTGGTAGAAGCCGGCGGGCTCGGTGCCGATGCGATGGGGAAGCGTGGCGGGAGCCCACTGGGCGGGGCGCCGCGCCAGGTCGTTCGGGTCGGGTGCGGGAGCGTAGTGCCACCCGTCGCCCACCTCGACCACATGCACGGCATCGGGCGGCGCGGCGAGCACGGCCGACGCCACGAGGAGGAGCCACGCGACTGGGGATAGAGGCCACCCTGGCACCATCGGGGTTCCCGATTCTCAGCTCTGGGAACGCGAACGCGAACGCAACGAAGCCGGCATCCTCTCCTCTCGTGGGCGCAGCGGCCGGGAATCCACGAGCCACGCCTCGATCACACGAAGTCCAGCCACCCGAACGTGTCCTTGCGCGTCCCTGCGAGAATCGCGAGGAACGCCTTGCGGATCTTGCGCGAGACGGGGCCGGGCCGCCCGTTGCCCACCGGGATGCGGTCGACCGAGCGGACGGGGGTGATCTCGGCCGCACTGCCCGTGAGGAACACCTCGTCGGCGATGTAGAGCCCCTCGCGCGGGATCATCTGCTTGCGCACCTCCAGCCCGAGCTTGCGGGCGAGCTGGATGACCGAATGCCGCGTGATGCCGGGGAGAATCGATGCGCCCGACGGCGGGGTGACGATCCCGCCGTCCTTGACGATGAAGACGTTCTCGCCGCTGCCCTCCGCCACGTAGCCATCCACATCGAGAGCGATGGCCTCGACGAACCCGCCCAGGATTGCCTCCATCTTCATGAGCTGCGAGTTCATGTAGTTCGCGCCCGCCTTGGCCAGCGAGGGCATGGTGTTGGGCGCCAGGCGCCGCCACGACGTCACACACACGTCCACGCCCTTGCGCATCGCGTCGGCGCCCAGGTAGGCCCCCCACTCCCACACCGCGATCGCGACGTGGACGGGGCAGTTCAGCGGGTTCACCCCCATCTGCCCGTAGCCGCGAAAGACCAGCGGACGCACGTAGCACGACTTGAGGCCGTTGACGCGGATGAGCTCCTTGGTGGCCTCCGCCAACTCCTCCAGGCTGTACGGAATGTCCATCCGGTAGATCTTGGCCGACGTCTCCAGGCGCCTCAGGTGATCGAGCAGGCGGAAGCAGGCCGACCCCTTCGGCGTGTCGTAGCAGCGCAGCCCCTCGAACACGCTCGAGCCGTAGTGCACGACGTGGGACAGCACGTGGATCTGGGCGTCGTCCCAGTCCACCAGCATGCCGTCCATCCAGATCTTACTGGCCTTCGAGATAGGAGGGGGCTTCTTGCGGCTCGCCCGTCGCTTCGCTGCCATGGCCTTCTGCCTTTCGTGCTGCCACCTGCTGACCCACATGAGCTCCGTGAGTGTAACGGACCGCGCGCGGTTTGTCAACGAACGGCGGGGATCGCTCACCGGGCATTCCTTGACACTCCGTAGCACGGCTGCTAGACTGCGCACGATGCAGCGGCCGGACACCACACGGGTCCCTTTCCCTCGGAGGTGGCTGATGAACACGCTCGACGGGATGAATCGGCGCGATTTCCTGGCGGCCGGCGCGGGGGCCGTGGCTGCCACCCTCGCCGCAGGCGGAACCACCCTGGCCGCACCCGAGCAGGCCCGCATCGCCGTGGCCCGAGGCGGCGCGAAGATGGACCCCGACAAGGCGGCCTACCAGCGCCTCAAGGCCGCCATCGACAAACTCGGCGGGTTCGACAAGCTGGTCGCCGGCAAGCGGGTCCTCGTGAAGATCAACGCCACGGACAAGAGCTCGCAGGACGCCAACACCTCGCCCGAGATGACCGCCGCCGTCCTCCGCCTCTGCAAGGAGAACGGCCCGAAGAGCGTGAAGGTCATCGGGCAGGAATGGGACGGCTACGACTGCAAGCGCAAGGACCGCCCCACCCTCCGCGAGGTGATCAAGAAGGAGGGCGCCGACCTCGAGGAGCTCATCCACTGGTGGCTCAAGAGCACGCAATACGTCAACCGCGTGCCCAAGACCGGCGGGTGGAAGCAGCTCTGGGTGGCCAAGGAGATCTTCGAGCCGGACACGGTGCTCATCAACCTCGCCCGCCTCAAGACCCACCAGTTCACCATCTACACAGGCTGCGTGAAGAACTGCATCGGCCTCACCTGGCACATGTACGCCCACCACTGCACGGACGATCGCAACCCGAAAGCGGGCGCCAGCGACAAGCATCCCGCACGCGTGGCCGGCTGGAAGCGCTTCCCCGGCAAGCTCTCGGGAGCCTACAACGACGTCTACCGCTCCGCCCTCAAGCTCAACATCCTGGATGCCGGCGAGCCGACCTACGGCTGGGGCGGGCCGAAGCCCGAACGCATCCACACCTTCGCCGCCAACGCCGTGGTCGTGGGCGCCGATGCCATGGCCGTGGACGGCTACGGCATGCAGATGCTCCACGAGAACCGGCCCAAGGTCATCCCCACCGCCCTCGCCGATTGGACGGCCGGCGACAGCGTCTACGTCAAGAGCAACCTCACCCTCGGCAACTACCTGGCCGAATGCCAGAAGCTCGGGGCCGGACAGGCCGACATTTCCAAGGTGAAGATCGATGAGGTCAAGATCGACTAGCGTCCTCCTGCTTCCGCTCCTGCTGGCCGGCTGCGCCTGCCCGTGGCTGCGCGGGCGGCAGGCCGACCCAGCCGCTGTGCTCCGCGCTGCCGACGAGCGCCTGGCCGAGATGAGCTTCGCCAAGCTCACAAGCTTTCCCGGCCCCCGCCTCTTCGACTACATGAACGGCGCTGCCGAAGCCTACTACCAGCGCGGCTTCCGCGTCCTCGCCTCCGCCGAAACCAAATGGCGCACCACCGACGCACGCATCGAGCTCTACCGGGTGGACACCCCGGCCAACGCCGCTCTCCTGCTCGACGACCACGACGACGGCAAGGGCAAGGAACTGCCCGCAGGCGCCGGCAGCGCGAGCTGGAAGAGCAAGGAGCTCGAGGGCATCTTCCACCGCCAGGCCTTCTTCTGCCGCGTCATCATCTACGGCAACGACAAGGAGGCCGAGCAGCTCCTCGATGCCCTGGCCGCTGCCGTCGATCAGAGCATCGCGGAGTAGGGCGGAATCCGGAATCCGTGATGCGCAGTTCGTGAGACGTGGGAGGAGAGGCGGCGGCGCCTTGGGAGGATCCCGCCATGAGCCGTGCGATCGCCTTCGTTCTTGCCTGTGCCACAGTCGCTTCTGCCGCGACGAATCTCGCCCGAAACCCCAGCTTCGAGCTCGATGCCGACGGCGACGGGACGCC
>Ga0272441_10008001_pt1 | contig 16941 bp, 6 predicted proteins | sample SSMProp6N_FD_193582 | JGI IMG/M metagenome (GOLD analysis project Ga0272441, IMG submission 193582) | Marine sediment archaeal communities from Little Sippewissett salt marsh, Falmouth, MA, United States - SSM-Prop-6N | ecosystem: Environmental > Aquatic > Marine > Wetlands > Sediment ...
CAGGGGCGTTCCAGCCCTCAGAGAGGCGGATTTGGAAAACCTCAATCCCTGATCTCCACCACGTCCACCGCATCATCGGAGGAATGGTCCTCCACCACCAGTGCATCCACCGGTTCGGACCGTTCCCGGTCGGTGGCCTTCTTGAGATCCACCCGCGGACCCTTCTCGTCATCTTCCCGATCATCCCTGCCCTCGGACCAGAAATAATAGATCGCCATGATTATGAGTATTACCACAACAGCAATCCACAGCCATGAGTTGTTCTCCTCTATGGTGGAACCGCCGCTGCCCTCGTCTCCATCTCCGGAGACAGTGAACTTGGAGGATTCGAGCCTGTTGTTGGTTTCAAGGATTTCAGGGGTGGCGTTGGAAGGATCGGCTACCAGTATGAACATGTGATCGCCATCCTGGGCCTCCCAGGTGAAGGTCACATCCCTGGCACCCACGATGGACACGTCCACCACTGAAACCGTTTCCAGCCGTGATGCGCTGGATTCGGCGTCCAGGTACACATCGATGAGCACGGTGCCCAAAAAATCCACCTTTCCAGCATTCTTGAGCCGGGCGGTGACCACCACCTGCTCACCCGCTGACACATCGGAAATGTCCAGGGGAGTGCCTTCCTGGGTTGAATAGGACAGGCCTCCCTCGAAGGCGAAATCCGGAACCGCCCTGACCGTCTCGGTGGCCACGTTGTTTTCCTCGTCGGACTCGGGTATCCGATCCTTTGCATCCACGGTGAGCTCCAGCACGTATACGTCGTACACCGGGGGTATCCATACCAGAGAAACGTCGTTTATGTCGTCCGGTGCCACGTTGTTGGCCACCGTCTCGTCCACCAGAACACCGTTGGCCCTCAGTTCCACGTTCACCGAATTGATCGTATAGTTACCATCAATTAGAATCGTGGCTGTCACAGTGACCTCGTGCCCGGGCATCACGTTTTCCGTTGACAGCGAAAGGGACGACGCCGGATAGAGATCAGGTCGCAGGATATTCACATCCAGGGTCCGGTTGAACGACTTGCCGGACTGGGTGGATATCACCGATACTGTCATGGAGTGCGATCCCGACGCGCTCCTGTCGTTGACCTGGAAGGACAGGGTGCCGTTCACCTCCTCGCCCGGCTGCAACGTGCCGAACGTGGGCATGTCAACAACCCAGCTGGCGGGAAGGTCCACGGAAAGGCTGACCCCTTCCTCGCCGTTGCCCTGGTTTGAAAGGACAAGCGGCACGTCAAAACTCACAGATTCCGAGCTGGCGGGCACGTCGATCGTTCCGGTTGGAAGCTCCAGCTCCAGCAGGTGCACCCGGCTTACCTTAAGCGAGGCTGTCAAGGTGTCTCTCTGGGAAGGGTCGTCCAGGGATACCATATCCAGGTTCACCCTGGTCTCGAGTCCCGCCGGCGCCTCTTCGGCCGTGGGGGAGGAAATGCTCAGCACCGCCTGCCTGGTGGCTCCCACGGGTATGCTTAGCATGGTGGGACTGACGGACACGGACCAGTTGGCAAGCACCATGCCGCTGAGGGTTGTGACACTGCCGGCTGACAGGTTGATCCGGTTTGGCTCTGTCCCGTCGTTGGTCACGTTGACCGTTATCTCCACCGTCTGTTCCGGTTCGACAGCAGTGGACACCGGATCCAGGGTTGCCGAGAAATAGTACTTGGGAAGAGTGGCCAGGGTCATGTTACTGGACCAGCCGCCGTCCTCCGAATAGGCCCGGAATGTCTGTTTGAATTCCCGTTCCCCGTCATCGGATCGGGCATGGATGGTGATGTTGTTACCCTCGAAGTATCGGGAGGGAAGGTCCATCAGGTCCAGGGAGAACCCGCCGTCGCTGTTAGTGTCCTGGGAGATCATCTCGCCGGTCTGAATGTTCGTGACTGTCACGGGTATCTCCACCACCGGGTCTCCGTTCTCATCCAGGACGTTTCCCGCAATGGGGTATGGATGCAACGATGGCTGGGAATTGTCCAGCACAATCACGGTGGCTTCAACTTGGTTGTTCTCCTCGGACCACTCCTGCGAGGAGTTGGCAGGGTCAACGGTCACCTGCACATCCTGTGACCCCGGGGGGGCCGTCCAGGGTATGGGGATGTCCAGCGTATCGCCGGGCTTGATGTTGGTTACCTGTTTTGAACGATAGGTAATACCGTCGGATGTCAGGTTAATTAGGGTGGACGGCACCAACGATTCACCGGTGTTGGACAGTTCCACCTTCACGGTGGAGGTTTCCTGGGAAACCAGGTGTACCTCATCGTCCTTTGCCTCCTTACCGTCACCCCTGAAGAAACGAAGATCGTGAAGTGTCAGATCCGCAAGCTTGGGCCAGATCCGGACATCCACGGTCAGGTTGTTGTTATCTTCATTGGTCTCCACAACACCGTTGTGGGGATCGATGACCACCGACAGCTGGTGGTCTCCACCCACTTCCGGGGTCCACTCCAGCGTGGCGTTCCCGACCTCCCCGGGCATAACACCCGAACCCATGGTGACATTCCCGATGTCCTCACCGTCAAGAAGGAACTGAACATCCACAGGGCCCGAGGGCGCCGTGCCAAGGTTGATCACCCGGGCGGTCACCCTGAGCTTGACGTCCTGGGTGATGTTCTGCTTGGAAAATACAAGACCTTCCTGGTACATGGTAAGGTCCACCACCCGATGGGTAACCAGTTTACCGGCCCAGGCGATATCCGTGTAATCGTCCCCGTTGACATCACCCAGGGCAGGGCTGTCGGTGAACCCCACATCCAGGCTGGAACGCAGGGTGGATAGGTCCCACAGTTCCGTTCCACTCTCACCGTCCACGCCGTAGAGATGGTTGATGACACCGAACACCACATCCACCGCCCCGTCCCCGTTCAGATCGCTCAGACAGGGGGAAGGTGCCGGGCGATGGGAAAGGTTGGACACGGCAAAATCCCATCTTACCCCACCGGTGTCCATATCCATTGCAAACAGGTGCGTGGTGGCCGGACGTACCACCAACCTGGTGGAGAATTCCGATGTCAGGGCAAATACCTCATCCAACCCGTCCGAATCCACATCCGCCAGGGACGGGGTGGCCAGAAGCTCCCCTGTAAGGTTGATCTCTGCCAGTTCATTTCCGGTCCAGTCGTAGACCAGTAGCTGCCCGTCCCCGCCCACAAAAGGCACGGGAATAACTATCTCAGTTCCCGGCGAATCTGTAACGTCCCCTCCGCAGGGGGACGGCAACAGTTCCACGACACCGGCGCCGCCCAGCAGTCCTGATACATCAAAAGTCTGGTTCCAGAGCCATTCGCCGGACGTTGTCACGGCATCCACGTACATCTTTCTGGTGGGAATGCCCAGTCCCGTCACCACCGCAGGAGACATTGAAGTGGTCACTATCATCCCGGAAGTGGCATCCGATCCCAGTATCACAGGGGTGGAAGATCGGTATCCCTCCAGGGTATACGGCCGGGGCCAGATGGGACTGCCGTCCTTACCGGAAACGGCATGGATCTGGCTGGCGGACTCATTGGAAAAGCAAACGATCACGTCCCGGTACCCGTCATCGTCCAGACTGTAGGGGGTGATCATGGGAGAGGTGCGCACGATATCCCCCGGGGCCGTGTAGTTCCACAGGGTATCGTTTTCCAGAGAAGACCATTCATTTTGATAGGAAACACCGTCCCACACCAGGGTTGGTTCCAGGGCCTGAAGCGTCCCGTCGGTCAGCTCGGTGCTCCGGGTCCCCACCACCACGTTGAGCTTTCCGTTTCCGTTCAGATCGGCCAGGGCAGGGCAGGTCCGGGATGGTTCCACGAAAGGCAGGGAATAGGCCACGTCCCCCCGCCACCCGTCGGTTATCTCCAGGGATGTTCCGTTCATGGACACCACGTGGTGAGAGCTCCGGTTGAAGTTCCCCGACATGACCATCACATTCGGGTTGAAGTCCCCGATGGTCACTCCCCATGAAGTGGGCGGGTTGAAACTGTCCCATGATTCGTAGGGAATGTCCAGCCCTTCGGCAAAACTGTATCCAAGCCCGGAATGGGACGCGTCCGCGCCGAACATGGGCCAGTAAGTCATGGGGTCCTCCCGATTTCCGGGCGTGGTTGAACATTCCCGGATCGAGGTATCATCCAAGGAGAGATCGCCGTCCTCGCCATCGGCAGGAGATACTCCCCCCTCTCCGGCCAGGGACGTCATCCCCGACGGCAGGAGCAGTATTATCAATGTAAAGATAAGAAGGGATATCTCCGAAGTGGAAATTGGTCTGTGCATCACATCACCAGGGCGCTGAGCAAATGGAACGATTATGTGATTTGAAAAGGTCTCCTATATATATATTGTTTGAGAAAGAGTGAAATCGCGGGGACACGGCTTCCCGTACACCCTGAAACCACCCGTACGGCACGGCCTCATCCCCCGGTAAAACCGCCCACACGGGATCCACCCACGGGTAAAACGCCCTTACAGCACGGTTCGTTCCAAAATCACAAAACAGCCGCCCGCACCTGACTGCCTACACGGCAAACGTCCATGCAGCAGAGGGCCACCGGAAAAACGTCAATACCGCAGCCGACGGATCAACCATCTTCCAAAAGCTGCTGCATGACGAATCTGTCTTCCAGGACATCTGCCCGGTCCTTGGGTATGCCGAATACCCGGCGCAGATATTCCTTGGCCCGGGCCTCCTCGGAGGTCTCCAACCTGTCTTCCAGAATTATCTTGAGTATGCCCAGGTACAGAACGTCCATGATATCGTGTTCCAGCAAGGTGGCGGCATAGGTATCCAGGATCTTGGTGGACTCGAGAAAGTCCAGGATCCTCTTCTCATCCTCATCCACCTTCCCGTCTTTCATCATATCTCGGGTGGCCTGGGAGGATATCTCGTTTCTGAGGTATCGGCGAAGCTGGGCATATTCCTCGGACTTGACAACCTCGGAAAGGACATTGATGATACCTTTGTTGATATATTCCTGTACCACCTCATAGTCCTCGGTATCTCTCAGTGATCTGTATCTCTTGATGGTTGCGGAATCTTCCATGGTCTATCCTCCTATCATACCATTGGAGATATGTCGATTGTGCAATTATAATTTACGAAAGATCAGATCATGGTCCGATCCCGTCTCAGGGCCAAGATCGCCAGTCCCACAACGGCCGTGGCGATGAGTCCGCCGACCAGGCATAAACTGCCGGAACCCTCCAGGGAGAAGGATGCCCCGCGGGACGAGCCCGCATTACCGGTCTGGTTATCGTATATGGGAACCGGATCGCTGATCACCACGGATGTCATCACCACCTCCTGGGCCGGGTGGTTCATTGCATGTAGGTATGGCCGGTAGACAGGGTAGATATCCACACTGGCGATATCCCTGACAACATCCATCCCTTCCACCACCAAGGCGAACACGGCGTAATCCCCGTCCAGATGAGGCTGGGCACCGTCACATATGTAGAACTGCGAACTGGCGGAATCCGGTTCCGAAGACCGGGCCATGCCCACCGCCATGTCGATATGGGTGAGGTTTTCAGATATCTCCAGTGGAATCGTCTCCGACGATCCGCCGTTGCCATCGTTGTAAGGGTTGTCATCGGCGCTGTTGGGATCGCCTCCCTGTATGACGAAGTCGTCCACTATCCGATGGAAGGCAAGTCCATTGTAGAACCCCGAATCGGCCAGTTTTATGAAATTGGCGGTGGTTATGGGCGCATCGGGTTCGTACAGCATCATTTTTATCTGTCCAAACCCCGCCACATCTATGGTTGCTGTCCGGTTCTCGTACCCTACTATATTTTCGTCATCCTGCATTTTCTGTGCCGCAGCATTCTGCGCGGTAAGACCGAACGAGGCGGGAATCGACACTGACAGAAGTAGAACCAGAACAGCAGCGTAAGTAAACGTTCGCATCATCTTATGAAAAGGCAGGGGTGAGTAAAAAACCATTCCCCGCTGCATCCATGTTTGGAGAGACCAAACAACCTAAACCGGTCGCTGGGAATTGGCAGGCGAAGGTGATTATCTCACCCTGTTAGACCGATCAAGCATGCCATATCCGTCAAGGGCGCCATATCCGATCAAGCGCGCCATAAAACGGCAGCGGAATACCTGGCCGAAAAGACATAACACCCGCATCGGGGCTCAAAAAGTTTATATAAATAAGATAAAGATGTTTCAAGTATAAGTGAATATTAAAAAAAGGTGATCCCAATGGATTCAGGGACTCAAAAGAAGATACTGGCCCTGGCACTTGTCGCCATCGTGATCGTGGCAGGTGTCGTGGTCATGACCCGCAAGGAGGCCGAGACAGGCCTTTCGTACGATCCCGATCTGGATCTGGCGCCCAACGCCATTTTCATAGTGGACCAGCCAGGCCGAAACAGCGAGATGGAATTCATATCATGCCTCTCAAGCATCCAGGAGGATACCATGTCCAACAACTTCCGTCCCGTGCTCGCACTTCTGGACGGAAAACTGGAGGAACACCAGGTCTGGGCCCTGGCAAACACCGCGATGCAGGGCGCGACGGTCTACCTCTTCACCCGTGACGAGGACCGGGCATCCGCCATCCGACCTCAGCTGGAGCAGGCAGGTTACACCCTGGATGACGCCAATGTCTTCCCCATGGACACCATGGAACTGGCCCGTTTCAAAGGATTCAACGGCATCATAGAAGTGGGAAGCTACGAGGAGTCGCTTTGGGTGGCACCCCTGGCCGCCCACACCAACAGGATCATGGTAATGGGAGAGCCCACCTTCAGCTCTCAAGAAGAGGTGATAGATTCGATCATCGCCCTAGGCATGCAGCCCGACTACGTCATACTCACCAACCCTCACGACCTGGACACCGAGACGTTGGAAGAGAACGTGGAAGCCTACAACCCCTACAACAACGCCTACTTTACCCCGGCTCTTTCATGCATGTCCTCCCAGCTGGCGGTTTACCGTGACGGTGTTGTGATCACCCGGTTCAACCCATCAGAGGAGGCGATCGGTGTAATGGACCTGACCCAGAACGTCCGGGCCATCGGGCAGTACCTCGCCCTTCGCAACATCACGGACAGGTACGGGATCCCCGAGTACGTTACAATTGTCGGATCCTACGCAGCCATACCCCAGTTCGAGTTCCCCATGGGTGAAGGTGACGAGGCCTACCCCGGGGCCAACGTGGTCGATTCCGACATAGTGTACGGTTTTCTGGACGATGACCATCACACCATGGACGCGGCGGTGGGCAGGGTGATCGGACTGGACCTCTCAGCGGTTTCCAGAAACCTTTTCGTGACCTTCAAATACGATCTGTTTGCAGAAAACGTCCCTGCGGAATACAGCAGCGTGGCAGGCGGTCCCCGGGACGTGCAGTGGAGAACCCACGGTGCGTCTTTCTCGGGATACGAGATCACGTACGAGCGACTGCAGGCCACCCCGGCCCGATGGATATGCGACGATTTCGAGGATGAGGGGATGACCTACGATTACTGGGGCCCTTCCGGAACGGGGATCAAGTTCCTGGACGGCGATGTGTCCAACTCCAAGGAATCCAACATATTCACCATCTGCCAGGCCAGCGGCGCCGTGGCCTATCGTGGTCACGGATCGGATTACGGTTCTCTCTACGGTGTTCGGGTATACGGTCCCAACGGTGAGGAGGCCAGGCTTTCATCCGAGGATGCCAGGGCAATGTATCTACCTCCCCAGACAGCGTTCTTCGTCTCCTGCCTCAACGGCAAGATCTGGGGACACGGCCCCGCTTACGACGGAGGCGACGACCTGGATTATCAGAAGCTCTTTGCCCTCAACTACCTCTACGGTGGAGCGGCTACTGTTATCGGCGCCACCGAGGTCAGCTATTCCAATATCGGCCAGGACATAACGGCACTCCAATACAAGTTCGGTCCCATGTGCGACAATCCCCAGTGGGACAAGAACGATGCCTGGTACGCGTATGTATGGGACGGCATCCTCAACCACGAGGATGAGTACGGCTCGGTGGGCAAGGCGGTGATGTGGGCGGAGAACCGTTACATACAATATCACAACTCGGAGCTCAACATGAACCTGAACCCCTGGGAAAGCCCTGTCAACGATGACGCGGACTGGAAGGAGATAGCCATGTTCGCCGTGTACGGCGACCCGGCCCACGAACCCAACCTGGGTATCCCCGGGGCAAACGCATATGACCCGTGGCACAACGGTTCAACGGATCAGTGAGATCAACCATATATACCAACATGAGAAGGTGCAATCAAATGGACGTCATTCAGTCGGCCCGGGAGCGAAGGTCCATCCGGAGGTTCACCCAGGAGCAGCCGGACAGCAAAGTGCTTGAAGAGCTGGTGGACGCAGCCAGGTTTGCACCATCCATGATAAACCGACAACCCCTGGAATACGTGCTGGTGACGGAGAAGCGTAGGGTGGAGGACACCTTCAGGTGCCTTACTTTGGCCCAACTCGTGTCACCGAAACGCGAGCCCGGACCCCATCAGAGGCCCACTGCCTACATAGTGGTCTGTGTCAACAACAACGTGATGGAATCCGGTTACGAGTACGAAGTGGGCGCGGCGGTACAGACCATAATGCTCACTGCCTGGGAGAAGGGCATCGGTTCATGCTGGGTTCGCAATATCGACCGCATGGGGATCCGGGAGATATTCGATATTCCAATCCACATCGAGGCGGATTCCGTCATTGCGCTTGGATACCCGGCCGAAGAGCCCCGGGTGGTGGAAAGCGACGGCGAGACCGACTACTACGTGGACGATCAGGACGTTCTGAACGTGCCCAAACGATCACTGGACAGCATACTTCAACGTCATTGAACAGGTAACGGATCATTGCCCACCATGCCCGATCCCTCAAAAGGGCTCTTGTGACAGATCAGAAAGGCTCTTGCGGCGGGATGGCAGTTGGATAATTGCGGGAATCATCCAAGGACTGCAATAACAGCTCAGGCATTGAGCTGTGCCATGGCCTTTGACGTGAAGAAGTCCGCCTTCTTGAAATCCTTGTCGTTGAGGGCGGAGCGGGCCTTTTCCAACAATCCTTCCACCGCCGTCACGTCCTCACCCTTTCGCCTTGCGGATATCATCAGGGACTGGGCCCTGGTAAGACCCTTCTCCGACTTCTTCTGGGTAAGATCGTTGTCCATCTTTCGCAGTTTGATCTTGATATCGGAGAGGACCTTCTCCCCCTCCTTGAAATGGGACGAATCATCCATGAGTTTCTTTGCCTTGACCACCTCTTCATTGATGGCAGACACGTCCAGCCCCTCCTTTTCAAGGGAACGGAGCTGCTGGTTGATCTTTCCCGCCTCCTCCTCGGAACGCATGGACTGGAAAACGAACATGAACTGTATTAGCCTGGGGTTTTTTATGTTCTCCACCTCGGAACGGCTCTTGGAGGCAAGCCGATGGGCCGTGTGGTAATCCTTCTTATTGTAGGCGTCCCGGGATTTTTTTATGAGTATCTCGGCACGTTTGAGATCCTTTCCACCTGCCTTGACGTTATTTTTAAGATATTTAACCAGTGATAGAGAGAAATTCATAACGTCCCTGGCATTCTCCTGAACCATCTGTTTCTCCCGTTCTACGGTCTTTTCCTTAATGGGCGCCAGCAGGGATTTGGCACCCTTGAAATCTTCCTTGTCCAGCCTGGCATTGAAACGGGATATCAGATCCATGGCCTCCGGAGAGAAGTAACCCAGGTCCTGAAGATGGTCTATCCTCTTCTTCATGGGGGCAAGTTCCCGCTCAAGCTGCTGGCGCCGGTGTTCCCTGTGAAGGTTGCGGGCCACTTCCTGGGCCTCCTTGGCAAATCGTATGGCACCCTGATAATTTGTAGCTGAAAGAAACCCGTCGGCCTGGTGTATCCGCGCCTCAGCATCCACCACGTCCACACCTGTTGAACCTATCTTTGAAACCAGTGCCCTGGCCTCCACCATCATGTTCTCCGCCAGTTTTTGCATGTGAGGCTCGGATGCCCGTTCCAACGATTCCCTGGCCTTCTGGACCGCTTCCTGTGACCTTTCCATATCATCACTCTTGATGGCCGAAACGGCACCGGCCAGTTCCTTCTTCAATTCGGTTATGTCTCCACCGAAGGACTTGAGCTGTTCCATCTGAGAATTGATCTGCCGTATTTCAGATGTCAAGGTCTTCTTTACGGCAGCGTGACCAAGCTGTCGGGCCATCTCGGTTGAATTGAGGGCAAAATCGAATGCGCTTGTGTAATCCTCACTATCCATGCTTTCCCTGGCCTGCTCCAGAAGGTGCATGGGGTCTTTCAGGTCCGCGCCGGTGTTCAATGTGGCGTTAATTGTCTTCTGGGCCTCGTCCAGGGCGCTGGTCGCCCGTTCCTTGAGGAACTCGATCCGTATCCGTGCGGCCATCTGTTGAGCTGTCTCCAGGGATTCAACCGCCTCCTCGATCCGGTCCTGGTCCCGCAGTGAGTCGGATCGCATGAACTCCTGCATGGCGCTCTCGACATTTGCCCCCAGCTCGGCGGTTTTCGACATCTCCTCCTCCACTTCCGTCCTGCGGGACACCAACTTGTCTTTCATGGCCCGGGCCTTTCGCTCGTTGAGGAGCTGTTCACCCTTGACGATTGCCTCGTCCAGGGCGTCCAGCTGATTGCGCTCGAAGGACATCTTGGCATCGGAGAGTATCTGTTCGATATCCGACACATCGGTTCCGGTATCTGACAGCTCAACTATCTTCGCCTGCAGGTTCATGATACTGTTCATGGACATCTGGGCCCGGTAGGGCTCCCGTATCTCGTCGAGGATGGAACGTATGTTGTTGACGTTATCCTCCACATTTCGGATGTCGCCCTCTTCCAGGGCCTGTTTGGTGTTAATGAGTTGTTCCTCGGCGTTTGAAACGTCCACTCCGAATGCCTTCATGGTATCCAGGAGGGTTTCCGTGGAACTGATGAGCTGGCTGGTGGCCCGGGTCTCCTGGAACCGTCTGCGGTCCAGGATATCGTCCATGGCGAGCTGGGCATATTCAACCGCGTGACGGGGATTCCCTCCCTCGGCCAGGAGGTCCTGGGATTTGGTCAGGTATTCCTGGGAATGGGTAACATCTATTCCAGCGGACTCTCCCTCGGATATGGCCGATTCGGCCTGTTTGATCAGGTCCAGGGCCTTCCCGGTATGGATCTGATTGAGGGTGCCGTTTGCCTGTCTTTGAGCGGTATCCATCAACTGCTGGACCTCGTCGAATCGGTCTTCCTTGAGCAGTCCCTCGGCCTCCATGATGAGCTTCTCCATCTCATCTATCTCACCACCCTCGTCCTTGATCTCCCCCATGGTTATTCGCATGTTCTGGGATGCGTCGGAAAACACCTGTTCGTAGTGTTCCCGCCGGACGGTCTGTATATGGCCCTGGGCGTCGGTTAGGACATTCTCGATGTCCTCCCACCGGGTGTCAACAAACATCTGTTCCGCTTCCACAAGAAGATCATCCACGTCATCCAGGGGGATCCCTTCCTCCCTGGCTTTCATGGCCATCTCCTGCACGCTGTCAAGGGATTCACGGTAATCCATCCCGGCTTCCTTGGCCAGGAGTGTCTGGACCTCAGCCACCGTGGAATTGACGAGCTTTTCAGCCTCGTTGAAGTTGTTTTGTTTGAACAGTTCCTGGGCTCTGGCTACATTTCTTTCGTGCTCGGATACGTTCATACCTCTCTGCTGTGCCTCCAGCACCACCCGCTGGGCCCGGTTGATAGTCTCATTTGTTTTTGTCTGGATGTACCGGTTCCGGGCGTCATCTGAACGTTTCTCAGCCTCCGCTAGTATTGCCTCAACGTTCTCGAAGTCCTCTTCCTGGAACATTATCTCGGCCTGGGACAGGAGGTCTTCCACCTCGTTCATCTCTATCCCGGCCTTCTTGGATTCCTCAAGCCTGCTTTGAGCATTTTCCAGTTGTCTGGTGGTCCTCTCCTCCAGATTTGCCTTTTTGGATGTCTCCGCCTTGACCTTTACCTCGTCCAGTTTGGCCATGGCGGTCTCGAACTCCTCCTCTGCAAAGAGCTTCTCAGCCTCAGCCAACAGGTCCTCGGCGTCCTTCATGTTGGCACCCTCATCCGCCCCCTTCTTGACCTCATCTTGAAGTTCAGAGAGGTTCACCCGCACCCGATCGGACAGGCTCTTTATACGCAGGTCAACCGAGGTCTTTTCCGCCCTGTCCAGGGCCTCCTCGAGCTTGTCGAACTCCTCGTCCTCGAAATGCTTCTGGGCGGCCTTGAGCAAGGTGACCGCCTCGGACATGTCCACCCCTTCCTTTTTGCCTTTCTTGATGTTGGTCCGGACCTTCTGAATGGTTTTCTCCGCCTGGGTTGCAAAGTACTGGCGCTTGGCCAAAGAGAACTCATTTTGACCCCGGTCAAGTAGCTTTTCCACCTTTCCCACGTCACCCTCCTCCATGGCCGTTTGGGCCTTGGCCAGGGTATTTTCCACCATGGAGACATCCACCCCGAACCGTTTGAACTCCCGGACGTTGGCAGACATGGTCTCCATGTTCTTCTTTATGTTCTTCTCAACATGGTTGGAAGCGGCCATATCCACCTTCCGGCGAAGATCTTCCAGCTTATCCAGCGCGTCCTTGAACCTCTTCTTGTCACGAAGTTCTTCCGCTTCTTTCATGAGCTCATCGGCGCCCTTGAGGGCCAGGCCCAACCGGCGCTGCCCGTCCACGGTGGATCGGAGGCTTTCGAGTTGAGATCGTGACTGTTTATCGTAGAATTCCTCGGCCACATCCCGGGCCTTGTTACCAACCTCCTGGGCGATCTTGTGCGCTTCCTCGAAACGCTTCTCTTCAAAGAGGCTTTCTGCCTCCGTCAGTAGTCCCCAGGCATCGTCCAGTTCAAGACCTTCCTCCTTGAGCTGCGCCAACTCGGCCTGGCTTGCCAGAAGGGTCTCGGATGCCTTGTCACCGTAGAACTGGTTCCTGTCATTTTGGAGGCCCTCACCCAACTTTTCGAGGTTTGACAGGGCCTCGTCCAGGGAGTCCTCCTTGAGCATCATCTCGACCTCGGCCAGCATCTTCTCGGCATCTGTCACATCGAGTCCCAGTTCCTGGCTGGACCTCATGACCTCCTCAATATCCTCCCGGGTCCGGTTCACCCGCTGGACCTGGGCACCGTGATGTATCTCCCTGGCCTGGCCCGATGCCCTCTCGGCCACTACATGCGCATTTTCAAAGTCATCGGAATCCAAAAGACCCTGGGCCTCCTTGAGCAAGGCCTCGGCCTCGGCCACGTCCGAGCCCCAGTCCTTTGCATCTCCCAGCTTTCCCGTGGCCTCAACTATCATGTCCTCGGTCTTCTTCATCTTGACCTTCCGGGTGGCGGTCTGGGTAACGTCCTGGATCAAGGCCAGATCCTCAATGGCCTTGTCCAGGTTCTCGGTGAGAATGATCTCTTCCAGATCATCCAAAAGGGTTTCCACATCGGTGACATCCACACCAGAGGTCCTGCCCTCGTTGAGAATGGCGTGGGCCATGGCGATGTTGCTTCCCGATAGCATACCCTGCCGGGCCTCATCGCTGGTCTCAACGTTTAGGAGTTTTCTAACAAGAGGGCGCATTACCTCGATGGTGGATATCTTACCGTTCCATCCTTCCAGTATCTTTCCAAATTCCATTTCCATTTCGGCAATGGTCTCGATCATGTAAAGGGGCAGAAGCCCCGGTTCTTCACCGGTTATGGTGGTGGCCAGGACCACGAACTTACCCTTCTCGATCAGGATCTTGTTATCACCGAAGTCAAGGCGTTTGAGTCCCACCTTGGCTCCCCGCTGGAACGAATCGCTTACGAAATCCTGTACAGCCATGAGCATGCCGGTGAATATGTCCTGATCCAGGTCCTCCTGCAGTTTACGTCCCTCGTGGATCATCAGGCATCCGTCATGGTATATGAGAAAGATGTCCTCCACAACGTAGGACCCGTATCCCCGGATGTCCACCTTCATGGTCTCCGAGGTCTGGACCGACGCGCTGTCCAGGGGACGACCGTAATCAAGATTCAACGACACGTCCACAGGCCCCGACACCTTGGGTTTGATACCCACCTCCACCTCACGTGTCTCTCCCACGTCAAGCCGATCTATCTTGTCCAGGCCCTTGACTTCGAAATCACCCAGCATGTCGATGGAAACATTCTCCGCCGGGGCCTTTCCCTCGTTGGTGACCTGGAAGACGTACCGGTTCCATTCATCGGCCTGAAGCCCCTCGTTGGGAAGCTGGACCGACAGGAAGGGATAGAGCTCGGAGAGGTAATCCGTCCGCTTCTGCATGGCGTCGGCCAGCACCCGCTGGGTGATGTTACGGGTGCCTTCCACATCTCCCTGTTCAAGCAGAAGGTTGGCCCTCTCAACCATTGTATGGAGCTCGGCGGTCTCCAATCCGAGGTTCTTGAGATCCTCCAGAAGCTTGTCGGTCTCCACCAGTTTGGTCTCCACCCTACCGCGCTGGATTGTGGAAAGGGACGCCACCAGTGAAGACTCCACAAGCTGAAGTTCACGGTAAGCCTGTTCCACCTCTCCGTCCTTGAACAGAATCTCGGTCTTTTCCAGCTTGATCTTTTCCCTGTCGATGTCCCCGCCTTCCTTTCCCACCTGGACAAGCATGGGATCTATCTTTACCTGAAGCATCTCGTATGCGTTCTCAAAATGCTTTTGTTTGACGGTCCGAATGCGTTCCTGTACCTCATCCGCCATCTTTTTGGCCTTGGAAAAATCGCCATTTTCAAAGACCGTTTGGGCCTTCTCAAAGGATTTGGCCTGGCTTTTTACGTTTATCTCCAGGTTGCGGGCCTCGTCCAGCATGACCCCGCACATCTTGAGGGATGTCTTTGCCCGGTCCTCCTGGTACCTGTTTTTGGCATCCTCCAACTGTTTTTTGGCCAGAAGCTCGGCCTGTTTGGCTGTGGATACGGCCTGACCGAAGTGCTTCTCTTCGATCATGTTCTCTGCCTGGGAGACCAGGTTTTCCGCCTCTTTCACATCGATGTCACCGTATTCTTGGATATTCTTGATAAGAAGCCGGGTTGCGTCGATTGTCTCTTCGGCATTGGTTTTCAGGTGTCTCAGCTTGGCGTTCTGAGCGAACTTCAGAGCCCGTTCCACCGTTTGAAGGGCGGTCTTGAAACGTTTACCGTTCATGTGCCGCTTTGCGGTCCTTATCTCCGCCTTTGCATCCGACACTCGTATACCAAGGTTCTCCGCCTCGCCGATAAAGGTCTCCGCTTCGATGATGGCATTCGCCACCTCCTGGCGGGACTTCAGCTCGTCGTAGGTGCGTTCCACCTTCTTGAACCGTCTCTGGAAACCCGTGTACTTGCCCCTGTCAAGCAGGCCTTTCATCTCATCATACTGGGCCTGGAGCGGTTCCATGTCCAGATTCTTCGACCTGGCCCGGTCAAGCACCTCCTCGGTCATCTCGATGTAAGCCATGGCCTCTCTCTGCTTTCCGGTGCTCTTGAGATGTCGTTTAAAGTCGTTGATCTCGTCCTTTATCCCCCTGAGCGCTAACTTGTCAACCCGTTGAAGAAACCCTTCAAGGGTTATTCTATCTGATGAGACATCAACGCCCTTCTTCTCAAGTTTGTCCAGGTCCTTACCCAGCTTCTCAAGGTCCTTTCTGTACTTGTGGGCCCTGCTCAGGTTCGATACATTCTCCTGAAGGTCCTTTATCCGGGTTTCACATTCCTCGTAATTCTTCTGCTCACCACACTCGGCGATCGAATCAAGTTCTGAACGGATATCCTCGGGTACGTTTTTTGAAAATGTCTTCTTCACATCGTCATTGAGTTTATCCAGGGTCTCCAAAAACCTGCCGTGGACCTCGCTTTCCTCCACATCTTCTTCCAGCTTCCCCATCCCTTTCTCCAGATCATCGTATTCCTCTTTTAGCAAAAGTTCCTGGAGTTTCGGAAGCTCCTTCTTTATGGTGTCCAGCTCCACGTCGAAGCTCTCCAGGCCTCGGACACGAACCCGCAACTGATCCAGCTGATCCTTGCTGGCCTCGAAGCGTTTTCTGTCCTTAATCCCCCCCACATCCACATTCTCTCCGGTCTCTATGCCCAGCTGCCTGAACACCTCTTCCTGAAGCAGGCTGTGATCCTCGAGCGATATTCCCAAGATATCTCTTAGACGTTTTAGGATATCCCGTTCCTCATCGGTGATCTCCCCGTCCTTCCAGGCCTTGAGCAGGGATTTCTTGTAGGTCTGGTGGTTGTGCGATAGCAGCCTTTTTTTGACCGAGTCCACCACCATCTCCTCCGCCCTTTCCGAGCGGAACAGCTTGGACAGACCCTTGCCGAGAACCTTCCTACCCATGTTTTTCATCACTCCCCTACTTGTCTATTCCCAGGGCCGCCATGCATTCATCGATAACCGCCTGCGCACCATCATAATCGTTGTCCTTGAGCAGAGTAACGGCCTCCCTGTACATATCGGTAAGGGATGCCATGTCACTTCCATCATCTTTTCGATCTTCAATGGACTCCTTGACCAGATAGAGACCCTTTTTGACTGCGATGAACCGCTGTTTTTTCTCGTTTATCATCCTCTTGGCTTCCTTGGCCTCCTCGGCTGCGGCCCTGTACTCTCCCGAATGCAGAAGCGCACGGGCCTTCTTGAGCCTTTTCCTGGCATCCGCCACATCGATGTGTTCCGGGGTCTTATCAATGAGCACCTTGGTGTTGAACACGGTGGCCTTGGCCAGGGTCATGAGCGGGTCGGACGATTCCTTGTCCGTACCGAAGGGATATGACTCGGACCTCTCATCTCCGGCCTTTTCCCCATCGGCCTTTCCTTTCTCGGCCGTTTCCTCATCCTTACCTTCCTCATCCTTACCTTCCTCATCCTTACCTTCCTCATCCTTACCTTCCTCATCCTTACCTTCCTCATCCTTACCTTCCTCATCCTTACCTTCCTCATCCTTACCTTCCTCATCCTTACCTTCCTCA
>Ga0272441_10008002_pt1 | contig 16939 bp, 17 predicted proteins | sample SSMProp6N_FD_193582 | JGI IMG/M metagenome (GOLD analysis project Ga0272441, IMG submission 193582) | Marine sediment archaeal communities from Little Sippewissett salt marsh, Falmouth, MA, United States - SSM-Prop-6N | ecosystem: Environmental > Aquatic > Marine > Wetlands > Sediment ...
CGCCCCTTTCTATCCAACGACGTCCGATGCCGTTCCTTGTGGCGCCTGGCGATGGTGGGGCTGAAAAAGGTGTTTCCCTTCCGAGAGTATTTGCCTGTCCCTGCAAGCTTTGCACGGCTCGCCGCCCACACAAATCGGGGACAACCCCATACTGGGCTCCGATTTGCCGCAGACCACAGACTCGGGAATAAGGGCTAAAGCAAGACAGGGCTTTGTTGCAGTATGTCTCAATGTCGGGCATATTTGGATATATGTCTACCTTCCCTTCACCAGAACAACTTGGTGGCCATGTCCATGGCAGCAGCGAGAACTCCCCACGGAGAATCGTACTTCACGATCTGGGCATCCTGCTTCATGTGCCAGGTGTGATGGCGTTTCTTTCGCTTGCTGTTGCCTTTTCCGCCCGCGAATGGTCTGCGATGGCGGCGTTCGCTGTAGTGGCCATCGTATCGCTCAGCACGGGACATGGTTTACGGCGATCCTTTGAACGCAGGGATGCAGTTACCCCGTCCTCGGCGATGGTAACCGTGGCGTTTGCATGGTTGGTGGTTGGGTTGCTGGGGAGTGTTCCGTTCTGGGTTGTTGCCATCATCGCCCACGATGGCACGGAAGTGGCCAAGGCCTATGCATCACCCATAGGCGCGATTTTTGAGGGTTTCTCCGGATTCACGAGCTGCGGCCTCACCATGTCCGGACGTCCCGACCTCTTGCCGATATCTCTGCAGTGGTGGCGTTCTCTTCTGGAATGGGTGGGTGGTGTGGGTGTCGTGGTGCTGGCCCTGGCACTGACCGACACGGACAGCGACCCTGACGAGCTGTTCGAAGCAGAAGCACGCTCGACACCGCATCAGGACATTCGTTGCGTTGCGATACGTATCTGGAAAGTCTATGTGGCCTATACAGCGTTGGTCGTGTTGGCCTTGTGGACAACGGGAATGCGTCCATGGGAGGCCGTGAACCATGGCCTTACAGCTATCTCCACGGGAGGGTTCGCAATCACACCTTCCGGGTTCGGGGGGTACGGTCTTGCACCCCTCATTGTAACGATAGTCGCGATGGTGCTGGGTGCCACGAGTTTCAACTTGCACGCGACTCTATGGCTGGATCGTGATCGACGCGCCTGGACGCGCAACACACAACTGCGTTGGCTCGGAGGAGGGCTGATCTCCGGCGCCTTATTGCTGTTCGCTGTCAGCCGCGCCGGGGGCGATGCTGGATCCGGGGTGCATGTGGTCTTCCAGTGGGTGTCCGCTCTCTGCACATGTGGCTTTTCGGCAATCGACCTTTCCAGATGGTCTGCCGCAGCGCTTCTGCTGCTGATGGTTGCGATGACTGTGGGCGGCGCGGCGGGCTCAACGGCTGGCGGCCTCAAGCTAAGCCGAATCGCCTGGATCGCCAAGGGGATCGTCAGACGCGTGGTCGAGACGATCAACGGTAAGCCCTCCTTGCGTCCCTATGCGGAGGACGGCAACGTGATTGACGTGACGCGAGGGCGCCGCCAGATCCGCCGTGCCGGCTCGATGCTGGCGCTGTGGATCTGCACGCTCGCAGTGGGATCGCTCTTATTGATGATTCTGCTGCCCGAGCAAAACCCGCATCACGTTGTCTTTGAAGCCGTATCGGCCACGGGCGGAGTAGGGTTGAGCACCGGTGTCACGCGAGCATCACTGCCTCCGGCGGCAAAACTGATTCTGGTGGCGCTCATGTGGATGGGGCGGCTTGAAATCGTGGCCATTCTGGCGCTGGTCTGTCAGCCGTTGCATCGCCCGCTGCGGAGCTGAACATGGATCGGGAATGGGAGTACGCAGCGGCCATTCAGTACGTCCAGCATGCCTCGGCAATCTCGACATTCGTCCTCATCACGAATGACCAATGACTAATGACTTATCTCTTGTACCTGCCCGTCAGGACTGCAATTGCCCGCACATGCCCTTCCGTCGCTTCCTGGATGTCCTGCCGGCTTGCACCAGGCTGGAGGCCGGTCGGCGCATCCAATGCCAGGAGCTCGAAGACGTAGCGGTGCTCGGCAGGCGAGGGCGGTGCGGGCCCGCCATACCCATAATTGCCGAAATCGTTCTTGCCCTGTTGGGCGCCCTCATGCGTTTGCGGTTCGTTGATGATGCCCTCGGGCAGCCCCGTGGCAGTGTGCGGCAGGTCGTACAACAGCCAGTGCACCCACGTACCTCCCGGTGCGTCTGGGTCTTCAACGATCAACGCGAAAGCCCTGGTATCCCCGGGGACATCCGTCCATTCCAGTGGCGGGGAGATGTCATCGCCGTCCGCCGTGTACTTCTTTGGCAGTCCTTTCTCGTGCCCGAATGCGGCGCTTGTCAGTTCCATTTCATGTCCTCCTTTCGTAGGTCAGCAGCCCCGCCCAAGCGATCAGGATGATCACGGACGTGCCCCGATATCCGGATCGGCGTCACCTTTACTCCAGCAGTCAGCGCAACGCCGGTCGAAACGACAACCACCGACTAACCTTCCTCGCAGCCTTCGCACCTACGTCGCCTGCCCGCCTCAATCTTTGAGGCTCTGTTTGGGGTTGGACGGCTCCTTGGCAACCGGTTCGTCGACCCAATATCCTTGCCGATTGTAGTGGCCATGCAGTTTTGTCTCATAGTCCCGAGTTAGCAGAGACTCCTCCGTGTATTCCGGTGACTGCTTGATGACTTCGCGAGAAAGATTGACGAAGACTGTCGACTCTTCCCAACTAACGCGCTCGATCCATTGCGGCGCAAGCAGGACCTTCTTCCCCGGCCACCAGTTCACTGTATCGACCATGAGATAACGAATCGCCCACGTCTCGTCATCGATGATATGATCCTCGATGTGACCAATCGGGCCGTCTTCGGCTTCGATGTGATAATCACTCACAGCATCCGTGCTGCGCAAATGGGCATCCCACGCCTTCTCGCCTGGGGCAAGTTGCCTGCCTTCTTCACGAGCATGCACAATGTAGGGATAAGGTCCCCACATGTAGGGGCCGCTCCAATACATCGGGTATCCATAATGCCCGTAGTAGGTCATCTCAAATTGTCGCGAGACGGGCTTGTCCTGCTCCAAGGAGGGACTGTCTTCAATCTGTTGTTTAGTCAAGTCGACGGCAATGCTTTGCTCTTGGCTCATCACGGAAGCTAGTGCATGCGGGGAAATCAACACCTGCCTGCCCGGGAGCCAGCGGCCCGTGTCTGCGACCAGATAGCGGATCGTCCAATGCCGGTCATCGAAGTAGAATTCCTTGACCCTCCCTATTTCCCCGTCGACGCTGTGCAATGTGTAACCCTTGAGCGTTGTGGCTTTGTTCAGCATGATGTCATTCCTCTCGTTCCTTGCGTTTCGCTCTTGCTTCTCGGTCTCGAACAAACCCCTGAGTCAGTGAGGAGTGAGGCCCGTGTTACACGGGCGCGACAATTTTTCAGTGCTCGCCAGATACCAAACCAGTCAAATATCCTTTGATCACCGAAGCCGAGGCGTGGAGCGCCTGCTTCTCTTCATCCGTCAGCTTTCCTTCGATGACTTGTTCTACTCCCGACTCAGAAACGATGCAGGGAACGCTGAGGCAGACGTCTTTCAGCCCGTATTCGCCTTCCAACAACACGGAAACAGTGAGTATGCTGTGTTCGTTGCGCAGGATGGCGCTGATGATTCGCACCAACGCCAGCCCGATTGCATAGCAGGTGGAACCCTTTGCGTCGATAATGTGGTAGGCGGAATCCCGCACCTCGGCAACAATCTTGTCCCGTTCCTTGTTCCAGTCGCCACATTTGCGACACGCGGGGCAGAATTCGTCCATCGGCATTCCGCCAAGGTGCGTCATCGACCAGGCGGCCACTTCGCTGTCGCCGTGCTCTCCCAGGATGTTTGCGTGTACGCTATTCACATCCACGCCGCAATGGACGCCGAGCAGGTGCCTGAATCGGGCACTATCCAGGACAGTTCCGGAGCCGAAGATTCGATTTCGCGGCCACCCCGTCTTTCTCAGTGCCGCATAGGTAAGCACATCCACCGGATTGGTGGTTACAACGATGACCGCTTTCGATCCGCGACTTGTGATATCGCCAATGATCTGCTCCAATATTCGGGCGTTCTTCTGTAAGAGGTCGAGTCGGGACTCGCCGGGCTTCTGTTTTGCCCCCGCGGTAATCACGATAACCTCTGCATCGGCATAGTCGTCTGGCGACCCGGCGCGGACGAGTGTTGCGGGAACAAAGGGAAGCCCGTGCGCCAGGTCAAGCGCCTGACCTTCGGCCAGTTCCTGCTGCGCATCAATTAACACGATGCTTTCCGCCGTCCCGCTTTGGAGCAGGGCGTAGGCGAACGATGCCCCCACGTCTCCTGCTCCGACGATTACGACTTTGCGGGATATGCACTGGTCGTGCCCGATTCCAGGATTCTGCATGGCTTCCATGGCTGCTCTCCTGTCATGTTTTTCACTGCCATCCCCGGGATGGAATTGTTCTTGTTGATGCTCTTCTTTTCGGTATTTTGTTCATGGCGCAAAGATGATCTGAATGACCTTACGCGTGCCATAGGGTGTCAACCCTACCGTGGATGATTTCAGAACACTACGCCACATCATCCTCTTCCCGCTATAGGGTATAACCCTACTGCACGGCACAAAATGCCCTATGCAATCGGATAATGAGAGGCCTGAGGCAGTATCTTTTGATCAACTGAATTGACAAGCGTGGCCAGTTCCCGCGCGGCGTCGGCAATCCGGGTCGCAGATGCACCGTATTCTGTCACGTCAAACGGCTTTGAGGACGGCGAATCTGCACGTCACGCGGACGAAGGGTTTCCTGGCTGGCGGCGGCGCCCTTTCCCGCAAGCGCCGGGGCAGTGAGTTCAGTTGTTTCAGAGGGTTCACAGACTGAAGCGCTCCGTGTGAATCCGGCGGTGGCAGAACCCCTGGCGCGTTAATGCCTTGGTTGCGAGGTCCATCATTGACGGCGGACCGCACAGGAAGACGCGCGTCTCGCGATCACAGCCCGCGAGGACGCGCCCGAGAAGGCTCTCGTCAACCTTTCCCCTCTCGCCTGGCCAGTCCAACTGGTCGGACATCACATGGCATATCCGCAGGTTCGGGAGTCTTGTCTTCAGCGCTTCGAAGTCGGGCGACGACCCGGGTGTCTTCTGCAATTCGGCCACAGGCGGAGATTTCAGTTTGTCTCTCGCATCCGGACTTGCTTTCATGATCCTGTCTCCATCCGGACAGACCCGTTTGCGCCGGAGGTTTTCGATCAGCGCCTTCAGATGCGCGGGCGTGCAAAGCAGACGTATGCCAGTGCCCTTCTCACTTTGCCGACAAGCCGGACGGCGGCTCGATTTCAGATGCGGTCTCGACAACCACGACGCCGGAGTCCGTGATCCGGGTTGCGTACCACGTCAGGGGCTCGGTCGCCGGACCGCGTGTGACGCGGCCGGCGCTGTCGAACTGAGCCCCATGACACGGACAGCGAAACGTACCGTCCGTCCGGACCTCAACACGACACCCCCTGTGCGTGCAGCGCGAAGACATGGCATAGGCTTTGGGGCCCTGTCGCCAGACCAGAATCTTCAGGCCCGTCACGTCCTTTCCGGACGGTGCAATCTTGCCGATCTGCACCGAAGTCCACTTGCCTTCCGCAAAGCCCGAGAGAGGCCCCACTGCAAGCGACTCCCCGGTGACGTCCGTCTTCTTCCACCAGCCAAACCACCCGCCCATCGCGCGGCCCGGGTGAGACAGGTGCACGCCAACTCCGATGGTCGCGGCAACGCTCCGCGCCAGAAACGATCGCCTGCTGTACACAGTCATGTCCCGTCCTCCTCTTTCAGTACTTCGCTATCCGGTTCCTCACACGCTTGCCGTCCGCAAGGGCGGCCATTCGAAGGTTTTCGATCACAGTCTTGTGCACAGTCTTGTGCCAGGCAAAATCGCCGCGGAATCAGGCACGGCGTGAGTTCTTGCGGTACGTATGTCCACCACCACCCCAATGCGTAACGTCGACAACAATGGCTGCGATGAAGGGCGCCAGCCAGCCGCCGGTCAACGCGTGCGGGTCATGGCAAACGGCGTTTGGGCCCGCCGCTTCCGCGCCCGGCCTACGACAGTCGACCCGCGCCGTCTGCCGCCAGCCGTCGTCTCTCCTGTTCCGCGTACATCTCAAACATGCACTTGGCAGGTCCCGATCGAGCCGTCTCCGCCATGTGCTGCACATATGCCAGCGGGCGGAGATCCCTCGTCGCCACCGGCCCGGCCGGTAGCGTCTCAGCCATATTCTCCCCTCCCGCACCAGTTGATTCTGACCTCCCTGGTCGTTTCATCATGCACTCTCCTTGACGCACCTGTTACTGATGGCATTCCATTGACTCCGGCTCAGTGCGGTTGAAGATTTCCTTGGCGTGAGTCGTTTCTTCCACGCTGCCGTCAGCAATCAGGACAAATTTGTCTGTCTGTGGTGTTTGTAATGGGAAGTTAGCGCAGGTTGCCGTCCGCGCGCTATGGGGTGTAACCCTACCGCAAGGGATTTGGTGGGACGCTGGACCCAGATTAAGCGAACATTCCTGCTGCGACCGCGAGGACACCCGAAGCTGCCGGACGTTCTCGACGGCGGCACTTCACAGGTATCTACAGAGCGAATCGTTGTCGCGTTTCGCGGCGGCCGTGCGCCAGAAGACCCTCGCCCGCAGCGGGTTGGCTTCTTTTGGCGCAGAGCTGCTCGGCTGCATCCAAAATAGGCTAATCATACGTCACCGTATTTATGCATCCGAGTACTTAGACTGCTCCTTGGCAACCGGCTCATCGACCCAGTAGCCTTGGCGATTGTAATGCCCATGCAGTCTGGTCTCATAATCCCGCGTGAGCAGGGACTCCTCCGTATATTCCGGGGCCTGCTCGAATTGTCGCGAGACGGGCTTGTCACTGTTCATTGATGCGTAGCTCTACAACCAGGGGCAGATGATCGGAGGCGACGCGCGCCAGCTCCGAACCGGGGATCTTGATACGGGTCACTTCAAGCCCCGGGCTGATGAAAATGTGGTCAATCCGCAAGGTCGGGAAGCGGCCGAAAAAGGTGTTTTTGGGACGGTGTTGATGTGTCTTGGCCTGAACATCTCTGAGTCGATGGGAAAGCCGGCGGCACACCGACGATGAAGGCCGTGCGTTGAAGTCGCCGCACAGAATCACAGGTTCGCGGCATTGTTCGTGTCCCAACCAGTCGCTGCCGAGCAACGCGTCCACCTGTGCCATGCGTTCACGCCGGGACAGGCCCAGATGCGTGTTGATGATCTGGACCTCTTTGCCATGCAGGTCAATGGCAACCCAGAGAGCCCCCCGCGATTCCAGGTGCGGCTTGTCGGCGAGTCCCGGCAAGGGGCCGGCCTTGACCAGGCGTTGCGGCAGACGTGTGAGAATGGCATCACCATAGCGTTCATCCTCAACGCATGTGGCCGCATGGAAATGGAAGTCCATCGCCAAATGACGAGCGATCAAATGAGCCTGGTCCATTCCGTGGCTGCGTGCGCGGCCTGCGTCCAATTCCTGCAGTGCCACGACGTCCGGCTTGGCGCGGGCAATCAGGCGCGCAATGCGCCTGGCATCGAGTTTGCCGTCCATCCCGCAGCAAGCATGCACGTTATAGGTCATGACACGAAGGGTGTCCCTCTGTGTGGCGACGGTCCGGGTACGATCCCCAAAGCTTCGGTGAGTCGGGCGCGCCAGATAGTGCAACGCCGCATTGCGCAGGTCATCAGGCCGCAGATACGTATGCTCGCGTTCCGGCAGTGTGGCGTCCGCGGGAAGCAATGCGAAGCCGTTTGTCTCTTCCGGCGATGCCCCGGCGTGAGCGCCATTCTCCTCGGCAAAGGTCAGCGGGGGCATGCCGTCGCACCATCCCAGCAGAACGAGGTCGCCGGCGTCCGGATGTTCGCACAGACGCAACAGGTCGTCGCCGACCGAATCGAGGAACGGGTGTTGCGAACCGAACAACGCGGCACGGTCTTGCGGCAAATGGAATTCACCGGCTTCGGTCCGCGCGCACAGCATGCCGGGTGCCTCCACATTGAGCACGACCGGCACCTTGTGTGCATGCACCAGTTCACGCGCGACAGAATCTCGCTCGTCACGACTCAGTTGCCGCGGCGAATAGACGTGGCCCACGGGCCCACGGGCGGCAACGACCGGTTGCTGTGCGTCGGCGTCCGCGCCATTGATGCCGGGCACCGAAAACAGACGCTGGATGTTCTTGCCGCCGAGAAGACGTGCGCGCTCGGCCTGGATACTGCCCGGGCCTTTACTGCACGCTGCCGGAGGACTGGCACCCATGCGTCCAAATGCCGCTGTCACGGCCTCTTCCAGTGTATAGCCCTGAACCCGATGGTAGGGCCGGACCAAGGCCTGCCCATGGTCGGAATAGACCCAGACTTCGTAGTGTCGCAGGGCGGAATGGTTGGCGGCGCGCCATAGCCGGGCGATCGCGTCGTCGATTCCCTTCAGCGTCCAGTGGGCAAACAGCGAGTCGGGGCCGCGGCAGTGTGACTGTTCGTCATACCCGATGAAGTTGATGTGAATGATGGGCAGGCCGCGGCTGAGATCGATCTTGCCGCCGATCACACAGAGCTCGCGCAGCAGGATGGTGATGGCGACCCGGATCGGGACCAATGTCAGTTCCTTCACGAAGTCTTGTCCATCGATGAGGCCGCGCACGAACCCGACCAGCGCCAGGCCCAATTCCACCAACAAGAGGACCGTGACACGCAGGAAGCTGTACAGATTGCTGAGCACAAATGCGAGGAGCACCAGCGGATTGGCGGCGCGCAACGCGGGGCCCCAGCCCATGGACGATGAACAGAAATGCGGTTCCGCCGCACCTCCGGTGTAAATGTCCGAGTAAGCGCTGCCGCCTTGGAGCAGCGCCTCATTACCCTTGTCTGTGTGCAACGCCTCGACGCGCGCCGCGGCGGCCGGGTCAAACATGCGGACGACCTGACGCGATTCATGGTCCCGGAAGGAGAATGCCGGGACGGCGCCCTTGACGCCATAGAAGAGTTCGGCCTGGACCGCGGGGGTCGTCGATGGTAAGCCCGAGTAGTGGGCCTGAAGCCGATAGTGTTCGCGCCTGATCAACCGCCGCAGGAACGGCAGTTCGTTGTGCTCCATAGCGTGCTCAAACTGCGGCTGCGAGAGCCCGTCGATCTGGATCATGAGCAGTCCCGGTCGGGTCGGCGATCCTTCCGACACGGCCAGATGCAGCAGACGCGCCAGCCAGACACTGCGACTGAGCCGGCGGCGCAGGTGTCGGAGAAATGTCTCGATTCGGCCGATCATGGGTTAGCCTGTTGGTCTTTCTGTCGGTCGTGGCGATCCGGTCCGAAAATACGCGTGAGGCATCATCATTCCTTGCCGGAAGAGAGACTGGCGCTCATGGCTGCGCCGCATGCGCCGGCGAAGCCTTTCAGGATCTCCCACTCCGTTTCCACCCAGGAAAAGACATCCTCCCAGTCTCTCTCGTCCTCGCTGGCGCCGGCGGGTGGGCTTGACTCGATTGACGCATAGGCGGCCAGGGCCTTGTCCGCCGTACGGGAAATGGAAAAGGCCTCGGCGCTGTCGCGTGCGGCCTTTCTCAGGTCGCGCATGGGGCCCGCTTCCAGTTCAGCCATCCACTGCAGTGCGGCGCTGAATGCCGCGGGGGCCGGCTCTTGCAGCAGTCGACCGTTCTTGCCGTCCTTGACCACCTCCCGTACACCGGGCGCGTCCAGGGCGACGACCGGCAGGCCGGCTGCCATGGCTTCCGTCAACACCATTCCCTGGGTCTCGCTCTTGGACGCGAAGGCGAATACATCCATCGCATGCAGAGCGTCGGCCAGTGGTTGGCCCCGCAGGATGCCGGCATTGTGCAATTGCGCTGCGGCACCGGCGTGCGCAAATGTCTCCCGCATGGCGTCTTCGGAGGGGCCGGCGCCGATCACCAGGAAATGCGCATCAGGTCGCGCCTGGACGAAATCGGCGACCGCCTGGGCCAGGAATCCCAGATTCTTTTCCGGCGCCAGGCGTCCCAGATGGCCGATCACGAAAGCATCTTCGGGAATCGCCATCTGCCTGCGCCACGCGCGGCCGTCGCCCGCCGCGAAGTTTTCCAGAAGGACACCGGTGGGCACCACGGCAATCGGCGTGGCCACGCCACGTTTCTGCAGCAGGTCCCGGATGCTTTCGCTGGGTGCGAAGACCTGATCGGTGAGGTTCGCGTAGCGGGTGGCAAGTTCAATCGCAAACCGTTCCAAGGCGGCTGAATCGCCGGGCATATAGCCGGTATAGTGTTCGTACAGGGTGTGATGGGTGAAGACCAACGGCAGTTCCCGATAGCGCGCCAGCCGCAACGCTGTCATGCCAAGCAAAAAAGGATGCTGGGAGTGAACGATGTCCGGCTGGAAAGCATCGACCGTTTCGGTGAGCGGTGAATGCAGCGGCAGCGCTACCGAGAAGTCGCTGGCGTTGAAATTCTGGATCGCTTCAATCCGCATCACGTCGACTTCATTCTGCGGCATATCGGGGAATTCGGGGGCCACGACCAGCACCCGGTGCCCGCGCTTGCGGTATTCGGTGGTGAACGCTTCCACCGACCGAGCGACGCCGCCGACATGTGGGGTAAAGGTATTGGTGAAGATAAGAATATTCATGAGCGAGATCCCGAGTTGGCCAATACAGATTGATCTCCAATATGCGCTTTCAGCCTTCTGCGAAGCACAAGAAGCAACACGACTGCGGCACAAACAATGAAGAGGAGAAGTGCAATATTCTGTGGCGAGGGATCGTCAAATAGATTTTTCAGCTGTTTGCCGAATAAGGCCAGGCACAGTGTTCCAGGAAGATGGCCGATAAAGGTTCCGACAATGAAATCCCGGTAACTGATGTCAAATGTTCCGATGATAGAATTCACGACGCCGTTGGGGGCACTGGGTACGGCGCGGACGGCCACCACCGCGGCAATGCCCCCTTTTGCCAGAAATGTTCTGATTTTGGGGATTCCCGCATATTTCGAGGCGTTCAACCTCTCCGTGCCCCAGAAATGGCCTGCAAAGAAGAAGACCGTTGCGGCAGACAAACTGCCGCATATCGCATAGAGCCAACCGATGAAGCCACCCATACCGAGAATGACTGCGATATTCAATATGCTGTTGGGAAAGATCAGAAGATTGGCAATTATATAGACCGCGATTACGCATAGAACAGTCCACCATTGTCTGGTCCACTGTGCACGTATGGTGTTTTGCAGTCTTTCCGGACTTGCGATTTCGCGCAAAGGCGTGAAACGCCATAGTGCTGCGACAATTAGAATTGCAGTCATCGGAACCATAAAGATGAGAAGCTTGGTGAGCCTCTTCCCTAATCTGGTATGGCCATGGATCATAGGTTATGGTTTGACGTTAGTGAGGGTGATCGAGCCATCAGCGGCGGCGACTCTGGTTGGGGGGATCCCTGGCAGCCTTATTTCAAGCGGAGGGGCATCGCGATGCCAAGTTCCCCGCCAGTCGATGCGTATGGACTGGTGGGCCGCGGGGGTGATGGTCAGTTCCAGCGTGCCAAACGCGGTTGGTGCAGGCCCGAAGCTGATCGGTGTGTTTTGGGCGAGCCAGCGCGCAGGAATGCCCGCGCACAGAATCAGGCATCCGTCTTCTTCGCGCACAAAACAGTTGCGTATGATCAGCACCCATTCGGCGGCGGCCCAGGCATGGTGCCCATCGCCCATGCAGCCGCCACCGGTACGCGGATGGACGGCCTCCGGCCACTGACCTGTCGGCGATGCCAGGGCCGCAACCGCATCCATCAGATCGAGGTAGCGCGGGTCGCCCGCGCGCAGCAGTACCTGCGCAACGTGCAACGTCAGGTAGGCGTTGAGACCGGAATGGATCATGTCCTGGTAGAACGCACCGTTCACAAAACAACGGCTGAGCAGAAACTTGACGCTGTCGAGCAGGCGGGGATCGTCCGGTGCACAGAGTTGTGCCGGATAGCCGATCGCCAGTGAGCCGATGGCGCCGGCGTCCAGACGGCGATAGGGCGACGCCGGCATGGCCGGTCGGCCGAGCCGTTGCGCACATCCTGCCAAACTGCGATCTACCGCCGCGCTGAAATCTTCCGCGGCCCGCGCAAACTCGTCCCTGTCGCCCGTATCCCGGTCAGCGATCATGGCCGCTGTCGCGCGCAGACCGGCGATGCCCCAGAAATCATCCCAGTAGTAATAATCGTTGGGCCCCAGGTGTTCGGCGCTGAAACCGGCCGGCAGCAGTCCGGCGTGGGGCGCATCCAAATCATCTCTGAGTCGTTTGCGCATGATCCAACGTGCACCGCGCCGGATAGGACCGTCCCAATCCGAGGATGGCAGTTGTCCGGTCAGGGCGAAGAAGCGCTGCAGAATCCACAGCACTTCACCGTTGCTGTCCCATTCACCGTCTTGGGAACGGAAGTAACCCAATGACGTCTGCCGCCCCGGGAAGCGTGCCAGCGCACGTTCGGCGCGGTCAGTCAGCCCCACGCACAGCAGGGCATGGATGATGAAGACGGCATCGCGAAACCAGAAGCGTTTGTAGGTGAAGGGGCCGGCATAGATGTCACCAGGCGAATGCAGAATCAACGAGGTCACCGCGGCGGCGTAGAGAAGCTGATAGTGTGGCTCCGGGCAGACCAGTTTGCAGTGATCGCGATGCACGGTGTCCCAGGCATCGGCGTCAAACAGCCCGGACCCGGCATCCGCCAGCGGAATGGTCGCGGTGATATCGGCAGTTTCGCCCGCCTTGACCGGGAACAGTGCCGCCGCCGTGACCATACCCACATCACAACGGCCCTCAGTCTGATCATCCAGCTCCTTGAGATGAATGTACACGTCACCGTGGCGATAATCGGAAACATGATGTCGCCCGGCGGCGGCACTGAATGCAACCCTTTGGGTGCCATCGACAGTCCAGCCATTGCGCCCTTCTGACAGGCTGACATGGTGGACAAAGCTGATGCCCTCGGGGTTCTGCGGGCGCAGCGCCAGCACCAGCCAGGCGTTGATACTGGTCCGGGCCCGCAAATGCAGTTTGCACACCGGAACCCCCGACTCCAGTTGCACCGAGGTGGTGCTGGTCAGGGCCAGCCCAGCCATTTCTGTATCGGTAGTTACCCGCACACCGGGATCCATGTCCTGCCGTTGACGGCAATCGGCGGCTCGCGATGGCAGCAGGCAGCGTCCGTCCTCTGCCAGCAGCCAGCCGTCCAATGACCAGCCATCGAGAAAAGGCGTCAGCAGACCGCGGGGATCTACAATCGGCAGTTCCTGACAGTTCGGATAGCCGATCGCGGTCCAGTTGCGATGGGTGAGATTGATATGGGTAATGGAAAAGGCGCGTGGGATAAACGACTCGTCGTATGGGTCGAACTGGCGTTCGACCCAGTAGGGCCAGACCCAGTCCAGGTTGTGCTGAATCACCCGACTGTTGATCAGGCCGCGGGCGTGAAACACGGCGCCGGCTCGCAGCAGTTCCAGAGGTTCACCTATCTCGGAAGGCTGGGCAAAGCTGCGCAGCCGCGCCAGCAGGGCGGTCGGATCCAGGAAACCGTGTTTGCGTGCAACACGGCGTATGACAAAATTCCAAGGTAGCACTTTCATCCAACTCACCGCCGGTCCTCTTTGGATGGACACGGGACACGCTTGTCACTGTTCAGTGAAGGACTATCCTCAATCTGTTGTTTGGTCAAATCGACGGCAATGCTTTTCTCTTGGCTCATCACAGAAACCAGTGCATGCAGGGAGATTAACACCTGCCTGGGAGCCAGCGCCCGGTGTCGGCGGCAAGGGGCCGAATCGTCCAGCGCTGGTCATCGAAGTGGAATTCCTTGGCCGCCCCGATTTCTCCGTCGAGGCCCTGTACGGATCGAATTATTCGCCAGGCAAAGGAAGCGGCCAGGAAGAGCACTCCGCCGGCTACAACGACTACTGAAAAAGTCCACACATTTCGCCACATGATGTCACCTACCAGCCCCATCCCGATCAGCCGGCCTCAGACATGAAGCACACTGTTCAGGGAACCGTAACCTTTGGGAGTCCAGCGCCAGATGTCATGCGCCAGATTTCCGGATGCCATCGTCATAACGCTGTGTCATGGTTCGCTTCTTCTTGCTTGTTGGCCTTGTCCAGGCTTGTCCTTCGCGGCGTCTGGAGAATCAGAATTGATAGCGCAGCGCAGCGCCCAACGTCATGGTGTCTGCGTCGATATCATTTTCCGGATCGCTCAGGTCGGTCGTCGAGCCAAACCGATAGTTGAGGTTCAGATCCAGGTAGAGCTGCGGAAAAGCCTCGATATCCAGTCCGGCCCGCAGAGCGTAGAACGGCTCGTTTGCCCAGTCGCCATCCCCGTAGACGATGCCAACACCGACGGCGGCGTATATTCCCAATCCAAGCACCACATAGGCTTGAGGTGCGTATGACGAGCCGTCAACGCCTTGGAATCCGTCTGGGAACACTTCAAGGTCGGCCTCAAGTCTCAAGAACGACGCCACCTTGTGCTGGTAGGTCACCAGGTACGAAACGCCGTTCTCGTCAATCTCGTCGACATCAATATCGTCCAGCATCCTCCAGTAGTTCAGGCCGAGGCCAACCCGATCGATCTTTTCGGCGCGCACGCCTTGCGCCAAGCCAAACAACCCGACGATCAGAACCGCGAATAGCCATCTGTTTCTCATACGATCTCCCTCCCTGTTCCTAACCTATTCCTGTCTCTCCGCCGCCATGCACTACTTGACGAGCCGGCCTTGTTCCGTGGGGTAAAACCCTACCTCACGATTTCTTCCCCACGACCCAGAGCGATCAGCACGACCGCGATAATCCTTCGTGAACTCATCTCGAACCTCCGTCTTCGTTGCCTGAATGGGACAGCGCCTAACCCTGTCCTACATGGCTCGGCGTCCCTGACTGATCCTGACCAGCACCACAACGATGGCAATCACCAGCAGGAGGTGAATGAACCCGCCCATCGTGTAACTGGTCACCAGCCCCAGCGCCCACAGCAGCAGCACCATCGCCAGCGTCCATAACATATCGAGTCCCTCTTGAGCGTTACTGATGGTGCTCCAATGTCTCCGGCTTGGTGCGGTCGAGGATTTCTTTGGCCTGGGTTGTGTCATCCGCGGAGCCGTGAACGATCAGGACGAATTTGTCAGTCTTCAGCGCTGTCTCGTACTGCAAGATGCTGTCCTTGGGGATGCCCAGCCCATACAGGCCGGCGCCCATCGCGCTCAGGCCGCCCACCACGACGGCGCCTTCCAGCGCGCCGACGATCCAACTGACCAACGGCCCCGCCACCAGCAATGGCCCCAAACCGGGGATCCAGAAGAAGGCCGACCCGAAAAGAAGACCCCACAGGCCGCCCCAGAAGGCGCCTGTCTTGCCCCACACTTTCATGCGGTCGCCGGCATTGTAGTAGCCGACCACATGCTCATCGGTGTGATAGTCGCGCCCGACAATCGACAGTTTTCTCATGTCGAAACCGGCTTGCTGGAGTTCCTTGACGGCCGCTTCCGCTGCCGTATGCGTTGGATAGATTGCCACGATCGAATTGTTCTCGCTCATCTTCGTTCTTTTCCTTTCCTTTTGTGATGTCGCCAAGATAGATCCGGCAACCGCTCGCGCACTATGGGGTGTAACCCTACCGTGTCATGACTGTGATGCCGTGAGGATCGACCTGTGTCCCCCAGAAACAGGTCGCCGTGACGTGCGTCTCGCATGTTGCCGCAAACCCGGCTTGCCGGGGAGGGGGCCATCTGTTGACCTCCACCCGGTTCTTCCCGGCGGTCTTGGCCCGATACAGAGCAGTGTCAGCCTTCTCCACGAGCGTCTGGGGCGTGCTCGTGTCCTCGCCGCAACATGCCACGCCTATGCTGACCGTCACATGGCACCCGTCGGGCATGCCGCGCTCCGTTTCCTCCCTCAGTCTTTCGGCAAGGAGAACCGCTTCCTCAATGTCCGTCGCCGGCATGATCACGGCGAACTCGTCGCCACCGTACCGGGAACAGATGTCCGAATCACGGGTTCTCGCTTCGATGAGCGTTCCCAGCGCAGCCAAGACCCGCTCGCCCGCCTGGTGCCCTTGGCGGTCGTTGATCGTTTTGAAGTCGTCCACATCCACCATCATGAGGGAGGCGGGCCGCCCATAGCGCTCGTAGATGCGCAGCTCGATGTCGATCTTTTCGGTACACGAGGCATGGTTGAAAAGCCGTGTCAGGCCATCCCGCAGCGCCAGTCGCACAAGGTCGGCAATGCGGTGCTCGCCCATCAGTGTAGATTGTTTCAACTCACTTTTCACATTCGAGAAGAAATCGAGGACCGCTACGGCGCAGCCGACATTGCGCTGCATGGCGTTCGACATCTCGCACTTATGCTTCATCACCTCCGCCCACAGCCCCTCGGCAACGGTGGGCGGAAAGCGCTCGTGCGTGATTGCATACAGCAGATCGCTGAAGAACTCGTCACCTCGGGTGCTGCGCAAGTTTTGACAAAGCGCCGTCTCGGACTCGGTCGGCGGCCGGTCTCCAGCGATGGCGGACACCAGATCCAGCGTCAGCACATCATGTTCGTGAATACGACTCAGTTCTCCATCTCGCGCGCCGTCTCCGGCACTCACAGCGTCGTTGCCACAGCTGGGCTGCAATAAGATCTGTTGGTCATCGGCATTCATTGGTGCGTGGTCGCTTCTTCCTCCCCGTCATGTGTCATTGCGCCGTTGTGGGCAAGATCGGGGCTGACGCTTCCTGCGTTGGACTTGTTGGCGTCGCGCTCTTGATGTATTGGTAGAAGTCGCTTTCCGTGGTGAGAAGCATCACGGAATTCGGATTCGCGTTCTCTTTGTAACTCTCCAGTGTGCGCAGGAATGCATAGAATTCAGGATTGCGGTTGTACGCGTTGCCGTAGATTCGCGTCGCATCCGC
>Ga0272441_10008003_pt1 | contig 16939 bp, 10 predicted proteins | sample SSMProp6N_FD_193582 | JGI IMG/M metagenome (GOLD analysis project Ga0272441, IMG submission 193582) | Marine sediment archaeal communities from Little Sippewissett salt marsh, Falmouth, MA, United States - SSM-Prop-6N | ecosystem: Environmental > Aquatic > Marine > Wetlands > Sediment ...
GATCCCCACGGCGGAGTGGTTTGTGCGCGTGCTCGAGGCGGCAAGGGAGCTCGAGCTTCCCAGCCTCAACGCCGAACAGTGGCTGGCCTTCAATGATGCGAGACGCAGCGTGAGCATCCAGGACTATAACTGGAGGCCTGAGACAAGGCAGTGCAGCTTCCGCATCTGCGCCGAGCTTGCCGTCGAGGGGCTGACGTTGATGCTGCCTCAAGCCAGCGAGGGGACGGCGTGCAGCGCTGCGGTGAACGGCGTCTCGGCAGCCGTGGCCCACAAGGCCTACGAGCGGCTTTATTGGGCCACGTTGGAGGTGGACCTCGCGGCGGGGGAGGAGGCCACGGTGAGCCTTCTATGGGCTCCGGCCCCGAGATGAATGCCGTCTGCTGGGCGTAATTGGCGTCTCCACGTCCCGCGACTCGCAACGTGGTGTGCGAGATGACCCGCGCCCTGACTAGTCGAAGATCAGCCAGCCGCAGTCGTGGGGGCGGATTGCGTTGGGAATGGCGGGGCGCCACAGCTTCATGCCGGACAGGCTGTCCCACCGGAACCCCAGGCGCCACTGCCGATGGCCGGGGCGGGGCTCAAAGCCAATCTTGGCGAAGGGTATGGTCAAGTCGGCCGTCCAGCCATCCTCGGCCCTGGCGACCGTAGCACCCCATCCCTCGGCGGGCTCGATGCCCTGGCCCCGGTTGTGCCACATGAGACCTCGCTGTTGCAGGCTTCCCTGAGAGTTGACGATGAGCAGTTGGTAGTCGGTCATCTCGCCCCGGGCATCGAGAATCAGGCGGAAGGTCTCTGCGGCTTCGGGGGAGGGCCAGGGGCTCTCAAGAGGGATGATGAGCCGGATGTACAGGTTGGTGTCATCGTGGGCAGCGCCGATCTCTAGTGGCAGAGCTGAGGGCAGCCCATCGGAGACGTTCAAGGCAGTCACCGGGGCCGGCGAGGGCTCTGTGCCGGGCGTCGCATGGACGACGGTGGGCGGCGCGGGGCCTACACCCAGCTCATGCCACAGGCGCACGGCAGCCACCTCGCCCCAAGGGTCCGTCCCGTGCTTGGCGGCCATCGCCCGGAGGGTCTTGCGGGCCTCATCGGTGCGGCCGTCGGCGATGAGATGCTCGGCCAGCAGGAGGTTTACCGATGGCGCACGGTCGCTATCGGGGAAGGTCTGCACAAAGCGCCGACAGGTCTGCAACATGGCCATCTCGTTGCCGGCCTTCCGCCACAGGTCGATCTGCCGGTACAGCTCAGGGGCGCTGTCGGGCCACCTTTGCAGGACCTGCTGCCATACGGCGATGGCCTCTTCGTACCGGCCCTGTTGCTCCTTGCTGAGGCCCTCCTGGTAGAGTGCCACTGACTCGTGGGGCTTGCGGCCGCTGAAGGAGCCGGACGTTTCGATGGTGCGCAGGCCGTCGGGTTCCGGGATCTCGTCCGGGCTGCCGAAGTAGAACGCATACCTGCGCCCGTTGGCCCCCGGGTCGGAGTTGTCGCCGGCTGAGAAGTACAGTGTGTTGCGGGTCCAGTGACTGTAGCGGCCCCGGCCCTGCTCGCGTATGTCGGCGTGAAGGCAGTGCGGAGGACCCAGCGGCCGACCATCCTCGAGCAAGACGAGATCAGACTTGCCCTTGCTCTCGCGGTCTCCATCCTTGCCAAGCGGCATGGACGCGATGTAGCAGTGCCCGATCTCGTGGTTCACCGTGCCCCCGGAGACGGGCGCCTGCTCGACGAGCCATCTGTGGCGCGGATGCGTGGGTGGCGAGAGCAGCCAGTCGGCCGACCCGCCGTCGATCCGCAGGATGCGATCTACCGCACAGAGGAAGTAGCCAATGGCGTCACGGCCGATGCCCTGGACCGAGATGGCGCCTCGATACAGGTCCAAGTCGCAGTGGTCGTCGGGATAGAAATAGGACCGGTCGGCGGGCGCTGTCACCCCGTCAACCATGGTGCCATAGGTTTCCAGGCACTTGCAGATGAGATGGTACGCCTCAAAGGCGGCGGTGCGGTAGCGCTCATCACCCGTCAGGGAGTAGGACCTGAGCAAGGTGTTCGCGATCTCGACACTCATGTGCCCCAGGCCATTGCCCTCGGCGGCATGGCGCTGGGCGTAGTTCCAGATGCCGCCCTCCTGCATCGCGTCCAGCATGAACTCGCTGACGCCGACCATGGTCGACCCCGCTACGGCGTCGCCGGTCTCCTCGTACAGGTACTGGGCTCCCTCGAGGATGTAGTTGAGGATGAAGGGCTTCAGGTGGTCCGAGTTGTCCTCAGTGACTCCCAGATCGGTGCCCGTTACGAGACGCTCGAAGGGTGAGTACGGGTCGCCGTAGCCCTCGCGCAGCAGGCCGTGCTCGCCGGTGCACAGGGTGGCCAGTCCGTGGACGATCTGACGCGCCGCGTTTAGGTATCGCTCATCCGCGGTCCAACGGTACATCAGCACAAGGTCGCGGCCCAGGTACCCCGGGCGGATGTTGGCGTCAGAGCCGATGCTCAGTGGCGATACGCCGCTGCCCGACAGGAAGTAGCGCGTCTGCATCTGCCTTACGGCCCGGTCGGCGAAGGCAAGTGCCGATTCCAGATACCGGGGGTCCCCTGTCTCCTCGTAGGCGTAGGCGATCATCATGACGCCCTTCTGGTTGAAGGAGGGAATGTAATCCCACGCGGCCATGGTGTAGCGCTCACCGCCGAAGGAGTTCATATCCCATCCACGGTATTGCTTGAGGGACACCCAGTTCTCGGCCCAGCCCACCGCCATATCTTTCAGGCGCGGGTCGCCACCCCGATAGTAGTCCTGCACCATGTCCAGGCCCGTGTCGATGCGTGTGAGTCCCGTGATGCTCCACTGGGGGCTCGACAGGCTCACGCCACTGGTCACATCGCCGAACTGGTCGCCATCGCGACACGTCAGCTTGAGGGCATTGCGTGTACAGGTCTCGCGGAGCTTGGTTAGAGGGCCCCAGTCGACGAGGGGCAGGCCCAGAACCGCGGCGCTCCTGCGGACCGCGGCAATCGACGCGCGGCACCCTAGCTCCTTGCCCCCGGGCCGCGGCAGCACTAGCTCGACGTGCCTTTCCTGCCCCTCGTAGAATTGCTTTTGCTCATCCGCGACGGTGTCGTCCAGGGACGCGTCGCGGGTGAAGGTCAACTGCGCTGTGTCGCCGGTGGTCTGCACATCTACGCGTCCCTGGCGGACCTGGGCCCCCGGGGGGATCGTGAGCACGGTTGCGCCGGGATTCAGACCGAACGCAAAGCGCCGGGGTCCGCCATCGGCGACGGTCGCTGAGAAGGGCAGAGGCGCCGCTTCCGGAGCACTCAAAACGGGCGCGAGGCCCGACAGCTCAAGGCCGAAGCGCGGCGCTGCCAGCCCCGTTCCTCTCATCAGCCGGAGCCTGGCGATGATGCGCACTTGGCCCGTGTAGTCCGCCTGGACCTCCATGTACACGTTCCACTGGCCGGAGAAGAAGGTCAGGTTAAACCAAGCGAAGTACGGCCCATCTTCGATCACGGTCACCTCGGGTCCCAGGAAGCGTGAGGGGAAGCCGAGGCCCGTGAAGCGGACTCGACACTCGGGCCGCCCCTCGCGCTGGATGGCAAGACCATTGTCGGACAGGCGCATTGATCGCGGCCCGGCACTCAAAGCCACAGAAAACGGCCCTGCGGCCGTGATGATGCTCTCACTCGAAGCGGGCGTGCCCTGCCAAGTCAGCGTGAATGTCTCGCTTGCCTCAGCCTTGGGCTGCCAGGGAAAGCGGATCAAGGCGCGGCGGATGGAGCCATCGGGATGGCGCTTGAGGACTCGGCACTGGACGGGCCGGGGCGCCCCCGAGGAATCCTCCACGCTCGCGCCCTCAAGACCCGCCACCTCCCCCAAAGCGAAGGGCATGCTGACCGTGGCCAGCCGGTCGCCCTCAAGCCCACTGGTCTCCTCGAGGGTGAAGGACATCGGGCCCGGCGAGGGCTTTTCGGCGCACAGCGCCGCCGTCCCCGCCAGCAATGCCGCCGCCAATAGCCATGTGTGTTCCATCGCAGTCTCCTGTGCCCGCCGGGCATCGCGTGTCGATGGATAGCTCGCACACCCGTTCCTCCGAGGCGCGAGAGCCACCTTCCCGCGTGCGGCTGCGCGGAGGGATCACGCGAGGCGCAAAGGAAATGTGACCTCGAGGGTCGGCGGAGTCGGCCCCACGATGTACCCGGGAGGAATGCGATCATGACCTATGCCGCCATGTGCCTGCTGGCACTTGCGCTCGCGTGCGCCGCATCGGCCGACGATGGGCCCGACGTCCCCCAGGCGCAGATGGGCAGCCTGTACCCCTTCATCCGCGCCACAGCCGACCGGTACGGCCACGAGTTGAGCTTTCTGGACGAGCGCTTCACCGACGTGGATGAGTGGAAACACAAAGGCCGGGCGAAGCTGCGAGAGCTGCTCCAATATGATCCGCCCCGGTGCGACCCAGACGCTGAAGTAGTACAGCGTGTGGACTGCGGCGACTACGTGCGCGAGAAGCTGTACTTCAACACCACCCCCGACATCCGCGTGCCCGCCTACCTTCTGCTGCCCAAGGGCGAGGCCAAGCCCAGGCCGGCCATCGTGATGCTCCACGACCATGGAGCCTTCTTTGTGTGGGGCAAGGAGAAGGTCATCTCCACTGCGGATGAGCACCCGGTGCTCACGCAGTTCAAGCAGACGTACTACTCGGGGCGGAGCGTGGGTGACGAGTTGGCCAAGCGCGGCTATGTGGTCATCGCCATCGACATGTTCTACTGGGGCGAGCGACGCATGCTGCTGCCGGGCGACCCGCCCCCATGGCATGAGCCCGGGAAGATGACCGACGAGGATGTCGCGGCCTTCAACCGCCGCTCATCGGCCAACACGTCTCTGACGGCCACGGGCCTGTTCAAGGCCGGCATCACCTGGTCGGGCGTCATGTTCATGGATGACATCCGGACCGTGGACTACCTTGCCTCGCGGCCGGAGGTAGACCCCGAGCGCATCGGCTGCTGTGGGCTGTCCGTGGGGGGCTTCCGCTCAGCACACCTGGCGGGCCTGGACCCCCGGATCAAGGCCGCCGTGGTGGTTGGGTGGATGTGCAGCTATGATTCGATGCTCCAGTCCCATCTCACCAGTATCGGGTTCATGAAGGTGATTCCAGGCATGTACCGATACATGGACCTTCCGGACATCGCCTCGATGAACGTGCCCGGCGGCCTCATGGCCATCGGGGGCGAAAGGGACGCGCTGTTTCCCCTCGAGGGCATCCACGACGCCTATGATCGGATCGGGAAGGTCTACGCGAAGGCCGGGGTGCCCGAGCGCTTCCAGGGGATCACCTACGACGGCCCCCACGAGTTCAACGCCGCGATGCAGGACAAGGCCTTCGCGTGGCTTGACAGGTGGCTGAAAGGCTGAGTGTCTGCTCGGTTCAACTGCTGACGTCGCGGGCTCCGCCCGCACCCAGCCGGGGGCGCACGCTCCCCCGGACCCCCTTCTCCCGCGCCACTCATACAGGGGAGGCGGGCCGATCGCCCGCGTCGGCGCGGGCCATGGTAGGGGAAGGGATACGGGGAACAACCCTTCAGGATACGGTTAGCATTTGCCAGGCTTACTTCGCGTCCTTACGTCGTCCCCGGCGGGCCCCGTCAGAGAAGGGCAGGAAGGCCCCCGCATCTGATGGGACCATGCAAGCCAGCTCACTTCAGAGAAACGGCCGGAGGGCACATCTGCAGCCATGGCCAACCGGGAGCGATTCTGTCGACTCATGCGCGGGCAACCCGCGGACCGGGCGCTTTTCTTCCCCTGCTTCGGGCCCTGGCCCGCCACCCTCGAGCGCCATGACGCCGGGTCGATGCCCGAGTTATTGTCCTTCCCCCTATCGAGGCGAGGCGACTGGGAGGGCATCAAGGGTCGCTTCGACCCCGCTGCGCCGGGCCGATTGCCACCTAATGACCACTGGCAGGCCTTCTGCAGGCAGGCGCCGGTGGACCTCTTTTTCGTGTAGGAGGCCATGTGCTTCAAGATGGGCCCACTCATTAGCTCGGCGGTGTTCCGGCGCTTCTTGCTGCCCCGCTATCGGCGCCTGACGGCGGCATCGATAAGCATAAGCTCGCCCTGTGCAGAGAGGCCATCGACCGTGAGCTTGAGAAGGTGCCTTTCATGCTGCACAGCGGACAGTACCTACCCGCGGTGGACCATTTCGTTCCGCCGGACGTGTCCTGGGACAACTACCGGTACTTCTGTGAGCGGCTCCGGCAGATCATTGAGCAGAACCCGCCGTCGTCCGCGCAGTAGTTGCAGGCAGCCGCACGCGGCATAGGCCGCCAAGCCCGAGAAGGAGGCGTGCATGATGCTCTCTTTGCCCGCAGGGATCCTTGCGTTGCTGGCCCTTACGATGACCGCCATGGGGGATCAGACCCGGGAGGCCACCGCCCGGGAGTGCATGCCCCATTCCGATGCTCACGGCCTCATGTGGTGGATGGAGGGCTTCCCGGGGACCTCACGCGATTGCCCCTGGCTGCAGTGCGTTCAAACGGGAAGATACGCCCTCGCGCTTGACGTGGAGCGTATGCAGGTGACGCACCTGGGGCTGTTGGGGGAGAGCGTGCCCTATGCTGAGGCGGCCCTACAGGGCAATGGCGTGGTGAGCGGTCTGCCGCCCGCCGACCTGGAGCTTTCCATCACCGTCCACGGCCGGCGGTACCGCTGCGTCAAGGGGGGCACTTACCGATCTCACGCGGGGCCCCGGCTCATCGAGAGCGGACGCTTCCTGCAGCGCTGTGATATCACCGATCTACGGTTCGAGGATGATGAGGGCAACGCCCTGGGTGTGGAGGCATATTACGAGATGGTGGCGTGGCCCGACCGTCTGAACATGCTCTTGCAGGCAAGACCGGCACTGCAGCCCATCGGGGCAGGACCTTCCTTTGGTCGCGTCGGCGGCGGGTACTCCTTCGACGGCTCCAATCACCTTGAGACGCCCCATTCGCCTGCGCTCGAGCCCGAACAAATGACACTGGAGATGTGGGTCTACGTGCCCGAGGGCCCCGCCGGGACGCGGCACTACCCCTGGCTGGTGTGCAAGAGCGGCAACGAGTGGGTTGATGGGCATTGGGGGCTGGCACTGATCAACGGCGCCCCCACGGCTTTCCTGAACATCGGCGGCGGGCGCGAGAACACGCATATCGTGTCCTCGAAGGCCGACGATCGCCGCGGACCCATCGGCGACGAGGCCCTCAGCCGCGAGAAGTGGCACCACGTGGCCATGACCTACGACGGCATCACCCTCCGCTTGCTGGTTGACGGCGTTGAGCGAGGCAGCACGGCCGTCGGGAAGGCCCGCAGCCGTGGCGCCGGCGACCTGGCCTTCGGCAAGAGGCAGGACAACGCCGGCGATGGGTACCACTTCCGTGGCATTCTCGACGAGGTCCGGCTGTATGATCGAGCCCTTACCGCCGAGGAGATCAAGGCCCATTGGCAATCACCCGAGAGCGTAACGGCGGGTCCGGACGCGGTGGGGCAGTGGTGCTTCGACCCCGCGGGCCTGCAGTCACTGCAGCGGCCCTCCGAGCAGTGGCATGAGGGCGCCATGCGAATCCAGCTCACGTCACAAGGGTCGACCGCTACAGATGAGGTGGTGCTGGATCAAGGCGAGACTTGGACCAGGAGCCAGACGAAGTGCGTCGCCATCGGTCTTGAGCCGCGAGACGGTCAGATGGTCTCAGTGGCGTCTCGCCGGCCGGCCGTCGTCACGGCGGCGACCATCCCGGACGCGAAGCCCTGCGCTGTCTCGTACGACGAGGCCCGAGATTGGTACCGGATCGACCTGGATGGCGTCGAGCCTCAGGGCAGTCACAACGACAGCCTCGAGCGCGTCAAGCTGGCCCTGGAGAACCCCGAAGAGCGACCGCGGGCGTTTCACCTGCTGTTTGACAAGAGCGCATCCGGCTTCCGTGTAAGGGGCGTGCAGGCAATCACCGGCTTGTCGCCTATGCTGCGCGACCTGGACGGCAACCCGGTGGGGATTCCGGTGCAGATCAGCAAGAACTGGCACCGACAGCCGGACCTTGAGCTCAAGTACCAGGGCGTGTGGTTGCACGGCGCGACGCTTCTGCGCGTGCCTGCCCGATCACGGGTCGAGCTGGAGTTGTCCGTGGCCTACGCCCACTGGGGCGGCGTCGCCGCGGCATCCCATGCCCAACTGTGTCTGATCGGCTGGGGAGGCAACCAGCGATGGGATGAGGCGGCCATGGGATCATGGGGCGAGAACATTTGCTTCGACCCCGACCAGGCCCAGGTGGGCAACATGGTCTGCGACGTCCGTCCCTTGATGGTCCACCAGATGGGCCAGGATGAGCCGCGCAAGTGGGCCTGGACCAACAACGTGGGTGGCGCGGACTTCCTGAGGTACTTCGACGCCTCAGGGCGGCGTCAACCGGTGGCGCGGGTGAAGGCCGCCTACCTGCGCCACGGACCCAATCTCACCGAGGTCACCTACACATGGCGCAGCGCCGACGGGGCCATCGAGAACCGGGTCACCGCGAGCCTGCATCGATCGGATGACATCGTGCGCGGCACCTACCGGGTCAGGATGGATGTGAACAAGCCCATCGAGCCCTCACGCTTGGTGATCTTCCAGGTGGGCGCCGACACATACAGCTACACCGGGGAGCGGAAGATGGCCGTGGGCAACGAAGAGGGCCTCCTCCGGGAGTGGGACACCCAGTGGGGCGGCGAAGTGTACCGCACCGAGCCCGTCGAACTGGCCGGCCGCACGCCGTGGGTCTCTTTGCACGAGGCCGTCTCACGGGATCGGTCCAAGGCCGGCGCCTGGGCGAACAGGGGTATCATTCTCAGACACTGGGAAGCCCAAGTGGGGGGAAGGCCTGCTACACCGTGGATGGCCGAATTCGGTGTGAAGGCCCGGGGCACCGACACATCCACCGCCGACATCCTCCTGCCGCCGAACACCGGCCGCCTCGTCCCGGGCGACTATGTCGAGGCCATCTTCGAGCACGTCGTCATGCCCCAGTACGCTCGGGACTACTACGGGCCCAACGAGAACCTGCGCAAAGCCCTATTGAGCCATGAGAACACCTGGCAGATGATCCACCGGGAGGCCACCGGGAACACGGTGCAGGTGCAGGTCGCCCGGGGTGCGCTGCGCCGCCCTGTGCCCATGCTCATCCAGGCCGACGAGAGCAATCAGGCCCGATTCACCATCACCGGCGGCCTGGGATACGTGCCCATCACCATCGGCGGGCTATCCGACTACCGGGACCCCGTGCTGCAGGTGCGCCAGGCCGGCGGCGCCTGGGCCACCGTGGACCAGGCAGTCCACGGCAAAGACTTCTGGCAGACCGACTACGACCCGCTCGCCGAGCGGTGGCAGATCACCTACACGGTTCCCATGGATACGCCGGGCGATGCAAGACAGACCCGCGAGTTGCGGTTCCGTGTGGGTGAGAGCGCCTGGCAATGACGGCGACATAGCCACGGGCCCTTCACACCATCTCGAAAGGAAGCTCAGCCATGACAGCCGGTAAGACCTTCGAGCCTAACTGGGAGTCGCTGACCCAGTATCGTTGCCCCGACTGGTTCCGCAACGCGAAGTTTGGCATCTGGGCCCACTGGGGCCCTCAATGCGTGGCGCAGGTGGGCGACTGGTACGCCCGGCACATGTACATCCAGGGCCACGCGCAGTACGAGCACCATGTGAAGGCCTACGGGCACCCCTCGAAGTTCGGCTACAAGGACATCGTCCAGCTATGGCGGGCCGAGAAGTTCGACCCCGAAGGCCTCATCGAGCTTTACAGGCGTGTCGGTGCGCGCTATTTCGTCGCCATGGGCGTCCACCATGACAACTTCGACTGCTGGGCGTCCCGGCACCACAGATGGAACGCGGCCCAGGTCGGCCCGAAAAAGGACATCGTGGGCCTGTGGCGGCAGGCGGCCTTGGCCGCGGGACTCCGATTCGGTGTCACCGAACACCTCGAGCGCAGCTATAGCTGGTTCAATACCAACAAGGGCGCCGATTCAGAGGGCCCTCTGGCGGGCGTGCCCTACGACGGCAACGACCCCGAGTATGAGGACTTCTATTTCGAGGCCCACCAGGACACCAACGCCGCTTATCCCGTCGACCCACCGGAAGCTTGGAAGCAGCAATGGCTTGCGCGGCTCAAAGACCTCATCGACCAGTACCAACCCGACCTGCTGTACACCGATGGCGCGGTGCCCTTCGGCAGGGTCGGCCGCGAGATGGTGGCCCACCTGTATAACCGCAGCATCGAATGCCATGATGGGGAACTGCAGGCCGTCTACACCCTCAAGGACGCCCGGAACTTCGACCTTGACCACGGTGAGTATGTGGAAGGCGTAGGTGTGCTCGACCTCGAGCGAGGGGTCGTCGCGGACATCCGCCCCGAGCCGTGGCAGACCGACACCTGCATCGGCGGCTGGTTCTACAACCGCGATGCCGCCTACAAGTCCGCCCAAACGGTCATCCACATGCTCGCGGACATCGTGAGCAAGAACGGCAACCTGCTGCTGAACTTCCCCCAACGACCCGACGGCACGCTGGATGACGAGGCCCATAGCATCGCCCGGGGAATCGGCGACTGGATGGCCGTCAACAATGAGGCAATCTACGACACTCGGCCCTGGGCGGTGTTCGGCGAGGGCCCAACGAAGTTCGGGGAGGGCAACTTCGCCGAGCGCGAGGCCCGCGACTTCACCGCTGAGGATTTCCGATTCACCACCAAAGGCGACGCGCTCTACGCCATCGCGCTGGCATGGCCCGACAGCGGCCGCCTGAGGGTGACCTCCCTGGCCGAGGGCTCCCAGAACGCCCCGGAACAGATCAGCAAGGTCGAGTTGTTGGGCAGCCCTGCGCCCGTGCAATGGCAGCGCGATCAAGAGGGCTTGCACGTCACACTGCCCGAGGACAAGCCCTGCGAGAGCGCCTTCACCCTCAAGGTCACAGCGTAGAACGGCCTTTGCTCAACCACCAACGTGAGCGAGGTAACGGCGTACCACAAGGCCATGGGTGCCACGGCTCCCAACCCGGTAGGCTGAGCCGCGGGCTCAGTCTCAGGCAGGAGACTGAGCGGAAGGCTCAGTCTCAGGGAGGACCAGTACGCCGTACGGCCTAGAAGCACGGAGGCCGTCAAGGTACGTGCCGTTCAGCCCCCAAAGGGGGCGGCATGCGCATAGCGACGGGCGTGAGCCCGTCGTTTGGGCCCAGATCTCTTCGTGAGCCCTGAAGGGGCGACACAGATACGTCGATGCGCACCATCTTGTGTCGCCCCTTCAGGGCTCACGGTCGCGTGCAGGCGAGCTCCACGGGCTCACGCCCGTGGCTACTCTTGTGCCGCCCCTGTCGGGGCTGAGAGCAAGGCGCACGGCACAAGGCGATGCCCCCAGCGCCAACGGCATGTGCAGAGTCCGGGGCTTCAGGCCCATAGAGTCAGCGCCGGCTCTAGCCCGGCCCCAGGAGGACTTCCCGCCCTTGCCGCCGCTTTGGGGGCACGGGCGGCCTCGGCACCCAGGAATCCCGCGGCATCGCAGATGACCTCCAACTGCTGGGCGTCGGGATCAGGCTCCACCTTAACGGAGAACTTGGGCGTGTACTGCATGGGCTCGGCACGCGCAGCGCGGGCGATGCTCTCGGCATCCGGCGGCGCCGAATGCATCTTCACCTCATCCACCAGAGCCTGGGCCTATCGGGCGACATGCCTTAGGTCATCGCCCACGGGGAAGGTGTCGGCGAACCGCTCAGGTATGGGGGTCGTGGGGGTAGAACCGACGGGCTCACCACAGCGCCATCCCCCCGGGCCAAGCCCTGCAGCGTCTCGTCAAAGCCGGCGTGCAAAGTCAGCGGCGCCTCCAGTTCGGCTGCGCCGAGAGGCAGCACGGCACACAACATCAGTGTCACAGCCGGTCCGCTTCTCATGACCGCCCTCCCTCATCCTGGGGGTGGTATGACAGGTGAACCTGCAGCTTCTCAAGCACAATGTCTGTCACCACATACGGTGCGCGGTCGACAATGCGCACACTTGCTTCATTGACGCCGAGGCGGCACAGGTGTGGGTCGACCGAGAAGTCCAGGCACAGGAGCTTCTGCTCCGGGTCTACGGCGTAGTGTCCATCGCCGCCCGAGGCGGGCTGTGGACGCGGTGAGAAGATCTGCGGGTCCTTGTGGGCATCATCCCTGGCGATCAGGGGCAGCGGCACGCCGTTAAGGGTCGCCTCAAACTCATCCCCCTCACGAGCGCCAAACAAGACCACGCGCATGAAGAGCTCCTTGACGGCATCTGCTTCGGCGCGGATGGGGTCGCCCAGACGCACCCGCAAATCTGTGGGCTCGCCATCATTGCGCGGAGTTGCGGGCAGCGGCGCGTCGTCATTGCGGTTGAAGAAGCCCTCCGCCCAGGGGTAGCCGCCACGGCGCTCGACGGCGAAGACCTTGTCCTTCGCGGCAAGGGTTGTGGGGCTGCCCACCTCACGGTAGGCTTGACCGTGAGAGTCCGGTCCCGGCCCGTTGAAGGCTCCCCGGCCCCACAGATCGCCAACGACCCGCTGGTACTCCTCGGACGGCGCATTGGGCCAGTTGAAGGTCATCACACTGTCCGCGCCCTGCTGCCACCAGTTACCGAACACCCCGCGCAGGTATTCGATGGGGGCGTACCGGTACCCATCGCTGGCATGGTGGTCATCGAAGCACGGTTGTAGCTTGACATCACATCCGGCGACGCGCCGGGCGAACCCCTCAATGTCCACGTCCATGGACCGTGAGCCCAGGGAGAGGATGTCCACGAGGCCCTCCCGGGCCCAGGTGGTGATGTCCAGGCCGTCGAGCTCGCAGCCGTGTACCGTGCGGGGCACCCTCGCGGCCAGCAGGAAGGGCCGGCCACGCTGGTGGGCGACGTGCGAAAGCTCCCGGCGCACCATGCGCACGAACTCGGTGACATGCCCCCGCAGCTCCCACTGCCGCCCCACCGGCACGCAAGGGATATGCCGCGCGAAATCAAGCTGGATGCCATCCAGGTCGTACAACTCGGCCAACTCGCGCAGGATGTCGAGGTGGTGCTCGCGGACCCCGGCCACGGCATAGTTCCACATCCCCTGCCACCACCAGGTCTTGATCACCCAATCGGGGTGGGCTTGCTTGAGGGGGTTGCGGGCGTCCATCATGAGTCTGTGGCCGGGCTCGAGCTCATCGGTCGGGGTGATGTCCACCTCGCTGACCCGGTGGTTCCAGAACACTTCCAGGCCCCGCCGCCGAGTCTGGTTGATGAGCTCACCGGTCCAGTCGATCCCCTTCTCCCACCACAGGCGCAGGCCGGGATGCTCGAAGCGCGGCAGCACCTCGCTGGGATAGACGGCCCAGCTACCGGCCCCCACATCCCACCAGACGCTGTCGATCTGGCTGTCCGGGTCATCGATGTAGTTGAACCGGAAGTCCAGCCACTGCTCGAAATCCGCGCCCAACTGGCCGTGGGCGTCATACTGCACGACGATGCGGCGCCGTCGGTTGAGGGCCTGGTGGTGTTCAGGACTCAATACCACAGCGAGGGCTCCTTTGCTGCGCGTGTTGGTATCCCCCGACAGCGGACGCAATGGGGACGACGGGTGACTCTATGGGCTCGAGGTGTACTGGATTGAGAGCACCAGGTCCAACAGGGTCGCGGCCCGGTTGCGCACCTTCACCGACTGCCAGAGGCCCTCACCCATGCCGGGGCTATTGCTGGCGCCGAACATGATCCCACTGCGGCCGTTCCACGCCTCGCGGGTAAAGCGCCCTTTCCCGTCAATCCTCAGCTCACCGTCTATGTACACCCGGAAGTCCTGACCCCCGAACTCGATGCGGTACGTATGGAAGTCATCGGTGGTGTCCATGGCGTAAGAAAGCGGGCTGTATCGCACCTTCACTTGATCGGGATAGAAGGTGAATTCCTCGCCCGATACGCCGTTTTCGACCATCACACTGCTCCAGCCGGAGATGGTTTTCAGGCGGACCTCGACGACGGCGTCTTCCTCCGGGTTGATGAAGCAGGGGTACTGGAAGAAGGCGTAGCTTCCGCCTTCGGTGCTTCTGTCGGCGATGAGCAGGGCACCGTCCTGCAGCTCAGCCGAGCAGTCCTTGCCGAAGCCGAATCTGTTCCAGGGGGCGGAGGGCAGCTCGGAGGCGTCGTATGCCTCCGCCCAGTCATCCCCGTCCGCGGGTGGCTCGGGTTGAGCAGCGGCTCGTACTGAGAAACGGTTCAGGCCCTTCTTCACACAGTCGGGCGGCACCGGGAAATCCAGCCAGTCGGCCTCAACTACCGGGTCTTGCAGCCGCGTGCCGTTGAGCTCGAGCTCGATGTCGGCGACGCCAAGGCGCTGCAGGTGGCATGTGACGCGGGGCTGAAGACCGGCCTCCTGCGCCTGGGAAAGGTCATCACCCACGGAAAGCTCCACCTCGGCCGGCTCCTCGCTGGGAACAAGCCACGGGTTGCTCGGGGTCAGGATGGGTACGGTCTGGTACTGCCTGCCGTCCTTGAGGTACCTATCGGGGACGCCATTGCGCACGGTGGCGAAGTACAGCTTATCCTGTGCGCGAAGCGCCTCGGGGTCTCCCAGCTCTCGCCAGATCGTCCCTCTGGGGTTGAAGTAGTTGAAGATGTAGATTCCGTCGGCGCCCTCGGCCCAGGCCCGCATCGCTCGGGCCCGATAGCTCTCGAGGCTATTGCGCCGGAACCGTGTGTCGCTGCGGACCCTTGACTCGCTCAGTGACGGATATACCGGGACGTCGTACCGATGCCCCAGATCAATCAGGTACTCCCACGGGTTCATCTGGAAGTAGCAGCTCCCGATGAGCAGGTCCACCAATCCCTCGGCCAGCCAACTCTCGACGTCCAGCCCAATGCCCTTGCAGTACTGAAGCGAGTCGGGCACGCGGATGGCGATGAGAATTGGGCGGCCCCGGCGCATGCCCTCGCGTTCGGTCATTTGCCGCGTGCGACGGACCAGGTCCGTCATCATGTCCAGTTCTTCCTGACCGGCGCGGCCGCCCCAGGCCACGCTCTTGAAGAACGAGGCGTGGCGGAAGAAGTCCAGCTCAATGCCGTCCACATCGAACCGCTGACAGACCTCCTCGAAGAACCGATAGGCCAACTCACGCACCTCGGGCGCCGCGTAGTCCACCGATGACCACGGCCCGTGAGGGGGTTGCTTCTCGGTGGAGCCCGACAGATACTCGGGATGGTCCAGCTTGAACCGGGGGCGCAGATAGGGCCCGTAGCCGCCGATCATTGCGTCATGCGTATCGTTCATCCGCATGTCCCAGAAGATCTCAATGCCTTGCTCGTGGCAGAAGTCGACCATCACCTGAATCGGGTCGATCCCCCGCTCCATAAGCTGCGGCAGGCCGTTGTTGCTGAACATCGCCTCGGTACATGTGAAGGGCTCCATCACCCGGCTGTTGTGCAGGCTATGACCAAAGCACAGGGAATTGCTGTAGAAGATGCTGTCCACCTGGCTGCCGGTAAGTGGGGTGGTGCGCAGGGCTAAGAGGGCCTCGCGAGTCGGCTCCTTCTTCGTGTAGATGACGTCATCGCCGTCATTGTTGAAGATGAGACGCCGGGGCCGGTTGGCGGCCTGCTTGCGCAGCCGACGCAGTGTGTCCAGGTCGATGGGCTTCGCAGGGGTGTCGGCTCCGGCCGCCCGGACGGCCTGCTCATTCGCTGGGGAGGTCCGGTTCGCCGTACCATCGGCCGCCCCGGCGATGCTCAGGACACCGAGTAACACACACACAGCGACTGGCGGGATCAAGCTCATCGGTGAGCACCTCGTGTCAGTTCATTGTTGCCCGTAGCACGTGGCGGGCGCCGCCGCCGGCACGGCTCCTCGCGCCACGCCCCGGCACGCTCTCTGAGTCCTTCCGCCCGGCCGATACACGTACCTTCCAACCCCGGGAATGTGCGTGCCGATGGGCGGACACCCGCGGATTCTCGGCCGACCAACTCCCCTCGACCCGTGGCCCGGCAGGTCGTTGGCTCCCACGGAGGGAACATTCCACATCATGCGTATGGTGACGACGATTGGCACATGGAGGCGATCATGTCACAGGCTGCCATCATCGACGCGGTACGGACCCCCATCGGGCGCTTCGGCGGGGGGCTCCTCGAGTTCTCAGCCGGTGACCTTGCCACCCACGTGGTGAAGGCCCTCCTAGAGCGCAACGATGTCCCTGTGGATCAGGTAGATGAGGTGATCCTGGGGCAGGTGATACAAGGCGGGTCCGACGGCAACGTAGCGCGCAAGGCCGCCATCGGCGCGGGTATGCCCGTGACCGTCTGCGGCCTCACCCTCAACATGGCCTGCGCTTCGGGCATGAGGGCCATCGACATGGCCCGCCAGGGGATACTACTTGGCGAGGGCCAAATCTACATCGCCGGCGGCACGGAGAGCATGAGCAACGTGCCGTTCTACGTGCGAGAAGCCCGCTGGGGACAGAAGCTGGGCGGCATCACGATGGTGGACGGCGTGATGGACGAGGGCTTGACCTGCTCCGTCACGGGCATGGGGATGGGCGAGACCGCCGAGGAGATCGCCTCCCGCACCGGCATCAGCCGACAGGACATGGACGCGTGGGCCCTGCGCAGCCAGCAACGCGCCAAGGCCGCCATCGATACGGGACGCTTCGCCGATGAGATCGTTCCCGTTCCGCGGCGCAAGGACGAGCCCCTTGCCGTGGATGAGCACCCGCGCGAGACCTCCCTCGAGGCCCTGGCCAAGCTCAGGCCCGCCTTCAAACCCCAGGGCTGCGTCACCGCGGGGAACGCCTCGGGGATCAACGACGGCGCCGCCGCACTACTTGTCACGCATCCGGACCGCGCCGCACAGCTTGGCCGGCGGCCCAGGGCGATGATTGTGGGGTCGGCATGGGCCGGCGTCGAGCCGCAGGTCATGGGCATA
>Ga0272441_10008004_pt1 | contig 16931 bp, 15 predicted proteins | sample SSMProp6N_FD_193582 | JGI IMG/M metagenome (GOLD analysis project Ga0272441, IMG submission 193582) | Marine sediment archaeal communities from Little Sippewissett salt marsh, Falmouth, MA, United States - SSM-Prop-6N | ecosystem: Environmental > Aquatic > Marine > Wetlands > Sediment ...
GCTATAGTGTATTACTCCATAGCGATGAAGAACATTTTTAGGGAGATGTTCCACAGCAAGAATGGTTGCCTTATATTTTTGGAATTGGTTTATTAATTGTTGGATACAGGGCACTTTGGATACAATTACATCATCACCAAGGAGGACAGCAAAGGGTTCAGTGTCAACATGTTTTTTTGCACAAAGAATGGCATGGCCAAGTCCCCGGGGTTCTTTTTGCCGTATATAATGGATATCTGCCATCTCGCTTATTTCCTGGATTTCCTGTAACTTTTGGTTATCATTTTTTTTCTTTAAGAAATATTCCAGTTCAAAGGATTTATCAAAATAATCCTCTATGGATCGTTTCCCTCTTCCCGTGATGATAAGAATGTCCTCAATACCCGCCTGTATTGCTTCCTCAACCACATAGTGGATCGCGGGTTTATCAACAAGGGGAAGCATCTCCTTGGGGCTTGTTTTTGTCAAGGGCAAAAACCGTGTCCCAAGGCCAGCGGCAGGAATTACAGCTTTCATTTCCCCCTAGCAATTATACCATCTTTTAAGTATTTTTGTTTTTTTTTGTGAGTTTTTATTCTTCCCTGTTGTAAACCATAATGGCTTTAAGGAATGTTATCTTTCAGTAGCTAATGAATGATTTTGAATTGGTGACCCAAAACACCAGTGAGATTGTCACACCCACAGAATTAACCACGATACTTAAACAGGATACAAAAACCGCCTATATCGGTTTTGAGCCATCCGGCTGGGTTCATCTGGGCTGGGTGACCTGTGCCAACAAAATCCAAGACCTACAAAAAGCTGGCTTTGAGGTGACAATTCTATTGGCTGACTGGCATGCCTGGATAAATGACAAACTAAAAGGGGACATGAACCTAATTCATCACTGTGCCGAATACATGAAGGATTGTTTCACGGCCTTAGGTGTCACCCAAGTCACCTATGTCTATGCCCAGGATTTTGCTGCAGACCCCCGGTATTGGGAACAAGTAATCAAGGTTTCCAAAAACACCAGCCTAGCCAGAGTTCGGCGAGCCATGGATATTATGGGAAGACGGGCAGAAGAAGTAAAGGATCTATCCAAGTTTCTCTATCCCGCCATGCAGGTAGCCGATATCTTTTATCTAGGTGTTGACCTTGCCTATGGAGGCATGGATCAACGGCATGCCCACATGCTGTGTCGTGATGTAGCAACCAAAATGAAGAAAAAAAAGCCAGTGGCTCTTCATACTCCCCTTATCTGCAGTCTTATCCGAGGGGGACGCATGGATACAGCAAAAATGTCAAAGAGTAAACCAGAAAGCTGCATTTTCATCCATGATGAACCCCAAGATATTAAACAAAAAATCCGGAAAGCATACTGCCCCGAGTGTATCGTGGAAGAAAATCCTCTCCTGGAAATTACACAACATATTATTTTCCCCTGGTTATCTAAACCCCTTCTCATCAACAGGAAAAAAGAATTCGGTGGTCCCCTCCGCTATACATCCTACACTGATTTAGAAACCGATTATCAAACAAAAAAAATTCATCCCCTGGATCTTAAAAACACAGTGGCAGATTATCTCATCCAAATACTTGAACCCGTCCGGGACTATTTTACCCAGCACCCTCGCAATCTTCAAAAACTAGCCAGCCTTATCTGAATCTTTATCTAAACACAGATAAAGTTTTTTTTTTAGAATAAACCAGTTATTCGGCCACTCTCATCAATATCCATTCTTTCCGCCTGGGGTTTGCCAGGAAGACCCGGCATAATCGTGATTTTCCCTGTGATGGGAACCAAAAAACCAGCGCCAGCAGAAATCCGAATAGTCTTGATGGTAATCTTAAATCCCGTGGGACGTCCCACAAGTACTGGATTATCTGATAGGGAATAGGGAGTCTTTGCCATACAAATCGGTAAATCATCAAGCCCCAATTCATTAATGATACGCAAGTCATCCTCTGCTGTAACGGTATACACAACCCGGTCAGCGCCATAAATCTTTTTTGCTATAATCCCGATTTTTTGTTTCACCGGCTCATTTAGGTCATATAAATAGTGAAAGTCAGAGGGTGAATTATATACCAAGTCAACTATTTTTCCTGCCAATTCAATCCCTCCCTCGCCCCCTTCCCCATAGACATCTACTACTGCCAGGGGAACCCCTCGTATCTGACAGAAATCCTCCACAAGGGCAATATCATCTTCCGTATCTTCTTTGAAACGATTAATGGCCACAACCACCGGGACACCAAACAAGGAAATATTTTCCAAATGTTTCTCCAGATTGCATAATCCCTGTATAATATATTCACCCGTGTTCCTGTTCTTATCCTTGCTGCCCTGCAAGCCTCCATGGCGCATCAGTGCACGAAGGGATACCACCAAAACAGCGACATCGGGATTCAGGCCGCGTCGACACACAATATTAAAAAATTTTTCTGCCCCTAAATCCGTCCCGAAACCTGCCTCAGTGATAAAATAATCAGCCATCCGCAATCCCATGGAAGCTGCAATCAGGCTACTGGTCCCATGGGCAATATTGGCAAAGGGGCCCCCATGGATAAATGCAGGGACACCCTCAAGAGTCTGGACAAGATTGGGCATAATGGCATCCTTTAACAAAACAGCCATGGCGCCCACTGCACGTAGATCCTTAGCGGTCACGGGTTTATCATCATATGTATAGGCGGCAATAATCCGTCCCAGTCGTTCCTTGAGTTCATCTCGGGATAGGGACAAACACAGGATGGCCATAACTTCTGATGCAGCTGTAATTGCAAAACTTTCCTGATGGGGGATACCATCCAATGCTCCCCCCAGACCCACAACAACATTTCTCAGATTTCTATCATTAACATCCAATACCCGTGGCCAGACAATATAACGGGGATCGATATGGAAAGCATCACCATGAAAAATATGGTTATCCAAAAGTGCAGAGAGAAGATTATGTGCCAAGGTTACGGCATGCATATCCCCTGTGAAATGAAGATTGATGTCATCCCGGGGGACCACCTGGGAATATCCCCCACCGGTGGCACCGCCTTTCAAACCCATAATGGGGCCCAATGAAGGCTGCCGTATCGCCAGGGTGACTTTCTTTCCTAAACGTGCCAATGCTTGGGCAAGCCCAATGGTTACGGTTGTTTTTCCCTCACCCCCTGATGTTGGATTTATGGTGGTAACAAGAATAAGTTTCCCCGGTTTTTTATTTTTAACTCTTTGCCATATATCTAGGGATACCTTTGCTTTATAGTTTCCCCAGGGGATAAGTTCAGAGGACTGAATACCAATTTTGTTGCCTATATCATAGATGGAGTCAAGACGTGCTTTCTGGGCAATCATGACATCAGTTTTCATAATTTCATACAATCCTTAATCTTTTTTTGGTAAGACATTGCTCTTTTTTCAAGTTCTTGAATTTCTGTTTTCATCTGTATGCAGTAGTCTTGATCCTTGATAGCGGCAAGATTTATTTTCACATTCAAGAGTGCCCCTTGCACACCGGCATGGGCAAGAAGGCTTGCCACCCCGGCATCACTGATAGAGTTTTTATTACCCCGTTGTGCAATAAAGAGGATGTATTCCCAGAGCTGGTCACAATACCGTGCGGTGGACAGGGGGACAGCTGCCGCCTTTTTGTATCCTTCTTGTATGGCCTGTTGTCTTTTTTGTTGTTCCGCCTCAGATGATTTTGGCATCTGAAAGGCTGCAATGACGCTGTCAAAGGCTTTGGTATCCTCGTCAATGAGGCGGGTAAGTTGTTTTCGTATCTGTTCGCTTTCCTGTAATGTTTTTTTTATCTGTTCCTCTATATCTAGATATCCTTTCTTCCCAATGGTAAGATGGCACACCATAGAGGTCAGGGAAGCCGCCAGGCTTCCAGCAAGTGCAGCGGTGCTTCCCCCACCGGGAGCAGGTGATTTTGATGCCACCATATCTAAAAAATCAAGTACTGTTTTGTCTGTTAACACGTTTATCCCTCAAGAAGCCTTTTTTCCAGGACTTGATCATGTTTAAAGTTTTCAAGTTGCAAATAAAAATCTGCTGTATCAATGAGTGCTTCCATGGGAACCAAACCAATGATTTCACTACCCGTCACCCGGGTTCCGTATCGTTCTGCTTCTCGTTTGATGGTCTCAAACACTCGAAACAGGGGTGTTTCCCGATAGTTAACCAAGTTCATGGAAACCTGTACTATGCCCTTCTCCTTTATCTCAAAACCCATGGCCTTTACATATCGGTATCCCCCCGAGGAAAAACGTACTCCCTTCGCTATCTTTTTTGCAATATTCACGTTATCAGTGGAGAGATTAACATTAAAGGCAATAAGGAAAAAACGTGCCCCCACTGCAGTAGCACCCGCTGTGGGATGAATCTTATTGGGGCCATAGTCAGGGACACGGTCAGGGTTTTTCCCTATCTCCTCTTTGAGTCCTTCAAATTCACCCTTTCGAACAGCAGCGAGGTTGCGGCGATCAGGGCGAGTGGCTGCTTCTTCATAAAGGAACACAGGCACATGTGTTTTTGTGGAGAATTCCTCTCCGAATTCACATGCCAATGCAATGCAGTCCTCCATGGTTGCCGTGATGGGTACAAAGGGGACCACATCCACTGCCCCCATCCGGGGATGCTCACCGGTATGATGGGTCATATCAATGAGGTCAACTGCCCGAATCGCCAATGCCAGGGCAGCATGTTTTACCTCTTGAGGTTCTCCTACAAAGGTTACATCTGTTCTATTATGGTCTGGGTCAGGAGAATAATCAAGGAGGGTAACCGATGATTTTTTTACCTCTTCTATGATGGCTGTGATCACATCTTGTCGTCTTCCTTCACTAAAATTGGGGACACATTCCACAAGTTTATCCTGCATAGCGTTCACCTTAAAGGTTATAAGGATACCTGTTTTAAGAATTGTGATGTCCACACTACTCATCAAAAACCCTGCTGAGATTTTCACCGGTAAAAAAATCATCCATAAATCATCAGTCCTCATAGAGGAAGACACCATTATCCAGGTGGGTGATATTTATCCCACACATGTAGATATGGTACTGGATGCAAAGGGAAAAACACTCATCCCTGGTTTCATTGACTGTCACACCCACCTTGTCTTTGCCGGTTCACGTGAATTTGAACTGGATATGAAACTCAAGGGGGCCACCTATACCGATATAGCACAAGTGGGGGGAATTAACTACACAGTCAATCTCACCCAAAAGACAAGCAAAAAAGAACTCTTTTTACAAGCATACAAAAGACTTGATGCCATGCTTGCCCATGGAACCACCACCCTTGAAGCAAAAAGTGGCTATGGCCTAAATCTTGCAGCAGAAATAAAAATTTTGGAGGTTATCAAGGAACTTAATAAAAAACACCCCCTTGGCATCATTCCAACTTTTATGGGGGCGCATGCCATCCCTCCTGATTCTACCAGCAGGGACTACCAAAGAGACATACTTGATAACATGATTCCCGTTGTTGCCCAAAAAAAATTAGCAAAGTTCTGTGATGTCTTTTGTGAAAAAGGATATTTTACACTCAAACAATCCCAAGAAATCCTTGAAACAGGAAAACAATATGGCCTCGCCCCAAAAATTCATGCTGATGAACTAACAAATTATGGCGGTGCAGAACTTGCTGCTCGAGTGCAAGCAACAAGCGCTGATCATCTACTCAATATATCAGACAGGGGTATACAAGAAATGAGAACAGCGGATGTAACAGCAGTCCTGCTTCCCGCCACCCCCTTTTCCCTCATGGAACCATGCTATGCACCAGCCCGGAAAATGATTGAACAGGGTCTCCGAGTGGCCCTGGCCACTGATCTTAATCCAAATTGTTGGACTGAATCCATGCAATTTGTTATCCAGCTAGCCTGTTATATGATGCAAATGACGCCACAGGAAGCTATTACAGCAGCTACCCGTAATGCTGCATGTGCCCTAGGGATCTCTGATACCGTTGGAACCATTGAACCTGGGAAAAAAGCTGATCTGGTTCTCCTTGATTGCCCCTCTCATTGTTTTCTCCCCTATCATTTCGGCGTTAACCTTGTCTCCCATGTTATCAAAAATGGGAGACTCATATATCCCCCCTAATGGAAGGATTCAAACCTGTCAGGAGTGCACTGGGGAGGGGATTAAAACCTGCATTTCCCGGTAAAAAATTTGGTTTCAAAAGAGAAGAAAGAATTTATGAGAGAAATTCCTACCTAAAAAGTTAACAAATGTTAACATCTGTTTAAAACACAGGCAGTGGCGTCATAGATACCTTTATGGTTTCATTGGGGATATAGTAATTATAGGGGACATGATGAAAGGAAAAATTTGCTTTATTGTTACTCTTTGTATTTTTTTAACTGGATTAGTGTATGGGTGCGTGGAAGAAGAGGAGGGAAATGAGGCACCAACCTCTAACCTAAGTGTCAATCCAACCTCGGGGGAAAGCCCCCTCACTGTTACTTTTACCCTCACGGCTAGTGATAATGATGGGAATATATCTTTATGGGAACTTGATATTGACAATGATGGTAGTCCAGATTATAGTGGAACAGGGGATCCACCGTTTACACGAGTGCATACCTATGCTAATCAGGGATACTATACGGCACAATTAACTGTCACGGACAATGAAGGAAAAACTGGTACCGATGCAATTACTATCATTGTAAATGAGTCATCAACTGAGAATCAATCACCCACCTGTACTCTATTGGTAACTCCTAGTTCAGGTTATGCACCCTTGGGTGTGACATTTAGTATGGATGCACATGATCCTGATGGAACAATTGTTTCTTGGAGTCTGGATATCGATAATGATGGGATAGCTGATTATTCTGGGACAGGTAGTCTATTAAGTACAAAAGCACACACGTATTTTAGTACGGGAACATATACAGCCACACTGACAGTGATAGACAACCAGGGTGCAAGTAATACTGACACTGTTACACTTAGTGTCACTGAGATCCCATCAGAAAATCAATCTCCCACTTGTTTACTTACGGTAAATCCATCCTCTGGCTCTGTGCCGCTTAGTGTCAGCTTTATTATGACTGCTAGTGACCCCGATGGCACTATCTCCACCTGGATACTGGACATAGACAATGACGGGATACCAGAATATAGCGGCTCTGGCACACCCCCATCAACCACACAGCATATCTATCAAACAGCGGGCACCTATACAGCCACCTTGACGGTCACAGATAATCAAGGAAAAACAGATAGTGATACAGAAGTTATTACAATAAATCAAGCATCCCTCCTTACAGCAGACTGTTATGGTCCTTATAGCGGATTGACGGGTAGTTCTATTTCATTTAAGGGTGGTGCCACCGGTGGAGTATCTCCCTATAGCTATGCATGGGACTTTAATAACGATGGCACCTATGAAAGTACGCTACAGAATCCAACACATACCTACTCCACGGCACAAACCTATACGGTGAAACTTCTCGTAACCGATAGTACTTCCGCTACAGATGCATGCGTTACCACAGCTATCATCACAACTGGAGGTGTTGGGACTCCTACGATCAGTATCAATCCGGTCTCGTCAACTGTGGGACAAGGAAATGATTTCTGTATAGAGGTCCACATAAACTCTGGTGGTCAACCTCTTCAAACTGCTGGCTTCCAATTGAGTTATCCCACCAGTTTCACCCTCAAGAGTTTCACCTATGAGAACCTCTTGAACACCAATGTATTAGAGGTGGGTAAACCCTCTGTTGGTGATACCAGTGGATTCATCAATTATGCTGTCTCCCGGACCGATGGTAATGCAGAGCCTGAGAATGGGAAACTGGCCACTATCTATTTTATGGCACCCGGTAGCCCGGGTGGACCCTATGACCTAGATCTTCATGATATAATTTTGGTGGATGGAACAGGAAATACCATAAAAGATATTGGGATAACTTATGGCACCGTTACTGTCACTGACGGTTCAGTACCCCCGCAAAACCAGGTTCCTACATGTTTACTCACAGTGAACCAAACCAGTGGCACGATACCCCTCACCGTCAGCTTTGTCATGACTGCTAGTGACCCCGATGGTACTATCTCCACCTGGATACTGGACATAGACAATGACGGAATACCAGAATATAGCGGCTCTGGCACACCCCCATCAACCACACAGCATATCTATCAAACAGCGGGCACCTATACAGCCAAGTTTACTGTCACTGACAACCATGGCGCAACTGTTAGTTACTCACGAATCCTTACAATCACTGAGACGCCTTCAGAAAATCACCTACCGACATGCACACTTGCTGCTGCTCCTCTCAGTGGAATCGCTCCCCTTGCGGTCACATTTACCCTGTCCGCCAGTGATTCTGATGGGTCCATCTTCACTTGGTCACTTGACATCAATAATGATGGTACATCAGACTATGCTGGCTCTGGAACACCACCCACAACACAACAACACATATATCAAGAGATGGGGACCTATATTGTTGATCTCACGGTCACTGACAACCAGGGTGCACTATCTAGTGATACACTAGTGATTACCGTTAGTCAATATTCATAAAATCAGCCGCTAGGTTGCAATAGAAAAAAGAAAGAAGGGAAAGGCGTAACCCTCCTTCTGTTCTCAATATCGTCACGGAGAATGGCGGAAACTAGAACGATTTGCTGACTTTTATCGAGCTTGATGAAACTATAAAAACCATATGCAAAAAGACTTGTGAGATAAATTGGAGTAGATTTTGATAAATTAGGTAGTTTTTCCCATAATTTATCTTACATTAAAACTAAAAAAAAATTGGGAAAAGATTATCCTAAAAGATTTTAGGATATTTATGATAAAGAAAGCAGTACCGTAAAATTATTACTATTTTTATAATCTTTTTACGTCTATTGCATTTAATCCTCTATCTGTTTGTTGTGTATTATATTCAACTTTGTCTCCATCATTAATCTGGACTTCATTGGGTATACCATTCTTGTGCACGAAGACATCTTTTTCATCTTCTCCTGTAATGAAGCCGTATCCTTTGAAGGAGTTGAACCATTTTACTGTTCCTTTCATGTATTTCACCTCCTCAGGCAGTGGTGCCTGGAGTTTTGCAAAAGAACGCAAACAAAAAATCTCAAAATTTTGTAAAAAACATAACTATGAAACCAGTTGCCAATATTCCTTTGTAGGTACCCTATAGTAGCTACTTCCTTATATAGGTTCCTATAAAGAGAAACATGAGAGGGGATTTGGAGAGTATTTATGGTAAAGCGGGGATAAGGATTGTAACCTAAGTCAATGGGTATGAAAATAAATCAATTCTATTTAAAATAGAGAAAAGAAAAAACAGACAGGCGTAGATAAAAGATTTTATTCACCTCACAAAGAAATTGAGGATGTGATAGATTAGATTTATGACCGTATGATAGAGTAGAAAAAATGTTATTTATATCATAAACTCATCCTCTGGAATCTTTCTGATTCAACTTCTGAAACAAGATAAAACAACTTTTTCCTTGAACTCAGGGTAATCAAAAATTTAGTTCTATGAGGACATTCCTCATCCAAAATTGCACAATTAGTATCCTTATCAAATATTATAGGATACAGCTGGCATCCTTCAGGTCTATGCTCATAAATCAAACATTTCCTACCATCATGAAACACACAAAGTCCATCCCTGTTTTTCAGCTGAAGCCATCCATCGTGAATATCAACAAAAAAATCACGGGAATAACCTAAACTTTCTATCCGCATAATATCCCTTTGCGAAAGAGGCATACCTGTATCTTTACAACACTGGATACACTTAAAATACATACAAGGGCTGACCATTTAACAAATCTAATAAAATAGCACCAATGTTTTTATAAATTGTGATGTTGAGCAATTATATTGCTATTAGAAAGAAAGTAAATATGGCCTTTTTACATTAGATTTTCACCCCTAGGAAATTTAGGTTATTTCTTGAACAGCAGTGCTATCTGTCTTAGGAGATTTTAAGAGGATTTATAATAAGGTGAGGATGCAGATTAACCTTTAAGAAGATTGTTAAATAAGAAGCTATTTAAGCTTATTTCTGGTTTTGAAGTATGCTTATTTTCATCCATGGGATGCTATCCAATGCCGATGTATGGCAACCCCTTATCACTTATTTTAATAAGAAAAAGTATTCATGTAAAGCATTAAATTTGCGGGAAGGGTTAGATCTAAGGAAAACCCGTTTCCAAGATTATTTGGATAAAGTAAAGACACTAGTAACAGAAGATGATATTGTGATAGGGCATTCAATGGGTGGCTTGATTGTCCAGAAAATAGCGGAGGAGACCATGATAAAAGGTGGTGTTTGTATCTGTTCTGCATCACCTAAGGGAATAAAGTTTCGGGGTAACATTGTACTCTCTTCTATTAAGTATGTGCCAAAAGTTATGATGAGAAAGCCATTTAAGGAAGAGTATCCTTTTATTAGAAAATATATGTTGGTTGGCTTAGAGGAAGATGAGGCAAAAAAAATCTATGAAAGCCTTGCAGAGGAATCAGCAATTGTAACTTATGAAATTGCACGAAACAAGATAGCCGTGGATGAGAAAAATGTGACCTGTCCTCTTCTTTTTATTGCGACAAAGAACGATAGAGTTTGTACACCGGGCATGGTTGAAAAAATGGCAGGGAAATACAATGCAGAATATCAATTATATGATGGTTGTCATCATTTTTTTAGTAATACAAGTTGGCGTGATATCGCTGAGGGAATCCATACCTTTATAACAAAATTATAGACAATAATTTGTACAACCCGGTAGAATTAAAAAGAGATATATAACAAGATATTAAGGGGGAAACGAAGGAGATAGTTATCATTCTCCTTTATTTCCTAACTGCCTCCATATTGTAAACGGAGCAGAGTAGTTAAAGGTTCCCCCTCACCTCCCAATTCTAGTACTATGATAGACGAGGAGTAACCAGTGACTGTTCCTAATCCCCCTAGAGCTCATTGTGAATGCTGCAAATCATAAGAGCCAACAGAGTCTGGGTTTAGTAAAGCAACAATACTCTATTTGTGAAACTAGCGAAGGAAAAGAAAAAATATTAAAAAGGAAGGCTTAGCAATGATTATATATGTTATTTATAATAGTTACAAGTTTCTCTGGGAAAAAATGTGATTGAATAAAAAATCCTTCTTTTTTCCAGGCTTGTTGAAATGCCCTGAATCGGTCCTGTTTCAAGAGAACAAATAGTATACCCGTTGTTTCACTGGAATAAACGTAACAATTAAAAAGATAAAAGATAAATGAGAGTATATACAACCATTTATTTAGAAAACCCAATAAAAGATAAGGGAAATAATAAAACTAATAAAAGTGAGTGAATGAATATCTTGAATGCCAATAGCATCAAAATGTATAATGTTTTTAAAATGATACCTAAGGTGCTGTTTAATGGACCAAGGGCATTTATTGATTATACTCATTTAACATTAAAAATTATAAAAATTTGTTATTTTGGCCACAAAATTCCTATGTATGGGTCAGCTGATATAACTAATGCATGTAACCTGAAATGCAGCCATTGTTATTGGTGGAAGAACTGGAAACCATCCAATGAGCTTTCACCTGGGCAATGGAGAATGATAATACGTGAAAAGTTTAAAAAAGCAAGAGTGTTTCGGGTTGCCCTTACTGGGGGAGAACCACTTTTAAGACCCGAAGTAATTGAAGTATTTACGGAAGAATTACAGAATAAAGTTATTGTTGTAACTAATGGAACATTACCCTTGATTGATTTTGGTGGAGCCAAGTATTATGTTTCAATTGATGGAACTGAAAAAATCCATGATCTACTCAGAGGGGCTGGTGTCTATAAAAAAGTCAAGAAAAACATCACGGGTTATGGCGGCAATATTGTGCTGAATATGACACTAAACACCATGAATTGCGGTTGCATAGATGAGGTAGTAAATGAATGGAATAAATGTGCAATTGTAATGAATTTTCAATTCCACACCCCTTTTACTTTAAACGACAAGCTATGGATTCCGTTTGGTAAAAAAAGAGATGAAATAATTGATAGGATAATAAAACTAAAAAAAGACTATCCCGATTTTTTTATAAATACCGACAAGCAACTGAACCTGTTTCGTTCTAATACGTGGACAAAAGAATGCCCAAGTTGGTCTGTTATTTCATTGGATAATCTGGGGCAAATAAAAAACCCGTGTTGCATGAGTGGAATAAATCAGCCACTATGCGAAAGGTGTGGAATGTGTGAAGCAACAGGCATATATGCTGGCTTATATCAAAAAGATGTAGAATGGTTCAAAGTTTATGACATTTTAAATAAATGATTAATAAATTGTAGCATGAAACCCAGAATATATGGGAAAGGACTTGAGGAACACCCAAAATACAAGATATTTTTTGTCAACTTTATGATGATTATCCGGATTGCCCTAGGCACAAGTGCAGGGTGACTACTTTACCCCATATTTGTAGTATTCTTCTTTGCCTTTGCTATTATAATAGTCTACATTGTCCTCAGGAAATTAGTATGCACGAATTGTTATTACTATAACAAATGGTGCAGCATTGGTTAGGGTAAATTTGCAGCCAAGATGTGCACAAAAGGAAATACAGAAAAATTTAACACCAGCATTGGCGTTAAGTTGACTTTCCTCGTCTACAGTATTTTAACGATTCTTCTACTGATAACAATTGTTGCTTCTCTTCTCCTTGTTTTTGATTATACAAAAACCAGTGTTTTAATGCTCCTCCTTTTAGTCTCAATCTACAGCGGTGGCATCAGCAGGAGGTATACCTGTTCGAAATGCAAAATGAGACTGAGTTGTCCAGGTAGTGCCGCAAAGTAAAAGAGATTTTAATTTCCACTGACCCAGTTACCAATGGTTGCAATGTAAAAAATAATTGCTGCAATTGTATAGATAATAATTCCTATGGTATCCCCTAGATGTTTTGCATACCACTAGGGCGTATTAATTGTGAAAATTATCGCTGCCAATAAGGTCCATCTCGAGGTTCTAATTTTCACTTTATCCTACTATATGGATTATCCAGTTGTCTTTTTTTGCCTTTGTATGATAATCCTGACATTGATAGAAGAGATATGATCAACAATCCAGCTCCCAAAAGTGTTGTATATGCACCGGGAAATTCACTTCCTAATAATAAACCTAATCCGATTCCTCCGATAACCCCTATTGTTACACCAGTTTTTGTCATGATTATGGTAAGCTTTGTTGTGAATTTAAAATTTCAGTTTTTATCCCTAATTTTTTGTTTTTCATTTTCCACTAATTTATCCCCGATAGATTTCCATATGGATAATTGGTGGGATATGTAAGTGTAATAATTAAAAATTTAAAAAGGGGAAAAAGGTTGTTACATATCAGACATGTCATCATATTCGCTGGATGGTCCTCCAGGACCTGGTCCTTTGCCCATACCCTTTGCTGCAATAACATCATCAATACGCAGGATTATCACAGCACCCTCCGTCGCGGTTTGAATAGCCTGTGTTCCCACACTAGCTGGCTCAAGAACCTTCTGTGTTCTCATATCTACGATTTCACCCTTATACACATCGATTCCAAACGTTTTCTTTCCCTTCTTATGTGCTTGCCTTAGTTTGATGAGGATATCAATGACATCCAGTCCTGAATTGTTAGCCAATGCTCGAGGTATAGATTCAATGGCATTAGCAAAAGCCTCAATGGCCATTTGTTCTCGCCCCCCAATTGTCCCTGCATAGTCTTGGAGCCCCATGGAGATTTCCATTGCTGCAGAGCCACCACCTGCTATCATCTTCCCATTCTCAATTGTTTTGCCTATAACAGAAAGGGCATCGTGAAGACTTCTTTCTAATTCATCAACTACGTGTTCTGTTCCCCCTCGCACGATGATACTTACTGCCTTGGCGTTTTTACAGTGGGTGATAAAGGTCAGTTCATCATCCCCCATTTTTCTTTCCTCGACAATACCTGCTTGTCCAAGATCTATTTTGTTAATCTCTTGGATTTGGGAGACAATGGTGGCGCCTGTGGCCTTAGACAACTTCTCCATATCTGATTCGCTAACTCTTCGGACAGCAAATATCTTTTCCTTAGCAAGATAATGCTGGGCAAGATCATCTATCCCTTTTTGACAGATAACAACGGTTGCCCCGGATTCCCGTATTTTTTGGACATAGCCTTTCAGCATGTTTTCTTCTTCATCCAAAAACTTTTGAAGCTGGGAAGGGTCCTCTATTTGTATCTTTGCATCTACCTCTGTCTTCTTAATCTCAAGTGCTTGGTTAATCAGCAAAATCTTTGCATTTTTTACTATTTTTGGCATCCCGGAGTGTACTCGTTCTTTATTAAGTATGATCCCATTGATTAGGTCAGTGTCCCTTATGGAACCCCCCTGTTTCTTTTCCACTTTGATATCGTCTAAATCTACCGTGATTTTTCCATCAGTCTTTTCAGCAATTGCTCGTACAGCCTTAAAGGCAATATCAGCTAAGAGTTCACGGTTATATGCAGCTGTTTTTCCAGTCATGGATGTCTCGGCAATTTTCTTGAGGATTTCTTCATCCGCTGGTGTTAATTTTTCTGCGATTTTTTCGATGATTTCACAGGCTTTCTCACTGGCCATTCGGTACCCTTCAGCAATGGTGGTGGGGTGAACATTTTGTTCAAGTAGATCCTGGGCATTTTTTAAGAGTGCCCCTGCAAGAACCACGGCGGTTGTTGTGCCATCTCCACATTCTTGATCCTGGGTTTTAGCAATCCCGACCATCATCTTTGCTGCAGGGTGCTCAATATCAATCTCCTTGAGAATTGTGGCTCCATCATTAGTGATGACCACATCACCGAGTGAGTCAACAAGCATTTTGTCCATGCCTTTTGGACCCAAAGTGGACCGGACAGCATCTGCAATGGCAATGGCTGCCCTAATATTGTTCCCCTGAGCATCCTTACCTCGTGTCCTTTCAGTTCCTTCCCTTAATATCAATACAGGTTGTCCCGCTAACATTCTTTCCTCCATTTTTTAATTTTTTCGGGGTGATATAGTCTCATTAAATATAATTAAGAAGTCATACGTATAAAATAATTGCCCTTACAAAAAAAAGTTTTTTGCAAGGATAAACAAAAAAAACATGGAATGCTTAAATGATACCTAATTGATAAAAAAAGAACTTGGGATAAGTAATAGTATTGTTTAAGCCGTATTTTGAAAATTGGTTGTATCCTTTGCTTTTCCAAGGAAATGATTTTAAATATGCGTAAGGTTGTATGCTATATGGATAAGGTTAAAATGGAAAACCAAGTTGATAGGATAATAGATATTTTAAAAATTAATGCACATACAGTAAACAAGATTTCTGAAAAATCAGGTATACCTCTGAATAGAGTTAGTGAACTTATAGATAAATTGATGTTAAACGGGATGATAGGAAAATTTATTGGGGGAGACAAAGAAAGATATTATTATAAAAAAATATCCTAATTAGATAAACGTTGCAGGTCATAATATAAAATGGGGATTTTTTATCATATCCATTTTTATCATCCTTTTCTTGTCACAAATGCTTTATAGAATTTACAGGGGATATTGTTGCAGCACGATATGAATTTAAATCGTCTATGCTGTGTCATTGTATGTCCACATTCTTTGCAAACAAATTTTTTCATTTAACCGATATCCATTTGCATTTACTATGGTCCAAGTCCCAAAAATAGCATTTATCTCCTATACAATCTTGAGGTTCTCTAGTAATAGGGATCATGGGACATTTCATTTGTCTCACCTCTCTTGATATTAGATTTTATAACCTTTTGTGAAATTAAATAGTTACTGCCAGGAAAAAAAAACAGATAGATAGTTTTTCAGGGATTTCATTTACATGTAAAGCAAGGTGCTTTAAGAATAAGTTATTTACACTATCTATATTCTTTTTCCTTGGCAATCTTTTGCGTTGTATCCTCTAACTCTGTATCTGATATCATTGCATGTGAATATTTTTTTACACTTAAAAAAAGTGCCTTAGAAAATGGCTTGATAAACCTATTTATTAATAAAGATTTAATAGGCTCTCTTGATTCCTGTTTCTATGCCAAAATGTCCCTATTGTCATGAAGAGGTAAATGGTGATAATGTCAAAATTCTGAGAATTACAAAGAAGGCGTTTATGTTTAAACGAGAAATGTTTTACTGTCCTCATTGTAATACTCTTCTTGGTTTTGCAAGCAATGGGTAAAAATATCCTGTAGAAGAGTGTGACTATTAAGAGAATTAAAAATAGTGGCGTCGTGATAGCCCTCATTTGTGGCATTGGACTTGGACTGATGATAAGAAGTGAATGTGCTGGAAGATGTGCAACCCTATGAATTGGCATCTTGGTAATCATATCCCTTGCCGCCACGGGCATTCTCTTTTTTTAACGAAATAAGTAAATATTAATACGGCAACATACTATGTAATTTAAGAGGTTTATTGATGGATAATTTAAAGGATTATGTTGATAAATTTTATGAAAGGAAAAAAGAAAAAGAAGAAACTGAAGCAGAAGATCAAAAAAAAATATATAAAGAAGGAGAAGAGTTCATTTCAAATGTTGTTCAACCCGCATTAAAAGAAATTGCAAAAGCATTTGGAGAGCATAGAAAATCAAAAATCCATAAAAACCCTATAATGGGAGGAATAGGGATATATGATGAAATTTATATGGAGGAATTTGGATATTATGTATTCCTTAAAGAAAGCAAAAATGGATTAATACCTCTCGCTCGCATAAATTTTTATTCAAAAGAAAAGGGTGAAAGAGATTCTGTCGAAGATGAAATTGGAGATACACCAGATGAAAAGACTGTAAAATATATCACAAAAGAAGATATCATCCATCATTTTCAAAAAATGCATTCAGAATATGGCAATTATTAATCGTGCAGTTTTACAGGAATAATAAACAA
>Ga0272441_10008006_pt1 | contig 16928 bp, 11 predicted proteins | sample SSMProp6N_FD_193582 | JGI IMG/M metagenome (GOLD analysis project Ga0272441, IMG submission 193582) | Marine sediment archaeal communities from Little Sippewissett salt marsh, Falmouth, MA, United States - SSM-Prop-6N | ecosystem: Environmental > Aquatic > Marine > Wetlands > Sediment ...
TGGGTAGTGCGAGCGACGCTTGGTCCAACTTACAGAATTCCCGAATCTGTTTTGTGTTCATCTGAGCATTGTAGTGCACAGTGTCCAATCCTTCAAAGCGTTGTGTTTGAATCTCACGTGCTGCAGTTACCCGTTTTCGAATGTCCATACTCCCCTCCCCTTTGCGTTCGTCTGACAATTTCTCAAATAGAACAGGGGTTACTTCGACATGTATATCTATGCGATCCAATAGAGGCCCGGATATCTTGCCTAAATAGCGTTGCATTTCCATTGGAGAAGACGTCACTGGTGCGCTGGGATCGTTGAAATAGCCAGACGGACTTGGATTCATACTGGCCACCAGCATAAAGCTGGAAGGATAAGTCACCGTAAAACGTGCTCTGGAAATAGTCACTTCCCTGTCTTCCAAGGGTTGCCGCATCACTTCTAACACACCTCGCTTAAATTCCGGCAATTCGTCCAGGAACAACACCCCGTTATGCGATAGCGAAATTTCCCCCGGCTGCGGGTAGGCACCGCCTCCGACGAGGGCAACGTCTGAAATAGTATGGTGTGGACTTCTGAACGGGCGCTGACACATCAATCCCATGTTCTTAATCTTCCCCACCACGCTATGAATTTTCGTGGTTTCCAAAGCTTCCTGTAGGGTCATTGGAGGTAAAATGGAGGGTAATCGTTTCGCCAGCATGGTTTTTCCTGCACCCGGAGGTCCAATCAGAATAATATTGTGCCCCCCGGAGGCGGCAATTTCCATGCAACGTTTTATGCTTTCCTGACCTTTCACATCCGAGAAATCGTATTCCGGAAAATCCAGGTTTTTATAAAACTCAGCCCTGATATCCACATAGGTTTGTTCCAGGGCTTCCCTTTTATCAAAATAAGCAATTACTTCTTCGATCTTTTCAACCCCATATACCTCCAGACCTTCAACAATAGCCGCTTCACGGGAGTTTACTTTGGGAAGAATAAAACCTTTAAAGCCTTCTTCCCTCGCTTTTAGGGCAATTGGCAGAGCGCCTTTTATGGGCTGGAGACTGCCATCCAGGGAGAGTTCTCCCATAATGATATATCGCTCTAATTCCTCTGCAAAAATTTGGCCCGAAGCCGAAAGGATACCAAGGGCAAGGGTGAGATCATAAGCCGAGCCCTCTTTTCTTAAATCGGCAGGGGCCATGTTTATGGTGATTTTTTTTCCGGGAATTTTATAGCCGTTATTGAGTAAGGCAGCTGCAATTCTGAAATTACTTTCCCGAATGGCATTGTCGGGCAGACCAACCAAATGATAGCCTATTCCCCTATCCACATTTACTTCTACCGCAATGGTAGTTGCTTCTACTCCAAATACAGCACTACCATAGACTTTTGAAAGCATACCTTTATATCTATGCTATAATTCATTTTTTAAAAAGAACATAGATAAAGAACTTTGCTGCATAAAGACTGCGGACAAAGTATAATCTTATAAATAAAAAAATGGATGGTTTAATTTTCTTTGGGTGAAAACTGCAGTAAAGACTTTGAAGTAGTCATAATTTCCTCCTTATTCATCATCATTTTCCTGAATTCACCATTGATAAACATTTGTGCCTGATCTTTATAATGGGGGCTAAATGGGTTCCCGGACTGGCCGGTAGGTAAAATACTCATGCTATTCTCAATATCCGAAAAGTCAACAATACGTCTTGTAGATGGCCCTGAACTTACCTTGTTCTGACCATCTTCAGTGTATGGAAAAAACATATTATTGATCACCTCTCTGGTTCCATGCACAGGAAATGGGCCCACATTAAAAAAAGAACGGAACATTTCAACCTGACCTATTGGATGGCCATGTTCCAGGGTATGTACTTTGTCCCAGGACCATTGTGAACTTCGCTCCCCAAACTCCTCTTTTAATGATTTCAAGGCCATTAAAAACGAGGTTAGAACAATATCTTTCTTGCTTTCTATTGTCTCTTCCGTTCGGGTATTATCCCACCAAATTGATATTTTTTTCCGGGCCATTGGAGCTATCAGTCGTTTATGAAAATGGGTCGTCAAAAATTGTTGAAAAAGGTCAGGACCTAATTCATCTTCAAATGTATTTTTAAGGAAAAAGTAAATCCATCTGTGAAATATAGTTGCTTCCACACTGTTTAAGGGAGAATCACCATCCCAGGAGCTTAGTTTATCCAGAAGGTTAATATCCTCTTCGCTTAACTTCTTGACATTGACAAGTTTGGCAAGGTTTGTTATAATTTCGGGATTTACAGAAGAGGTGCCATCTGTGATCATTTCCATCATTGAATTTTTATCCCAATCATCCTTCGCCTCTAATAATTGCACGATGCGCTTTGCCCTGTTTTCAGGTAAATAGTAACCTGGGTATTGCATCCCGGCAATGGAATCTGGCTGGTTATTGGCTGAGTAGACATAGTTCCAGGGCGGATTAATGGCGGATGGATTCTCGCTAAAATCCAGAAAACGTACCGGTTCATAAGCACCGGAACTACCATCCATAATTAACTTGGTCTGAGCACTATCTGGCATCTGGTATAATTTTGCCGCTGCCCACCAGGCCACATTGCCTTGTTTGTCTCCATACATAATGTTTAAGCCGGGAGCATGTATGTCTGGCAAAGCTTTTTGAAATTCAGTGATATTCTTAGCGTGGCTTATCCCATATAATGCATCCAGTACTCTGTTTTCCAATTTAGTATAGATCCAGGAGATGCTAATAGGTTTATCACCGGAAATTTTATTGGATATGCTGTCCATTACGGGTCCGTGATACGTTTTCTTATAACTAAAGGTTACATCAGCACTGTCTTTTATTTTAATGAGGTTAGAAACAATTTCATAATTCTCCCAACCCTCTTTGGTTTTATATTTTTTAGGGTCGGTAGGATGTGTTTTCTCATAATAAAAATCAACGTCATCATTTTCAAACATAGTAACCCCGTATGCCAGATTTCTATCATGTCCGAGAACTGGAAAAGGTATCCCTGCCATGTAATAGCCATATTTTTCGTAGCCCGAAGCACTAACATGGGCTTCGTACCATACGGATGGTTGGGCAAACCCAATGTGTGGATCATTCGCCAGGATTACCTTTCCTGATTTGGTTTTTGCAGGGGCCATTACCCAACTGTTACTCCCCTCGAGCTGAGGAATTGGCAAATTAGCCAGTGCTTTTGAAATGGAAGCAACCATTTGAGCCTCCTTTGAATTTTCAGGTGCAGACTTATAATTCCTAATCCATTCGGTATTTATATCCACATCAATTTCCAAATCTTTAAGATATTCAGGGCCTAATTTATTTTTGATCTCGGTTAGTAATGGATCTGTTTTTTGGGCCATTGCAAAACTAAATGCCATATAGCCAATGGAATTATAAACATCCCTGAGGCTAAAAGGCTCCTTGACAATACCCGTCAGATAAAACTCAACCGGCGTAGGCCCATTTTCTATAAATTGGTTTATCCCATCCAAATACGCCTCGGTAAGCTGTATTGTCCTATTCGTAGGTTCCCGCTGTTCGATAGTTTTAGCAGATGCCTCATCAATACCCAGGGAAAGAAAAAATTTATCCGTTGATAGTAATTTAGAACCAAAAACCTCTGATAATCCACCTCTGGCCACCCTTCTCAACAATTCCATTTGCCAAAGTCTGTCCTGGGCATGCACGTAGCCAAGAGTTCTGATTGCATCCTCTTCGTTTTCACCATAAATGTGGGGAATACCATAGGAATCATAGTAGACAGATACCTCATCAGACAGATTTAATAGTTGTTTTTCACCTTCATAGTCGGGTTTCAGGGTTTGTATGAAGATGAACACGGCAAGAAATATAATTCCTAGTAATGCCAGTAAAATAAGGAGGATTTTTTTAATTTTCTTCAAGAGTAAGTCTTTGATGTTAAAGATAAAAAAATAGGGAGCTACTTAATTTATTCTAATCTTTTTTTTGATCCGCTTGTTATAAATGAGGTTGACAGACTTTAAAAATCGCAATTGGATATTGAGTTAAAACCTCCGTAGTGGAGCGTATAATAGTTCTATGGCAATGCGCTTGTCAATTCGCCTTTATTAAGCTCATCAAAGTTTTTAAGCCCAAGTTGTAACCAATTTCTATAGGTTTCACTATCCGCATTTTGAATTGAAGAATTTAGGACCTCCAGATCAGGTGACAACAACACATAATAGGGCTGAGATGCCGCCCCGAAGTTCAACGTTTGAAAAGTACCCCATTTCTCGCCAATAGATTCAATATTTTTCACCCTTCCTGAATCAAACTTATAATCAAATCTTTCGTTTTCGGGGAGTAATTTCCTGTCGTCTATATATAGGGAGATCAGTACATAATCCTCATTAAGTATCTCGTAAATATCAGGCTCACTCCAGACGTTTTCTTCCATTTTTCGACAGTTAACGCAGGCCCATCCGGTAAAATCAAGTAAGATAGGTTTATTTTCTTTTTTGGCATATGCCAACCCTTCTTCAAAATCTTTAAAGCAATTAAGTCCAAGTGGGCAATTATTTTCTTTTTCCACAACGGAATAAAAATCCGGAGGTGGAAACCCACTTAATAATTTAAGGCTGGTAATATTAAAAACACCTAAAACCAAATAAATGGTAAAAGCAGCAGTTAAAATGCCAAATCCTATCCTGGTTTTAGATAACTTTTGTTTTGGTCCTTCATGTGCAAATCTGATAACTCCAAATAAGTATAACACCAATAGAACAAAAAGAAGAATCCAGATCCCCAGGAAAATTTCTCTTTTAAATAAACCCCAATTGCCAACAAGGTCTGCATTAGACAAAAACTTAAAAGCCAGTGCCAATTCTAGAAACCCAAGAAATACCTTAACGGTATTCATCCAGCCCCCGGACTTAGGCAAGGTGTTTAGCCATGTCGGAAACATAGCAAATAAGGCAAAGGGCAATGCAAGGGCAACTCCAAATCCCAACATCCCAGCGGACAGATTGTATGCGACATCACCTTCAGCCAAAGTAGTGCTTCCTAAAAGACCTCCTAAAATTGGCCCGGTACAGGAAAAAGATACTATGGCCAGTGTTAATGCCATAAAAAATATTCCTAACCCTCCTCCTACCTTGGAAGATGCGCTATCCATTTTAGTGGACCATGAACTGGGTAATGTTAATTCATAATAACCGAAAAAAGAGAATGCAAAAAATACAAAAACAACAAAAAAGGCAATGTTGAGCCATATATTGGTAGCTATTGTATTAAGAATCTGCGGATCTACCGAATCAAATAAATGAAAGGGCAGGCTAAGTAAGAAATAGATTAAAACAATATAAAAACCGTATAAAGAGGCCTGAAAAATACCGGCAGATTTCTTCTTCGAATGTTTGGTGAAATAAGAAACTGTAAGTGGAATCATTGGAAATACACAGGGAGTCAACAGTGCAATCAGGCCTCCTAAAAATCCAAGACCAAATATCATCCACAGACCAGAACCCTTGTTAAGGCTGGTACTATTATTTCCTTTAAGCCTTTCTTTATTTTTTAAGTTGAGTTTTAAAGCAGAACTAAGGGCCAGGTCTTTGTCATCAAGTATTGCTTCTTCAATAACTATGTTTCCTCCGCTCAGGGATATCCTAAAAGTATACTCTTTTGGAATACATACTTCCTTACATACCTGATAGAAAAGCTCCACATCTATTTGGGATACCGCCGTATTGAGTAACTTTATTCTTTGTGTAAAGACTGCTTCATTTAGAAAGAATGTCTCGTCTACCTCAAAAATATCACTGTATTCTGTACTTGTTTCACTCTCCTTGGCCGTGCCTACCAATTCATAATCTTCACCGCTCTTCAGAAAAGTGAATTCACTGGGTAAAGAACCATTTTCATCTGTAAACTGAGAAAAAATATGCCAGCCGTCAGCGATTTTTCCTTTAAAGATTAATTCATAATCATTTTCCGCTAGTTTATTAACTTCATGCGACCAAACTACAGGATCTTCTTCGTTCTGACCAAAGCCTGCAACAGCAAAGGTTATAAAAACAATAAATGCTAAAACTATTCTCATTCCGTAATGGTAAATCTTAAAATATTTTTTGTTTCGGGTGTTACTTTAAAACGATCATCCCCTCTTCTGCCTATAATCCATACTATCGCATCACCTGAGCACAAAAGCCATTGTTTTTCTTTGGAGATCAGATCCAATTTTTCGTCTTTATAAAACTTTGAGACCTTTTTTGTGCCGTTCATCCCGAAGGGGTAAAAGTAATCTCCTTTTTCCCATTTTCTGATGCTAAGCTTATGGTTTAACGTTTCTTTATCAACATATAGTATCCTTTTAGACTGCTCACCCATTGCTTTGACCTCATCAATTTTCATATTTATGGGTTTGGTAATAGTCCCTGAAGCCGCATCGATCTTAAATTTTTCAATTGTTGAAGGGTGCAGCGGCTGTAATAACAGATACTGCCTGTCTTTTAGCAGTCTGTGTGTTTGAGAATAAATTTCCTTTCCACTTGAAGCTGTCAGAAGCCCTACTACATCGTTCCATTCTTTAAAACCATATTGATGAAATAACTCATACATATAGACCTTTATCGGATCTAATTTTAAAAGAGAATTTATGGGGATTCTAATTAAATCATCCTCTTGCTGAAAAAGCTCCTGTTTAATTTCCGCAAGGTAATTCTCCAGAAGAGCCGCACTTCCTTCCAGGTTTGCTCTTGTGGCTTCATAATTCCCAAGAAAGCCGGGGTGCAATTCCCTTAATCTGGGAATAACATCTTCTCTGATTTTATTTCTGAGGTATTTTTTATCAAGGTTGCTGTGGTCTTCACGCCAACTTATATTCTTAATTTCTGCAAATTGCATGATTTGTGCCCTGGAAAAAATCAAAAGTGGCCGGCTTATATTCGAAGTTTTGGCGGGGATACCTGTAAGCCCTTTGATACCTGTACCTCTGGATAAGTTAATAATAAAAGTCTCTAAATTATCATCTGCATGATGTGCCGTAACCAGGGTTTTTATCTTGTTCTTTTTCATTAATTCTTCAAACCAGCGGTACCTCAATTCCCTTGCTGCCATTTGAAGTGAAACTTTATTTATATTCACATAACTATTTGTATCAAAATCTTTTATATATATTTTTTTTCCGAGTTTTCTGGCTAAATCTTCTACAAAAAAGGCATCCATGTCACTCTCATAGCCGCGCAATTGAAAATTACAGTGAACAATGGAGAAGTCCATTTTATTTAAGGAACAAAGATGGGCTAATACCACACTGTCGACACCCCCGCTACAAGCAACTAAAAAGTGGTTTTCAAGGAGTTCCGGAAAATTTACTGCAATATGTTCTTTAAACTGGTTTATCACCTTACAAAATTAATCAAAGTTGCAAGGGCAACCAATCTTTTCACCATATCTATGAAAGATCATTTGCAAAAGCATGGATATAGTTAATCTGAAAAGATAAGTTATCTGTAAAGCCTTTAGACTTTGGATAAAAATTGGGCCAGGGCCATTTTATGCTTTTCTGCAAGCGCACTATCGGTGATGCCCTTCTCCGGGTCAAAATTTTCGTAAAAAGAGGGTAAAGAAAAGGTTGTGCTGATATTTGCACCAAATCTTGGTAATAATTTTTCGATAGTTTCCAAAGATCCAATTGCGCCACGCTTACCAGGGGATGTTGACATAAGCAGCACTTCGGTATCTTCCAAAAATTTTTTTTCCAGGCGCGACAACCAATCCAAAACATTTTTAAAATATGCAGAAGGGTTACTGTTGTGTTCATTTACAGAAATAATTACCCCATTGGCTTTCATAATATAGTTGCGCAATTCTACCAGTGAATTAGAAAAACCCATTTCCTGCTCATTATCTTCACTATACATAGGGAATGGATAATTAACCATATTTAAAAGTTGTACTTGCTTGTCGCCAATTAAACCTGCGGTATATTGCACCAATTTGAAGTTAATTGAGGTTGAGGAGTTGCTTCCGGCCAAAGCTAATATTGCTGACATAAGTGAATTTTTAAAGTTGACGAAAATACCTCAAATAAGCCTGAATTGCGAGTAATTTAGCTAATTTTGCATTTTTAAACATCCAAACGCGCTGTTAAACAAGTATATAGGGTAGTTGTTAGGTATGAGAAGTAAAACTGCAAGACTGTTTTTTATAGATGCCATGAGAGCCTGGGCAATCCTTATGATGCTACAAGGGCATTTTGTGGATGGACTGCTGGAAAATTCATTCAGGGATCCTGACAGTATAATATTTAGCATTTGGAGCTATTTCAGGGGTATCACAGCTCCTGTATTTTTTACAGTTTCCGGATTTATTTTTACCTATCTGTTAATTCGTGTACCAGAGAAAGGATTTGACAATCCAAGAATAAAAAAGGGAATTAAACGTGGTATTCAACTATTGTTTATTGGGTATCTTCTCCGTTTAAATCTATTTGGATTATTTAAGGGCGAAATGTATGCTTCCTTCTTCCTGGTTGACGTTTTGCATATAATAGGCTTGTCGATCCTGGGTATTATTGGTTCGTATTTGCTCACCAGTAAACAAAAAAATTACGTCTTTCCTTCATTATTGCTTTTAATAAGCTGTTTGCTTTTTAGCTTTGAACCAATATATTCCGAATGGACCTTTCAGATACTGCCTGATGCTTTGGCTAATTATTTTACCAGGGCAAATGGCTCTGTTTTTACCATAATTCCATGGTTTGGGTATACTGCCATCGGAGGCTTTTTCTCCTATCTTTTTATCCATTATAAAAATTCTAAATCTCTTTATCCTGCAGCTATTTCCATTGCTGCACTTACTGGTATATTCCTAATCTTTTTCTCATCAGATCTGTTTATAGCAGTCTCATCAATAACCGGGCTACAATTGTTCGAAGCTATTGCCGCAAATAATTACCTTTTTATCAGATTGGGAGACGTACTTATTGCCTTTGCTGTCTTTATGTTGTTGCGTCAGTTCATAACAAGCAGGACTGTATTAAAAATAGGACAGAACACATTATCCATCTATGTTATTCATTTTGTTATTCTGTATGGAAGTTTTACCGGACTTGGATTGTATCGATTCTTTTATCAGTCCTTACCACCGGCGATATTGATCCCGGCGGCCATCGCTTTTATGTTCGTATGCTCCTATCTGGCCTTGTTTTATACCAGGAATGAAGACCAAATTAAACAAGGTATAAGTGCCGGGCTTATAGATCTCAGAAGTAAGCTGGAGCCATGGGTAAATTATACGCAAAGGATATTAAAAATAAGTATTTACAGGATACTTAGAAGCATTGGATTGGTTAAGAGTTAAACAACACTCCCATAATTATAAGTCGTATATTAATCTAAGAAAACCACGATTTTTCAGAAATAATTCACCTCATTAAATATGCAAAGCTCTGTCATCCGTAGCGGCCAGAGCAGCTTCTTTTACTGCTTCGGCATAGGTTGGATGTGCATGACTCATACGCGAAATATCCTCGGCTGAAGCTCTGAATTCCATAGCGGTTACTGCCTCGGCAATCAGATCGGCACATCGGGCACCTATCATGTGTACTCCAAGGACTTCATCTGTTTTCTTATCTGCAAGAATTTTTACAAAACCATCGATATCCATACTAGCTCTGGATCGTCCTAAAGCGCGCATTGGAAATTGACCTGATTTATATTCCACACCGGCTTCTTTTAATTCTTCTTCAGTTTTTCCAACTGATGCTACTTCCGGCCAGGTATAGACAACGCCGGGAATTAAATTATAATCAATATGCGGCTTTTGACCGGCAATAATCTCAGCGACCATAGTACCCTCCTCTTCGGCTTTATGCGCTAGCATTGCACCTTTAACTACGTCACCAATGGCGTATATATTAGGAATATTGGTCTGTAAATTGTTGTTCACTGCTACCCTGCCCATATCATCCAATGCTACACCTGCGGCTTCGGCATTTAAACCATCGGTATAGGGCCTTCTACCCACTGATACCAGGCAATAATCGCCTTTTAAAATCACTTCGGCTCCCTTTTTGTCATCGGCTTTAATGATTACTTCATTCTTCTTGCGCTCAACCGACTTCACTTTATGTGAAAGCAGAAATTTTACTTTTTGTTTTTTCAGGACTTTTAAAAGCTCTTTGGAAAGTGCTGCATCCATTGTGGGAATAATTCTATCCATATACTCGACAACGGTAACTTCAGAGCCCAATCGCTTATACACCTGACCTAATTCTAACCCAATTACCCCACCGCCAATAATGATCATGTGCGCAGGGATTTCCTTTAATTTTAAGGCCTCTGTAGAAGTGATTACACGTTCTTTGTCCAGTTTGATAAATGGCAGCGTTGAAGGTTTAGAGCCTGTTGCAATAATTATATTTTTGGCTTCTATAGTCTGCGGCTGTCCTTTCGATGGTTCTATTGTGATGTGGGTGTTGTCCTTAAAACTTCCTTTGCCCTCAAAAACATCAATTTTATTTTTATCCATCAAAAACTGAATCCCCTTGGTAGTTTGATCTACTACTGCTTGCTTACGCGCAATCATCTTTTCAAGGTTTATTTTTATTTCTCCGGGGATTTCTATGCCGTGATCTTCAAAATGTTTTACCGCTTCTTCATAATGATGACTGGAGTCTAACAGCGCTTTGGAAGGAATACAACCCACATTAAGACAGGTTCCTCCCAAAGTTGAATATTTCTCGATTATGGCAGTTTTCATACCCAATTGTGCGCATCTGATAGCAGCAACATATCCACCTGGTCCAGAGCCTATAACGGCCACATCATATTGATTCATAGTCTTCTTTTTTTAAGTAAAAGATTGTTTTATAAAGGGATATTCAGATAATCAGATCACAAAAGTACAAATGTTTTTGTTTAGGACATAAGAGAATCAGAGCTTAAGAAAACCCAAACTGCAAGTTTGGTTAAAAGTGTAAGGCGGTGCTGTATTTTACCTCATTAATCACAAAAGAACTCTGGGTGCTTCCAATATTTTTAATAGCCGTCAGTTTGGTCACCATAAACTCTCTGTAAGTTTCCATATCACTTACATTAACCTTAAGGATATAATCATAATCCCCGCTAATATGATAGCATTCCGAAACTTCTTCCAGCTGAACTACTTCCCGTTCGAACTGAAGCACATACTCTTTTATATGTTGGATCAATTTAACATGACAGAGTACCATAAAAGCCTTGTTTACCTTATTCTTATCAACCAAAGCAACATACCTGTTAATCACACCTGTTTTTTCCAACCGTTTTATCCGCTCATATACTGCAGTGGTTGAAAGTCCAAGTCGGTTTGCATATTCCTTGGTTGTCCTTTTACTATCCTCTTGAAGGAGTGCCAATACTTCCCTGTCTTTTGCGTCTATTTTAATCATGATTTATTTACATTAAAAACTACTTTATCTATATAAAAATAAACTTATAATCTATTTTATCACATAAATATAGTTTTATTTTCTATTATATTCAATTATTGTTGTTTTTCAATCTGTGTTTCAATAATTTTATACGACAAAACTTAAGCTGTTATGAAACATAATGCAACAGACAAAATTCAGGAATTGCACAATTTTGGCGAATTCGGGGGTGTAAATCCGTCTATATCCGACTCGTCCACTTATACTTTCCTATCCGCAAAAACTATGTTCGATACTTTTGAAGGGAATACTGAAGGTTGCTACTTATATAGCCGACACTCCTCCCCTTCCAATCTCTATTTGGGAGAAGCTCTTGCAGCTCTCGAAGGAACAGAAACGGCAAATGTCACCGCAAGTGGCATGGGAGCAATTACAGCCGTTATCCTGCAGTTATGTAATTCGTCAGACCATATTGTCAGTAGCAGGACTATTTATGGAGGCACTTATGCTTTTATGAAAAATTTTCTTAGAAAATTCAATATCGATACTTCATTTGTAGACATTACAAAAATTGAAATTGTAGAAAAGGCAATTACTGCGAATACCAAAATGATATTCTGTGAATCTATAAGCAACCCTTTATTGGAAGTAGCTGATATAAAAGCGTTGTCTAAATTGGCCAAAAAGTATAATATTCCTCTGGTTGTAGACAATACTTTTTCACCCTTATCTATTGCCCCTGGAAAATTAGGGGCGGAGATAGTGATCCATAGCCTGACTAAATTTATAAATGGAACCAGCGATAGTGTTGCAGGGGCGGTTTGCGGGACAAAGGAGTTTTGCCTCAGCCTAAAGGATGTGCATGATGGAGCCGGAATGCTTTTGGGCAGTACACTTGATAGCCTCAGGGCATCTTTTATTCTAAAAAATATGAGAACCCTTCATATCAGAATGAAAAAACATAGCGAAAATGCACTGTTTCTGGCCAAAAATTTTGAGAAAGACGGGCTTAGGGTGGTCTATCCGGGTCTTAAATCACATCCCGGGTACCATACTATGAAAAAGCAGATGGTTTCCGAATATGGGTATGGGGGTATTATGACCATAGATGTAGGTAGCCTTGAAAATGCAAATAGCCTGATGGAGTTAATGCAAAAGAAAAACCTTGGTTATTTGGCCGTTAGTCTTGGATTCTATAAAACGCTGTTTAGTGCACCTGGCACATCCACTTCATCGGAAATCCCCTTGGAAGAGCAAAAAGATATGGGCTTATCTGATGGACTTATCCGCTTTTCTATTGGCCTGGATAATGATATTAAGAGAACATATAAATTAATGAAGGAATGCATGCAAAGTTTGCACATCCTCGATCATAAAGTCGTATCTCCTGTTACATAGATGATTTAGGGGTTTGCAGAACAGCGGCCAAAGTTGTAATATTACGAATCAACTAACCCAACCATATGGCCGATAAAAAATCCAATAAATACAGACAACAGGAACATATAGTTGAAAACCGGGAACTAAATATTTGGGAGGCATTAATTCCTGTTATTGCCCTTGTAGGAATGCTTGCCTACAATGTCTATGTTTTCGGAGACGATGCTATTGGTGGTTCTAATCAGTTTATTTTGTTAATGGGTGGTGCCGTAGCCGCTATTGTTGGTTTTTTTAATAAGGCTACCTATAAACAGATGTTGGCAGAAGTGGCCGAAAATGTGAAGTCCACTACCGGTGCTTTATTAATACTCCTGATGGTTGGGGCCCTGGCAGGAACCTGGATGATAAGTGGGATTATCCCGGCAATGATCTATTATGGCCTTCAAATTCTTAACCCTACTATATTTCTTGCGGCCAGTTTAATTATTTGCGCGATAATTTCAATTGCGACAGGCAGCAGCTGGACTACCTCGGCTACCGTTGGTATTGCCCTTATAGGAATTGGGGATGCCCTGGGAATTCCTATGGGTATGACAGCAGGTGCCGCGCTTTCGGGAGCTTATTTTGGTGATAAGATGTCACCCCTGAGTGATACCACAAATCTTGCCCCTGCCATGGCTGGTGGCGATTTATTTGGACACATCAGATATATGACCTATACTACCATCCCAACAATAACCATTACCTTATTGGTATTTGTAATTATAGGCCTGAATCTCGAGACGACTGGCATAGCTGACACAGAAAGTATTCTGAAATCTATTGATTCAACCTTTACCATAAACGGCTGGTTGTTTCTGGTTCCATTAGCGGTGATTCTTATGATTATAAAAAAAGCACCTCCACTTGTCGCCTTGCTTATTGGCACTTTACTGGGTGGAGTTTTCGCTTTGTGGTTTCAACCCGATATCGTTGCAGGAATTACAGGTGCCAAAGAATTAAATTTTGAATCTGGGTATAAAGGAATATTGAATGCGATTACAATTAAAACCTCCGTAGCAACGGATAACCCGGCACTTAACGATTTATTTTCTGCAAAAGGTATGTCGGGGATGTTAGGTACCATATGGCTTATTGTATGTGCCATGGTATTTGGCGGTATTATGGATGGAATAGGCGCGTTATCAAGGATTACTAAGTCCTTACTTGGGCTGGCCAAGACAACATTTGGGCTTTTTGCAAGTACAGTAGGAAGTTGTCTTGCACTTAACGTTACGGCATCTGATCAGTATCTTGCCATTGTAGTTCCAGGAAAAATGTTTGCCAAGGCATATGAAGACCGGGGGTTAGCCCCTGAAAATCTAAGCAGGACTCTGGAAGACTCCGGAACGGTGACCTCCGTGCTTATCCCCTGGAATACATGCGGAGCATATCATAGCGGGGTATTAGGTGTAGGAGTTGCAGATTATTTCTTCTTTGCTATTTTCAATTGGTTAAGTCCAATCACCACACTTTTCTTCGCCGCCTTGGGAATAAAAATTAAGCATTTGACCTCCGCAAAGGCTTCCTGAATAAGTAAACCTGATTTATAATTGAGTGATGTTTAACTTTTCCATCTTTCACCTATCATTTCAATCATTTATTTTTTAATTTCACACAGAATTTTAAAAATTATAAAATGGCTACTGTAACACTTAAGGGAAATGCAATACATACATCAGGAAATCTTCCGGAGATTGGGACCACTGCCCCAGACTTCACTTTAGCAAAAAGCGACTTGTCAGATAGTAAGCTGTCTGATTACAAAGGAAAGAAAGTAGTAATGAATATATTTCACAGCATAGACACCGGAACCTGTGCCAATTCTGTTCGTCAGTTCAATTTAGAGGCTGCGGAGTTAGATAATACGATAGTTTTATGCATTTCAAGAGATTTACCTTTTGCCATGAATAGATTTTGTGGCGCTGAAGGAATTGATAATGTTGAAACGCTATCTGACTTTAAAGATTGGAATTTTGGTAAATCCTATGGTCTGGAGTATATAGATGGTCCAATTCAGGGTTTACTTTCAAGAGCGATTGTAGTCTTGAATGAAGATGGCAAGATAATTTATACGGAGCAGGTGCAGGAAACTGTAGACGAACCAAACTACAAAGCGGCCCTCGAAGCTTTAATGGATGCCTAGAGAAAATCTGATTGTTAACCGGATAAAGGGAATTGGGTATGCTTTTCGTGGAGCATGGCTTTTAATCCGTACGGAGAGTAGTATTCAAATCCAGGTAGTCATTGCATGTATTATGACCGTTGTCGGGTTTTATTTTGAGATATCACAAACCGAATGGATTTTACAGATATTTGCAATTGCATTGGTGCTCGGTGTAGAAGGCCTGAATACTGCTATTGAAAAAATGTCAGATTATATACAACCTGAATTTGATGAGAAAATTGGGTTTATCAAAGACATATCTGCAGGAGCTGTTATGCTGGTTTCATTAGCAGCAACCATCATTGGATTTATCATCTATGTCCCAAAAATTATTTAGGACGATTGTAGATAGTCCTTCCTTCGTAAATTTGTATTTTTACCCCAAAGAATAGATTATTCAATGGCAAAGAAGAGAAAAAAAACAAGGCCCGCTTCTTCTAAAAAAGGTTTTTCTTTTAAGTTGTCCAAACAAAATAAAATTATCCTGGGAAGCCTTTTGGTACTTCTCAGCATTGCCCTCTTCTTTTCATTTACCTCCTTTTATTTCTCATGGCAGGCTGATCAAAGTCTTCTTACCGAATTTGCAGACAGAAATGAGCAGGCAAATAACTTATTGAATAAATTTGGAGCAAGCGTTAGCCACTTCTTTATGTACAGAGGATTTGGGGTGGCCTCTTTTATTTTTCCCGTTTTATTATGTATTACAGGCTTATACATGTTTTTAAGCCTTGATAAAAAAGGGTTGTTAAGCAAGTGGATTTGGGGATTGGTTTTTGTGATATGGCTCTCAATTGCGCTGGGCTTTTTCGCTTATGAACGTCCTTTATTGGGTGGGCTTGTAGGTTATGAAATGAATGATTTTTTACAGGATTATACAGGTAAAATTGGGGTTTTATTGCTTTTGGTATTTGGTCTTACCGTTATTCTGGTTCGCCTGTTTAAGTTCTCACCTGAAGATATTGCAGCCTTTTTTAAGCGAAAGTCTAAATCTCTGGCTACAGAATTTCAAAATAGTGGTGGAGAAGAGATCCTAATGGATATTGATAAAGAACTCCCTATAGTGGTTGACACCTATACCCATAAGGAGGATATTCCCCCTTTAATTACAGAAGTGGACAACCCGGGAGATAATGATAGTGCCATAGGGATGCCTCCTAAGGAAGATTCCATAGAAATGGAAGTAGAGAAAATTACGGAAGAGAAAGAAGAAAAGGATATTCTCTCTGAAAAATTAGTTGCAGATTTTGGGGAATTTGATCCCACTTTGGAGCTAGCCAATTATAAGTTCCCACATCTGGACCTCCTTGATGCACATGGTGCGTCTGGAGGGATTACCATAAATCAGGAAGAGCTTGAGGAAAATAAAAACAAGATTGTTGAGACTTTAAAGAACTACAAGATTGGCATAGCGCAGATAAAAGCTACCATTGGGCCAACGGTTACTTTATATGAAATTGTTCCTGTTGCGGGGGTGCGTATTTCCAAAATAAAAAATTTAGAAGACGATATTGCCTTGTCTCTTGCAGCTTTGGGTATTCGAATTATAGCCCCAATACCGGGTAAAGGAACCATCGGCATTGAAGTTCCAAATAAAAATCCATCTGTTGTATCTATGCGCTCTGTCATAGCGTCCAGCAAGTTTCAAAAAGCTGAAATGGAATTGCCCATAGCTTTTGGCAAGACTATTAGCAACGAAACCTTTGTGGTAGATTTAGCAAAAATGCCTCACTTGTTAATGGCCGGGGCAACGGGTCAGGGTAAGTCTGTTGGTTTAAATGCGGTTCTGACTTCATTGCTTTATAAGAAGCATCCTGCAGAAGTAAAATTTATCCTCGTTGATCCGAAAAAGGTAGAACTTACCCTGTACAATAAAATTGAAAGGCATTATTTGGCAAAACTACCCGATTCTGAAGAGGCTATAATAACCGATAATACTAAAGTAATTCATACCTTAAACTCTTTGTGCATAGAAATGGACAACCGTTATG
>Ga0272441_10008007_pt1 | contig 16926 bp, 8 predicted proteins | sample SSMProp6N_FD_193582 | JGI IMG/M metagenome (GOLD analysis project Ga0272441, IMG submission 193582) | Marine sediment archaeal communities from Little Sippewissett salt marsh, Falmouth, MA, United States - SSM-Prop-6N | ecosystem: Environmental > Aquatic > Marine > Wetlands > Sediment ...
CGCCCATCAGGGATGCCAGGGATTCAGCTGCTTGTGCCCCAGCGATCTGACCAAGAGCATGCATGTTGACTTCTCGCTGTCTTGGGCTATCACGGAGCCAGGCGGCAACTCCCACGAGGACTTCCAGCGTCAGTTCCTGGAGGCCCTCAAACACCGGCATCACCGAAGAAGGAAGCGCCCAGATGCTCTACGGTCTCGATAATAAGGGCACGGTCGAGGAAGTCATTGTGTTGCTCGCAGGACGTCTCTGACACCAACAAGCAGCCGTGACAGGCACTTCCCAGGAGCGGCTGGTGATCATGACGTTGCGGTCGATGGAAGGCGCACACCGGATCGTTGGAACAGAGGGCTCCCGACTCCAAAGCCCGTTTCATGTGAAACTTGATTCTTCGCGCCTCTTCAACCAACCCACCCAACGTTCCTTCGGCGTCTGCCGTTCCGGTATAGATCAGGATTCCGTACTGCCCTGATTGACCTGGGGCACCGGGTATCGCGTAGATTCTCTCTCTCAGCGAGGACGCAGGATAGCCGCACTCAAGCGCAATCGACGTCATCAACATGTGAGAGAGCGAGTGAATCATGATGTACGGCAATCCCGGGAACTCACGTCCCGATCCTTCGTGCTCGCTCTTCCAGAGATCGAAGCCCAATGCCAGTTCGCGCCCGCGATCGGCAACGCTCGCGCTGGCCAGCCACTCCTCGATGGACGACGGATGCAGTTGCAGGAACAAGCCTTCGCCCCGGTTCTCCATCGTCGGTAACCACGGCACATCGAGAGCTATCGGAGCCCGCTCGACAGCCATGTCGAGTTCTCCCATGATGTCGGGAGCCGCTGCCTCGAATCGTGTGAACCCCAGTTGAGCAACCACTTCGCGAAGGCGATGAACCAGAACGACGCGCTCGACTCCCTTCATCCATGGTGCTTGCCATTGGGCCTCGTCCAGTGTCCGCGCAAAGAAGAGTCCTCCCGGGCTGTCGCCAACTAGCTCGTGATCGGCCCGCGCAAGAGCTTCGAATTCGACGGACTTAATCGGACGATCTACGCGGCTCGCGCTTTCTCGTCGGCGATGGATGGCCTCCAAGATCCTCTCGGGCTCGTACTCTGCAAGGGGCTCACGCACCACCTTGATTCGCGAGATGGTTGCAAGTTCCTCAGCGGTCTCCACTTCAGACAAGTACGCGTCCCAGAAGCTATCGACGACTTCATCGATTGCCTCAAACGAATCGGGAATCGAAATCACCGAAAGCCGCTGGGAGAAGTACGCATTGCTGGCGCTGCGTATCAAGAGGCGGTTTGGCTCTCCGCACCCCTCTCGCGTTCCCGGACCTAGCCATGGCCGAGACCCGTTGCAGGAACCCAGAGCGCGGAGTTCCATCCGCGCCGCCTGGCTCAGGCTTCTCTCTGCACCACAGCTACATCTGACCCAAATCGTGTCAAGGTCGCCGCTCGTTCCACGCTCTTCCAAGTACAGCTCTCGGCGACATCCCTCATCTTCGCCGTGGACGAACGAATACCAGTCGATGTCCCCAATGTGTCCTCGCCGGCACGCCCTGACAAACCGAATCGGTACGACGGGATATCGCTTGCCATCCCGATCGCGGTACTTGCTTCCCTGTTCCAGGTCACGAACGTGAACCAAACGTCGAGAACGCCATCCTCGTCTGATCTCTGCATGCTGAACGACGAACCACTCAGGGAACAGGAAGGCCGTGATGTCTGGAGTGAACCCCTTGATCTCGATTGCTGCCGGGGGCTCACGGAGCTCGACGCGTTCCCTTCCCAAGAGCTGAGCAATCTTGGCCTCGAGACGAGGCTCGGAGATCGCCGGAATCGGCTGCCCCTGGTGGTAGGTCCACGAATCGATGCCCGCGATGATGACCGCAGCATCGGGCAAGTCCACCAGTGAGCCGGGACCGAACGTGGTGATAATCTGGCTGGAACGGATCTGAGGCTTGCTCATCTCGCATCCCCCCAGTCATTCAGGTCCTTGATGTTGACATCCACTCCCGGCTCGATGTCACGCATCGACCGATTGGCTCGGAACTTGTGGCGAATCGGATCCAGGCTCGCCAACTCCGGGTCCAGGAAGCCGTACAACAACCGACGATTGGGCGTCGAGGCTTCCTTCTGGTACTGGATAGCAGCTCCAACCTCAGCTGCGTCGTTCGCGATCCTCAGCCAGTCGTCCAGGAGTCTTGCGCTTCGATGGAGGAGATTCGAGTACAGCGCTTGGCGTTGTTCTGGAGATATCTCGGAACGGTGCTCCTGCGCGCGAAGTCCAAACACCTCTACAGCCGCATCAAGCCTGCTTCTCATCGCGATGATCTCCTGAGCTCCGGCAGGCGGCGTCATTTCGGTCTCGAGCTGTCGGCACAGTGCGACCAGCGCCCCAGGCAGTGCCCTGTCCAGCGCACGCGGCGAAAACGGTGTCACGCTCGTTGCCTCGACGTGCCGGTAGAAGCTCTCGTGATACGCGGCGAAGCGCTCGTAGTGTGAGCGATCCCGCGGGCGATGGATGTTCATCAGCGTGACGACCAACCCGGGCTTTTCACGATCACGTCCGACCCGGCTCGTAGCCTGGATGTACTCTGAACTCGTTTTCGGCTGTCCAAGTACCGTCATCAGCCCGAGCCGAGTGATGTCGAGTCCGACAGAGATCATGTTCGTTGCCAGAGCTACATCGACGTGCTCATCGCGCGCAAACGGGAGTGCCAGTTGGCGCTTGGCCTCCGCGACCTTGTCCGTCGTCACGCGCGACGTGAGTTCGACAACTTCGTAGTTGATGTGGCGCGATGTGAAGGTTGCATCTTCCGGTTCTCGTCGCCGCCGCCGATGATACTCGGCAAGGCGGGTTCGAACCTCATCCTCGATGATCCGCCGACTGCCTCCGAGTTCCCGAAGCGAGCCGAAGTACCCAAGTAGCGACATGTACGGATCGACAGGGTTTCCGGCATCCTGCGGATTCAGTTCCCATGCCGTCTGGCCTGCGCTCAGCAGAGCGAGAGCCGCCCGCAGGAGGACGACCTTCAGGCTGCGGCCTTGGGCGGCGACCCCCAGATACAACCGTGCGGGAACCTCGGAAGAAGGCACCGTCCGCGCGAAGAACGAATCGCGGCGATCTGGACCGGGGGCAGGAAAGACGCTCACCCGTGGACGTCCAAACAAAGCGCGGATTTGGGGTTCAGCACGCCGGACTGTCGCTGTGCTGGCGACGATCTTCGGACGGATCGTCTTCTCGCCCTTCTGACAGGAGCACAGGGCATCGATCGCCGTCTCGTAGAGGCCTGCAACCGTGCCGAGCGGACCGGAGATCAGGTGAAGCTCGTCTTGAATGATGAGTTCAGGCGGCGGGAGATTGCCCTCAGGGATCGGATAACCCTTGTTTGGATCGCAGGGGCCGTAGAATCCGGCTTCATCGTAGCGCTGGACCTTGCCGAACAGCGTGCCGGTCTCTCCGGTCCAAGGAAGGGCCGCGAACTTGTCGACGGTCGCGATCAAGAAGCATGGCAGACGTCGGTAGATCGGTTCGTCGACTGCCACAATGGGCAGTGGCCGATCGCCATGGAAGGGGCAGCGATGGTTGGCGCAGGTCACCCGTAGGTCGAGGGGACGATCCACGTTGGGTACAAGCCGGAACGAGTTGCGGTCGAATTTCGTCCCGCACCACGGGCACTCCTCGAGCGGAATCGGTGCAGGGTTCCTGTACGGGTCCTGCTTGAATCGCATCGTTTTCGTGTAGGCCGTATACGGCTGGTACTTGCTTGTGTCTCCGCGATGCCCCATCCGGTTCGGCGTCGCGCCTTGCCCTACCCACAAGCCGATCTCAAACGGCCAATCCCCGAGTCTGGGATTCGATTCGCGCTCCAATTCGAGGGCACAAATCAAGGCAGCGGCTCGCCCAAGCTGATCCAAGGTCAGGAGACGCAGCGTATATCTCATCAGAACCGTCATTCCTGCCGAGCGGATGCCCGGATTCCTCAGACGACGAAGCACGAGGGCAAACGCAGCCAGGCCGAAGTAGGCCTCCGTCTTGCCACCACCCGTGGGGAAGAAGAGAAGATCGACCTGCTCCCGATCCGCGTGCGTTGGATCGACGATGCCGCGCAGTGTCATCAGAAGGAACGCAAGCTGGAACGGATGCCATGTTGGGGCATCCGCGTCTTCGGGCTTCTGATCTTTGCCCTGAACCACGCGCTGCCGGAATGCACGCGCCACGGCACGGTTGGCAATTCGGAATGCCTCAAGCACGTCTGGATCCTGTAGGGCTTGGATGCCGTCTTCAATGCGTTGGGCAACCAGCGAGGCATCGCCCAGCATGTCTCTTGCGGTTCCACCACGTGCTTCACTCAACGTGGAGATGATCGCCTTCTGCCGCTCGATCCACTCGTTGTATGCAGCAGGAAGTGCCTGAAGTCTTGCCTTTGCGTCGGCACCATCCGTCAGGGCACCCAGGGCTTCCATCCCGAGCTCCACGCCGGAGATGCTTGCCGGCTCGACGCGTTCGACCTCTGCCTCTGGAATCCAGGTCGTATGGATGGAACGGCAGACGCCATCTTCACCGAGAGAAGCCGCCGCCGAGACGCCATGTCCAACGGCGTATTCGAAGGCGTCGCGGTACTGCAACTCGCTGACCCGCTCATCCCATTCATCTTGATTGCTGGTTCCGCGAGGATCGGGGCGAGGCACGAATCCCTCCGCGCAGTGGACCGTCAGCTGGGTCTGAAAGGCATTGGCTCGATAGGCGAAGCGGGCCTCTTCCTGGGCAGGGCGCTGGTTGACGAGGAAGATCGACACGGCCTTGGTGCCCTCCGGCAATGACTCCATCTTCGTTGGTCGGACCGTGGCGACGAGAATCAGGCCGCCGCTGTCCGATACGCGAATGGTCGCAGGTCGGCTTCCAGGCTCCGGTAGATTCACGGCAATCCGCTCCGATTGAGGTTTGCGCCGGAAACCGCGAGGGCGCTTGCGGGTGTCTTCTTCGTTGCCTTGGGTCTCCTCCTCAGCTTCAGAGGGTTCGCTTTCGCTTGCTTCGCCTTCCGCTTCCTCCGGCTCAGAGTCGCCGTCTGGGGATTCGTAGACGTAGTCTCCCCACTCGGCCAAGCATTCCGCGGTTTTGATGGATTCGCCAACGAGGAAGCTCAGGCCCATGGAAGAGGGAAGCAGGCACCGATGGGCAGCAGTGCGTTCGGGAATCGCCGATTCATTCAGATCGATCGGCTCGCCGGGGGAGTCGATCTCCTCTCCACTGGTCTCGTCATAGCGATGCTCGATTGGCGCATTGGTCGGCACGAGGAAACCGGAGAGATACCAACGGGCAGGCGACTCGGGAAGAAGTTCCTCGGCAAACGGATGAGCATTGTGGGGGCCGATCAAGTCGAGCCGAAGCGCCTCCACCATCTGGTCGCGAACTCCGACACTTGTCTTAGGGGATGCCGGATCAGCCATCGGTCTCCTCCTCGGAATCCATGTCAATCAATGACAGGCCGTTGGGCTCCATTCTGGCCCGCCTGCCTCGATAGGTCGCGTTGCCGGAATCTGCAGCCACGCCAGTACGGCGTTCCTCTTCAGCGCGTTCCGCGTTCAACGCCAGAAGCCGGGCGAGGACCTCGTCGTGTATCTCATCCGGCCAACGGTAGCGCCACGGCTTCTTCCGCCGGCTTGAGGAGTCGTCGTCCTCCTCGTAGTCGAGAAGGAACTCGCATGTCGGCTGGATGTCGCTCCAGCCATAGGCATCAAGCACAGCGCGATCCATCGCGGCATGCAGTTCTCGCAGTTTGAGGATGTCGGGGTTCGTTTCGTGCGGGTCGTGGAACCGGTTGTATGTTTCGGTCATTCCCTCATTGTTGCGAATCATGAGATTGGCACGGAATTCGTAGTAGTCCTTGCCTGCGTTGTCCAAGGCTGGGTTCGTCTCGCAGTCTTCTGGAAAAGGGAAGGGGCCGAAGCAGTCACTGGGTGAGTATCGAAGTGTATCCCCAAGAGAGGAACCGAAGAATCGTGCCCAGATCTCATGGCACCGCGACTGAACGACTGCGAAGAGACCGCAGGACTGGCTTGCGATGACAACGAGAGCGTCGGAGAAGATCAATCCGGTCGGTAGCAGAGTAGCCGCGAGGTGGGGTTGGTGCCGACACAGTAGAACGACATGTTGTAGGCCGTCAATTGCAGACCAAAGAGCTTCCCTCTTCTCACCGAACTGCCACCAATGCCTCCGATACGCTTCCCGCTTGTTTCTCGAACGATCTGGTTTGACCTTCTCCTCCACAATCCGCATCAGGTCAGGCCATTTGCGGGCTTCCGACTCGTCCATGGAATCGAAATCGATGACAAAGCGCTTATGCCGATGCCTGGGATCTGAGTTGACTTCCTCCCCACCGATATAGGGGAAGATGCGCAACTGGTTGTCAGGGTTCCTCGACACGATTGCATCCATGACGGAAAGAGGAGTCGTCCCGCTCTGCTCGTCTTGGAAGAGGAATCCCTTTCCCTGAATAGCAACTCCCAGGAAGGACATCTTCGCGTTGGCAGCGAGATCGCTTGGAGGTGCATCACCGCCTCCGTGGAACAAGTATGACGTGATCCGCTCAACCGAAATTCCATCCAGAACCAGGCTGCGTGGAGCCCAGTCCCGCGCAATGTGAACCACGCTTACGACGACGGCCGCGGAGCCGGGCCATTGAACCCGCTTCCGTGCGGAATAGACTGCGCCGCCATTGAGACAGATCCACATCAGTCCAGTCGTCCTCGTATCACCTTGCCCAATGGTATTTGTCGCAATCAATCCGAGAGCTTTCTTCGGGCCAAGTAGCGCATAAGCCTTGCGGAAGAAGTGGGCCACCAAGTCACCATTCCCGTGTGACGCTGGATGAACGGCCATCAGCCAATCGAGATACCAAACACCAAGAACTGTCGAGATCTTGCTGCCTCCCATGAATGGGGGATTGCCAATGACCGCATCGAATCCCCCACGCACACGCACGAAAACCTCTGGGAACTCAATCTCCCAGTGGAACGGGCGGACCGGGTGCTCCAGCTCTTGCAGACTCTCCGAAGCCTGCCCCAAGGACAACAGCGCCTTGATGTCATCCTGCAGGTAGTGTGCTTGCAGTCTCTCGAACAGCGCATCCCGGTTCTCTTGGCGCTCTTTGCTCGTCGATCCGGTGAAGAAGGCTGAGATCACAGCATCCCCGAGCATCCGGATGTGACTGAGCGCATCGTCTGCCACAGCCAGCCGCTGTCGCTTGATCTCCGGCGGCATGTCATCGCCGGCCGAAAGGATGGAGGCACGTTCAGCTCCGACTCGCTCCATCCGTTCGCGGATCTCGTTCTCGAGGAACCCCAGTTGTTTCGAGGCCTCCCAGTGGAACGAGATGATCTGGTCGCGCGTGAGTCCGACGAGCGAATCACCACACCGAAGCGAGTGATCGAGGAACGTGAATGGGTGGTCTCTAGCCAGCGTGGCCAGCCAAAGCGATAGCTTGGCCAGGTCGACGGCCATCGGGTTCTTATCCACACCGTAGAGACACCGCTGCGCAATGAGACGGCGCGCGTGCAAGACCTCATCTTCATCCGGCGGGATGTATGGCTTGTACCCATGATTGGCCCACGCCTTGATCAACTCGTCGGCCAACTGGCGACAGGTTTCCACCAGGAACGCACCTGATCCCATCGCAGGATCGCAGACCTTCAGATTCAGGATTTGCTCCGGCGTCGGCTTCTCTCCCAGCTGTTCGAGAATGGGTTCGAGCGTCGTTCGCACGATTGGCTCGGTGAGCGACCGCGGAGTGTAGTGCGAACCCGTCTTGCGCCGCTCGTCCGTCGGCATCAGCACCATCGTCCCGGCGGGCACTGGCTGGGGTGTGGCGTTCCGTGCGATGCGCCTCTCCAGTCCGACAAGCAATTCGTCCACGGTCTCCGCTGACTTGATGGCCTTACTCATGGTGGCGGTTAGTTCGTAGTCGGTGCGATCCTTGATCCACTTCGACCGTGACTTTTCCGGCTCCTCGAGGAGCTCGTCGAGATTCACCGGTACGGGGGCTCCATGGGCCTTGGCAGGTTTCAGCGCGATCGTCTGTCCGGCTGTGACCTCAAGACGGAATCCCATCATCGTTTCATAGACGCTGCCGATTTGCTCGACATCGAGGGTTCGATAGCTCAGGCGCTCACCGTCGAGGATCAGCAGTTTGTCCAGGATGCGGTAGAGGACTCCGTCGGCCACGAGCGGAAGATGCCCGTCGTCGGCTGTTCGCCCCTCGAGAAATGGGTATCGATCGGGATCGAACAGGTGCCCCCGCCGTGCGGGCATCCCAATCAGCGGATGCTTGCAGCCGTCGTGCACCGTGCGGAAAAGCGCGATCAGCTGTGCCCAGGCGCCGTAGCGATGGTCCATCGTGTCGGTGTAGCGTTCGGCATCTGCCCGAAGGCGCTCGAACAACCCGTGAACGGAGTAGTTTTGTACGTACAACTCGCTTGTCGGCATCAAGCCTCGGTCTTCGGAGTAGAGGAGGAAGACCAGCCGCATCAGGACAGCTAGCAACCCGCCGTACACTTGATCGGGATGTTCAGACAATACCTGTCGCAGAAGCTCTCCGTGTGCGTGGTTGTCCGCCACCTGGAACCCCCGCAGCAGCTCGTAGAGGGCATCAAGCACTTGCTCCGCAAGCTTCGTGGAGACGAGGCTCTGGTACTCACGGCTCTTCTGCAGTAGCGAGGACAGCCGTGCTGCACTGGGAGCGGAGAGGAGCGAATACTTCGACAGCAGCATCTCGAACGCGCTGAGAATCGACCGCCCAGCCGTTTCCGCCATGGCGTGCACGGGGAAGGTCAACGTCCCGGCATTCTCGCCTCGGGGCGCATAGATCAGACGAAGGCTCCGTCCATTGGAGAGCAGGCCGATGGGCACTTGCGATTCGCGAAGCAGGCGCTCGAACCGCCTCGTGGGCGAGGCCGCCCATCCGGCCATGGCGGACTCAATCGGTGCGTCCAGATCCTGGCCCTGCGGCGCTTCCTGAACAAGGAGAAGCCATCGAGCATCGGGGGAGGTCTGTTGCTGTGGGTCTTCCACCGCAAGGTCTGGTGCAAGCGTCTCACCGAACTCCATCAACGAGACCTTCAGCTCCTCCGGGATCGGTCGGGCCCCGTTTAGGCCGTAGATGCAGTCTTCCGGCCATCCGAGGAACTCGGTGAGCACGTCCTTGAGTGAGATGATCTTTGCTGGTTGCGGGTCTTTGCCGGTCCCAACGTCCACGAACTCGAGAAACTGGCGTTGGACGGGAGCGACGTTCCGATTGAGCACGACCTGCGCATCGGCCAACGCGACGGGCGACACGACGAGGCCGTCCGGCTGCAGGTAACCGAGCCAGGCTTTGTGATCGCGAATCACGGGATCGACAGCCATGCTCAATCCCTCCCCGCAGGCATCAGATACACGAGTCCGATCGGCTCGATCCGATGGGAGGTCACTCGATAGAAGTCGCGGATCCGTGCGGGTTCCTCTTCCATCAGCTGGGGTGCCCTCTCGATCCACCGCTGCCAAGCCTTCCGATTGGATTCATACTGCCTTCGCTCTTCCTCATAGTCGGGGAAGCTCAGCTGAAGCGGCAGCGTCTTGCTCAATTCGGCTCCGATGCGCCGGTGCTGCTGTTCGAGGACATCACGCATGGCGTTGGCTTCGGTTTCGCCACGATGCTCGAGGAGCTCCTGTGCAGCTTTTCGTGCGTCTTCACCGCGTGCGCTCAAGTGAGGAAGAAGCTGCTCAATGTCGATGGGAATAGACGCAAGAGCCTTCGTCTGGAGACCTTCGGCCGCGGCCTTTCGTTCACTGGGTCGAAGTGCCTTCTCGAGCAGCTCCAGAGTTCGCGCCTCTGCATCGCGCGCGTACGGGGACAGTGGCGTGGTGCGGCTCGCTACATCACTCCAACGCGCAGTGACCGTCAAGATCTCTTCATGCAACCGGGTTGCCCTCTCCCCGTAGAGGGAGAGGCGACCGAGAAGCACAACCCTCGGCACTCCATCATCGCTCTGGGCGAGACACGCTCGAGAGAGATCGTGATGGACGAAGCCTTGCGAAAGGAACCGGCCCAAGAGGCGCTGCACGATTCGGTGGTGCAGGTGCAGCTGGACCACGCTTTCGTCAATACCCTCCGGTGCCTCGAACACGACCGGGCGGATGGGAGCTTCTTTCCGCCATTGGAATCCTCGATTCCCGTCCTCGGGAAGCTTGCGCAGCGTGTCCAGGGTTGTGGTCCAGGTGGGATCGGTTCCCAGCCTCTCCTCAAGTGACGGGAAGGCGAACCGCTGTTTTTCGTCTCCGTTTTCCGATGGCATCGGTTGCAGGCTCCGAGCCCCCAGCATCTCAAGAGAGCACGACAACGCATCCTTCAGTGCTTCGGTGTCGAGGCCGATCCACTTCCGCGCATCCCCGACGCGACGCTCGAGAATCTCGATCTCCTGCCGCAAGTCGTCTTGGCGTTGGCGGCTCGCCTCGAGTTCTTCTTCGGCCGTCTCGCGGCGTTCAGGATCGAGATTCGAACTCTTGATGGCGTCAGCGAGCTCTCCCACGCGATCGTGGCGAATCCCCTCTCCTCGCAGCATCTTCTCCAGCCGATCCTCCAGAACCTCGGAAAGGCTCCCGAGTTCTTCACGGATGGTCTTCGTCTTCTCGACCAGGACCTGGAGCACCCGATCCTCGGGCCGCTGCGTGTACACGAAGTAGTAGCAGAAGACCTCCGGCGCAGGTTGAAGCTTGCGATCGATGCGACCGTTTCTCTGTTCCAGACGACTGGGATTCCAGGGCACGTCGAAGTGGAACAGGTGGGAGCAGTGCGCCTGGAGGTTCAGGCCCTCCCTTCCTGCATCCGTCGCGATGAGGATGCGAATGGGATGGTCCTTCGGGTTCTGATTGAACGCTAGCTTGATGAGATCTCGATCCTTCTGTCGCGTGGACCCACTGAACACCTTGATCCGACGCTCTTCGAGATCTGTTCCCTCGACGGCCGCACCCAGCATGTTCTGCAGGTATCGACGCGTGTCTTCCCACTCGGTAAAGATGATGAGCCGCAGGTCGTTCCATGCAGTATCTCCTGCCGGCCGCTTCCCAGGCAGATGCACCCCAGGGCACATGTGCTTCTGGATCCACTCGATGAGATAGCGCACGCGTGCGTCCGGAGCGCTGCGCTCCTGCTCGGCGATCGCCATCATCTTGTCTAGCAGCTGTCGCTCAGTCGCTCGATCAGCCTTTGTCCGATCGCCTGTGGCTTCCGCCGTTGCGGTTTCGAACTCCGCATCCTCCAGCGCTTCAAGCTCCTCCTCAGAAAGCTCGCTGCGATCCTCATCCGCGCCTGGACTATCGGTCAGAAAAGAGGGTCCACCGAGATCGCACACCCTGGAGCTGGCCGCGCTCGATTGATCCGCATCCTCAGATGCCCACAGACGTTCCATTGTTCGGCGATGCACGTTGAGTGTCCGATAGAAAGCCTCGACTGATGAGAGTAGTCGATGCTGTAGGCCCGAGATCAGGAGGCCGGCCGCCGCCTGTTTCCGTTTGGACTCGCCTTCCACGCGACGTTGGCGCACTTCGCGGTAGTCATTGAGGAGTCTAGACAGAACCAGCTCCGGAGCGCTTGTCCCCACACGATCCTCTCCCAAGTCGATCTGAACGACCTGACGCTGGGGGAATCCGCCCACGAGTGCGCGAACGTCCTCCTTGAGGCGGCGCACGATCGCCTCGTCTACGTATCTCTTCAGGACCTTCACCCCACGGCAGAACCGCTCTCGGTCAAGAATCTCCAGCAGAGCGCTGAAGCTGTTGGAGTGTCCATTGTGAGGTGTAGCGGAAAGGAACAGCCGATGTTCGAATCGCGGCGCGAGATCTCGAACGGCTCGGGTGATTCGGGAGTCAATCGCATACTTCGTACCGCTCGATGGAGCTGCGTGGTGAGCTTCGTCCAGAATCAGGAGAGACTGAGGCTTGAAATCCTCGAGCCAATCTCGCATCGGCGCCGCATACGTCTCATCGATCAGTAGTCGCTGAGAAACGAGGAACCGCGGGAATGTGGTCCATGGATTCACGCCATAACCCCGCTGTTCGCGTATTCGCTCGATGTAATCGCGATTGAGGATCTCGAAGGTCAGGCCGAAGCGGCTCTCCATCTCATCGCGCCACTGCGTAAGCATGGATGGCGGACATGAGATCACGATCTCACGCACACGACGACGCATGAGCAATTCGCTCGCAATCAGCCCCGCTTCGATCGTCTTTCCCAGCCCGACATCATCCGCAATGAACAGGTTGACCCTCGGAAGGCGCAGTGCCTTACGAAGTGGCTCTAGCTGGTAGGCATCGATACGGATTCCTGCCCGGAAAGGTGCTTGGAAGAGATTCGGATTGGTGGCCGTCACGCAATTCCAGCGAAGCGCATGCATGTACGCGCTGAAGAAGCGCGGATCGTCGAACCCCTTCTCCCCAATCCGCTTCCAAACCTCTTCGCCAAGGATCTCTGTTCCGAGCTCAAGTTCCCAAACGACTTCGACTTCTTGGCCTTGTGCATCGTCGTCAAGGCAAGATCCACGCACGACGTGGCCGTCAAGTCCAGCTTGGATCTCCTCGACAAGGTAGGTGCGCGTCCTAAGCCGCACAACATCCCCGGGTCGAGGAAGGTCAGACCCCGGGTCAGACATCAACGTTGCCGCCCTCCGTGGATTCCCTCACAGTGCTCTTCAAACTCATCGGTGAAGCATTTGATGAGGATGAGACCGAACACGACGCGCTTGCACTCCGACCTGGCCCGACTATCTCGCCGTTCCTCTTCCCCACAGACTACCTCCAACTCATCCGGGAGAGATCTTCCCAAGCGACAGCTCCAGAGTACCTGAATGCCGATTCCTCTCCAACAACGGACGGGAATCGGGGAGAGCTACAGGGCAGTGAAGAAGGCTGCCATCGTATATCACCAAATCGTGGGTTGGGGCAGACTGGACATTAGTGTATACTTTGCGCCGTCGTGAACACCAGTACTTCGCGGGAAGCAAAGAATGAGCAAGGTGCAAGACTCGAGGATCTGCTTCGGCTATTGGTTGTCGGGACAGTCCCGCCAAGCAGCGTACAGGAAGCAAGCGGCCTGAGCTACCGGCAGATCAATGAATGGGACTCACGAGACGTGCTCCCTCATCATCGAACGGGAGACCGGGGCTGGCGCCGTTTCACTGGGTTCGAAGTCATCGCTCTATGCATCGTCAAGAAGCTGAGGGATTCGACTGGCACCCCACTCGTCTCTCTCCGACCGCTTCTTCACTGGCTGCTCGGCCAGGCAAGAAGCTCCATCCAGGAGTCTCTCCTTGAGAAGCTCACTGAGCAGCTACGCAAGGCCTCTGTCTTGATCCCGGAATCCCCGCTCGCGGCGCTGGCTACGCCTGAGAATACGACGGGCTCCACTAGGACGGCGAGGCAGGCAGCCAAGAGGTTTGCACGTGTTGCATGGCCGCTTGTTGGGCTTGTCCAGGACGCCAGTGAAGGTCTATCCATGTTCTTGGTAAGCGATCTAGATTCTTTCCACATCTTCTGCAACCAGTATCAGCTAGCTGACGCCTCTCGGTACGGCATAGGGTTCTTCGAACAGCCATCTGTCGTGATCCCACTCAACGGCATCCTCAACGACGCACTCCTCACACTGGGAAGACAGGCACTTCCCATCAGAGCCTGCGACCCCGAGACGGGCGAAGGAGCCGGCAACTGGCTCGACGCCCAGGAGGCCGCGGTTGTAGAGGCAATCCGGAAGGGCAACTTCAGAACGCTCCTACTGGAGAGGGCACGAGGAGGCTCCATACGGCTGGAGATTGAGCGCACCGTGGAAGATGCCACGCGCCAGGACATCGCGCAACTGCTCAGGCAAGAAGAGTATCAAACCGTAGTCGTGAAGGTCGCGGACGGCAGGATCGTGAGAGTGGTTCAGAGGAAGTCGGTCAAGACGAAACCGTGAATAAGCCCACACTGTGACCCACCAGAGGAGCTGGGTGGGAAGGAGAAACTAGCCACGTGACGGGAAGAGCTCGAGCGCCGGTGCAGCACGAGGCACACCTTGTCAGATTCACACGTCACGCGACCCACGGAGGGGGCAGACGATGCTGACCGCCCCCTGGATGGCGCGAATCCCTGCAATCGGCTCGCGAGAAGGCTCTCCAGAGAGGCGATCGAGAATCTCCGTGCGTACATCGCGATCCTCCGTGAGTGGGACACGAGAGAAAAGAGCAGCTCAGACTAGGCTCGATCCCTTGCAGTCTGCTGATCTCGGGGCGATCACTATCCAGTCGAGGGGGGGCGCCCCGTGACGAAGGTAGTCGCGTATGTTCGAGTGTCTACCGAAGAGCAAGCCAAGCACGGCTACTCAATAGAAACGCAGAGGCACATGCTGCGCGATTACGCCGATGGGCACCAGCTGCAGATCGTACGCGAGTTCGAGGAATCCCACTCAGCGTACAGACCAGGTCGCCCCGAATTCGAGCAGATGCTCAGGTTCTTGCGCAAGAGAAAGGACGTCACCGGTGTTCTCGTCTACAAGCTTGACCGATTGGCAAGGAACTTGAGCGACTACTCAACATTGGAGGAGATGGAAGGTGTCTCGATCATCTCCGCAACCGAAGCGCTACCAGAAGGAGCCTCAGGTCGCTTCGTCGCTTCGATACATGCCGCGACATCCCGTTACTACTCCGATCTTCTCGGTGAGAGGGTCAGGCATGCCGCAAGAACGAAGGTCAAGAAGGGAGGTTGGCCTGGCCCTGCACCAACAGGCTACCTGAACGACACAGAGGGGAAAAGGCTTGTGCCTGACACGAGGATGGGGCCTATCGTCCAGCTCGTCTTTGAGACCTACGCTCGTGAGGACATCGCGCTCTCAAGCCTGGTCGAAGTGGCGCGCAAGTTGGGGCTGCGGACGAGGAAAGGAGGTGTCCTTTCCAAGGGGACACTCCATCATCTTCTAACGAATCCCATCTACTACGGCATGATCCGTTGGGAGGGCAATCTGTACCCCGGTGGCCACGAGCCGTTGGTGTCGAGAGCCCTTTTCGATCGAGTGCAGGAACGATTGCGTGGCAAGAGCTCGCCCCTCACGAGGCGTTCCTTCCCGTATCGGGGGCTTATCCACTGCGGGCTCTGTGGCTGTAGCATCACGGCCTCTCTCATCAAGGGCAAGTACCGCTACTACCACTGCACGCGTGGCAGAGGACCCTGTCGCCAGAGGTTCGTCGACGAGGATGAGCTGAGCCGTCTCTTCATACCAATTGTCGAGGGAGTGCACATCTCCGAAACGGAAGCCCGTTCCCTTCTCGACCAGATTAGGGAAGAGGGACGACGGCGCAGTCGAGAGGCACGAGTCAGGATTCGCTTGATCAAGGAGGAGCTTGGGGAGCTCCACGAGATTCGGGACCGCGGCTACGAGGACAAGCTGAAGGGCAAGCTATCTGAGGAGCGCTGGCTCGGTATGGAACGTCGATGGTCCGAGAGAGAGGACCAGCTCGAGAACCAGATCGGCTCATTCCAGGACGCTGCGGGACCCGCAGAGGACGAGGCGATCGCCACTTTCAAACTCCTGCAGCGCGCTCCTGAACTGTATCAGCGCCAATCGCATCCTGAACGGGTCCGATTGCTGAAAACGCTGCTTTCAAACTCGATCCTGGAAGACGGAAAGCTAGACCCCATCTACAAAACGCCCTTCGACCTAGTGGCCGAAGGGGTCAGTCGTTCTATCTGGCTCCTCGGGTAGGACTCGAACCTACAACCATTCGGTTAACAGCCGAGCGCTCTGCCAATTGAGCTACCGAGGAATACGAGAAGATCTTAGCTAGGGGCTTTCGGCGCGTCAAGGCCATCGGCGAGCCGCTCGAGCAGATGCCGCAGGATCTCCGATGCGGTCTCGAGATCAGCGACGGCGATGTACTCGTCGGTGGAGTGCGCCTTCTTTCCGCCGAAGCCAAGCACCACGGCGTCGAGGCCTCTTCCGGTGAGCACCAGGGCGTCGGTGCCGCCGAGGATCACCTGGGTCTTCGGCGCGAGGCCCACGGCGGCGATCGCCTCCTTGGCGACGCGCACCAGCGGCGCGTTCTCGTCCACCTTCGTCGCCTGATACGCGTAGTCGAGCTCCACATGCGCCGTGGCGCCGGCTTCCTCGGCCGCCGCCATAAACGCGTCGCGCATCTTCTCCGCCTGGGCGACGCACTTGCCGTCATCGAGGCTACGGCACTCCGCCTGAATCACGACCTTCTCCGGCACGCCGTTTCGGATCATCCCCCCGTGAATCGTCCCCACGTTGGCCACGGTCTCCGGATCGAGCTTCCCTTCCTCGAACCGGGTGATCGCCTGTGCCGCAACGCGGATGGCCGAAACGCCATGCTCCGGCATCGCCGCGTGCGCTGCTTTGCCGACGATCTCCACGTTGAGGGTGGCGTGGGTCGGCCCGCCGAGGATCACCGCGTCGAGCGCATCGGTGTCGACCACGACGCCGGCTGTTGCCCGCAGCTTCGCGGTGTCCAGCTGCTTCGCCCCGAGAAGCCCGACCTCCTCGCCGCGGGTGATCACGATGTCCACCGCGGGGCGACGCGCCGCGGTGCGGATCGCCTCGACGATCGCCGCGATCCCCGCCTTGTCGTCCGCTCCGAGGATCGTCTCGCCCTGCGAGCGGATCACACCGTCCTCGATGACCGGCACGATCCCCTTCCCTGGCTTCACCGTGTCCCCGTGTCCCGCGAGAAACACCGGCGCCGCGTCGCTTCCCTGAGCCTCCACATGCGCGATCAGGTTCCCGTAATCGTCGAACTCGCAGTCCGCGCCGAGCTCCCGCTCGAGCCGCTCGCGCAGCGTCTCGATGAACCGCGTCTCGTCGCCGGACTCGCTGTCGATCCGCACCATGTCGCAGAACAGGTTCACCAGCCGC
>Ga0272441_10008009_pt1 | contig 16924 bp, 16 predicted proteins | sample SSMProp6N_FD_193582 | JGI IMG/M metagenome (GOLD analysis project Ga0272441, IMG submission 193582) | Marine sediment archaeal communities from Little Sippewissett salt marsh, Falmouth, MA, United States - SSM-Prop-6N | ecosystem: Environmental > Aquatic > Marine > Wetlands > Sediment ...
CTTACGACGACAACTGCGGAACTTGGGCTAGTATACCATAAATGCGAGATTCTTCAAGAGGATATATCCGCAAGATGGGACACCGCGGAGTACACGGAACGTGCGGGTCGGGGAGAACCGGTGCGAACGGGCGGCCCGGTCAGGGCAGGCCGGCCGGCGATGCGGTCGGTGGTTCCGTTGCGCGGCGGACGCAGCGGAAGCCGTAGGCGTCGTAGCCGAAGCAGACGTCGGCGAGACCGGGCTCCTCGGCGGCGCGGGCGGCCGAGCGGCAGGCGTCGGCGGTGCTCTTCCAGCTCCCGCCGCGGAGGACGCGCCGATCGCCCTCTACCGGGCCGCGAGGGTCGACCGCGGGCGACGCGGCCCGCTGGGCGTAGGCGTCCTCCGCGTAGCGGTCCTGGCACCACTCGGCGACGTTTCCGTGCAGGTCGTGCAGGCCCCACGCGTTGGGCTTCCTTTCGCCGACGGGGTGGGTCTTCTTACCGGCGTTGTCCTTGAACCACCCGAATCCGGGCAGGTCCGCAGGGTTGGCGCCGAAGGCGTAGGCGGACGGGGCCCCGGCCCGGCAGGCGTATTCCCACTCGGCCTCGGTCGGCAGGCGGTAGCCGTTGGCGTCGAAGTCGCACGCGATCGTGGCCGGGTCGTAACAGGGCGTCCGCCCCTCTCGCATCGAGCGGAGGTTGCAGTAGATCGCCGCCGCCCGCCAACTGAGCCGCTCGACGGGGCGGTTGGCGTCGCCCCTGAACTTCGACGTGTCCCGGCCGGTGAGGGACTTGTAGGCCCTCTGCGTGACCTCGAAACGGTCCATGTAGAACGCGCCGACGCGAACGCGATGGGCGGGTTTCTCGTCGTCGGCCGCGCCGACATCGCCCATCACAAACTCCCCCGCCGGGACGAGGACCATCTCGATGCCGCTCTTCGTGGTGATCGTCTCAATGACGGTGGGGGTGGCCTCGGGAGGCTTGCGGCGACACGAAGTGCCCAGGAACACCGGTGCGACGACCAGCGTGCAGAGCAGCACTCGCCGAGCAAGCGCCGGCTCCACGGGTTGCCGTCCCACGCGCCTCCTGCTGTGTCCGTTTCCGCCCTTCATCATTCCCCATTCAGGATTCGTCATTCCTCATTCCTCGTCCTGTGCCTCAGTGGGTCGCCCCCTCATGCGACGCGGGGTTGCGGAGGACCTTCCGGCTGCGGGTGCGGATCTCGCGGGCGATGGGGATCATCCCGGGCTCGACGGCCGCGGCGAGGGCGGCCCGCTGGCGGAGGGCCTTGACGGCCATGCGGCACTCGCCGACCAGCTCGTCCTGGTTGCCGCCGATGGCGACCCACGCCTCGGTGAAGACGCGGCACTTCTTGTAGGCGTCGGGGCCTTCGTAGGTCAGCATGGTGCGGCGGAACTCGTCGGCGAGCTTCTGGGCGTCGGCGGGCGTCTTGATCTTGGCGCGGCGGCGGGCGACGTGGCCGTCAATGATGCGGCAGGCGGCGTCGAGGGCGTCGATGTGCTTCGCAAGCTCCGGCTGGGCTTTCTTGCGTTCGGCCAGATACTGCCGCATCGCGCTGCCGTAGGCGACGTACTCCTCGATCCGCGAGCGGATGAAGCGGATGAAGACCACCACGTCCACCAGCGTCTTCTCGATCTTCGCCCGTTCGCGCTTCTGTCGGCCCTTCTGGTAGATCGGGTTCAGCACGCTCCGGGCGCCGCACGTGGCGATGCCCCGGTAGCGGGCCTTCGTGCCCTCGACGTCCAGGACGTACTCGCACGGCCCCACGCCGAGCGTGTTGCGCACGACGTCCACCACGGTGAACTCGTCGTGCGGCGTGTCGCGAACGCGGTTGATCGGGTAGATCAGGGCCGGACCGTCGAAACGGACGCCGCGCTTCAGCGGTTGAATAAACCCCCGCCCCGACTCGTCCAGCCAGCACGGGTAGAGGAAACTGCCCAGCACGGTCGCCCAGCGCTTTCGGTTGGCGGGCACGGTCCCGGCCGGGCCGAACCAGCCGTACTTGGCGAACGACCCGCCCGGCCGTTGGGCGACCATCTCCCAACTGTCGGTCAGGCCGTCGTCCTTCCGCCAGTCCAGCCGCCACAACGCGGGCACGGGCGCGGACCAGCCGACCGGGATGACCCTTCCCACGTCCTTCCTCGAGACGGTGTGCGCGTGCCAGATTCGCTCCCTCGCCAGGACGGCCGCCCAGATCTTGCCCTCCTTGCCGTAGGGAATCCGCGAGGCGGCGATTCGTCGGGCCTCGCCCTCGCCCGACAGCGTCAGGCCGACGTCGCCGGCGGCGGGGTTGCGGACGGCCAGGACGATCGCGTCGCGATCGGGGAGCATGTGGAGCAGGAAGTGGTCGGCGGGCAGCTCGGCGGCCGCGACGGGCAACTCGCGGGCGTCGAGGACGAGGTCGTCGGCGAAGAAGTCCGGCAGGACGGCGAAGCGGGCGGGGGCTTCCAGACGCAGGGCCGCGGCGCCGGAGCGCGACTGGGTCGCCACGATCGGCTGGCCCATCGTCAAGGCGAACGTCATCGCCATCGCCTTGCCGCCCGCCTGGAACGTCGCTTCCACGCTTGACTCGTCCTGGGCGTTCTTGACGACCTTCAGGTCAGCAATGCGGCCCACCGCCGTTCCTCTGGCAGGGCCGGGCCGGCCCTGCGACGCACGGGCAAGATGCCCATGCCACGATGCGGGCATCTCGGGGACGAGCCGGGCGCGGAGTTTCGCGCCGGCCGGGCCAAGGGAGTAGACCTCCGCGCCGGCCGCGCCGATCCGCAGCACGACGGCCAGGCGGTTGTTCGCCAGCGCCGCGCCGCCGGCGAACGCGTGGTTCGCATCCTCCTCGGCGAGTTGAGCCCAGCCGGGTCGGCGGGCAACACTCGCGGCGGATACCGGGCCGGCGGACGGCTTGCCCACGTCATACAGCCGCACGCTCACGGCGGCCGCCTGCTCGCGAACCGTCTCGGCGAGGGGCACGAACTCGCCCTCGTGCAGCCGCACGCCGTCCACGCGGAACGTGCAGTCCGCCTGCGTGCAACTGACGTAGGCGAACCAGCCGGGGGCGAAGTCCTTCTCCACGGGAAACGTCACGTGCAGTTCGGTCCACTCGCCCGGCGGGACGCGAACGTCCCTGCTCCGCGCCGCCCGGTCCCAGGGCTTGGCGTTCCGCTCGATCTGGAGGCTGACCGTCACCGGCCCGCCGACGGCCTTGACGATCGCGGCGAACGTATACGTCTTGCCGCGCCGGCCCGCCTCGAACGTCTGGCCGAACTGGACGCCCCACTCCTCGACCTTCCCGATCGTCACCACCGCGCTGTGCCGCCCCTGCCCCGCATCCCCGCCGTCGACCTTGTACGACGCGACCGTCTTCGCCCCTTTCTGCAGCCCCCACCCCGCCTGCCCCATCTCAAAGCCGCCGTTGGTGAAGAGGTTCCTCGGCGCGTCAGCCCAGCCGACAGCAGGCCCGGCGAGGACACAAAGAACGCACAGGACCGCCGCAAGCAGGGGAATCCGTCCGGTCATCACTTCTCTCCTTTGGGTGCGGAGCGCTTCGGTCGCAACGCGCGTTCCGCATCTTGCTGGATCTCCCGGACAAACGCCGCGGCCTTGGGCTGCGTTGCCGCCAGCGTCCGACACCGCGCCCGGACCCGACGCAGCGCCAGCCGTGACTGTCCCAGCGCAAGATCCAGGCTCTTCCCCAAGCCGCGGCAAACACGCACGGCCTTCGGGATTGTCTCCGCGGCCTCGGCCTTTCCGACCAACTCAATGATGGACGTGGCGCTCAGCTCAAACGACTTCGCCAGCGCGTCTCGGGGCTTGATTGCCAACCGGGGGTCGGCATCATCCTTGGCCCATTCCGAGGATAGCCAAGCCATGTCCTCGAGGATCTCACCGAGTTCCTTCGCTACGGAGGCGAGAGACGGGACCCCCTCAGCCTGCTTGCAGCGGTTGGCCAGGCGCCCCCCCAATTCAACATGGCTCACATGCCGATCATTCACCTGTCGGGCGTACCTGGCAAGCGCATCGAGGCGCTTACGAACGGCCTCGGCCTGACCTGCGGCGTTCCGCCGGCGGAACGTGCGTTCCAACCACGCGGCTACCTGGGCTGGGGTGGCTTCGGCCGAGTCGCCCATGCCCTCGGTATCCAAGACGTACTGGCAGACGCCCACGCCCAGGGCGTTGCGCATGATATCCACGGGGCAGTACGTCGTCAGGGGCGTGGCCGCGTTTCGGTCGATGGGGTAGAGCACTACGTGTTTCGGCGACAGCCCGGAGGCCCTCTTCAGACCGTGGACGCGTGCGCACACCACGTCCTGCTCCAGCCAAACGCCGGCGTCGCTCTGCGCCGCCGGCATGTTGGCGGCAATATCCAACGCGGTCGGGTATCCGTCGGCGTAGGCAAACCCCGATCTCCACCGTGCGGCGAACGGTGGGCGCCAAGGCAGGCGCAAGGGCTTATTGAGGTCGGCGGCTTCGATCGCGCGGTCGCGCCAGATTTCCTCGGCTTCCAGCAGGCCGTACCAGACTTGCTTGCCTTGGGGGCACTCGATCTCGGCGGCGCCGAAGGCATCCTTGCGCGAGCGGTGCCGCAGTGCGTCGGCGCTCTGCTCGCCGGACGGCCAGACGATCGTGGCGAGGGCGCCCTGCCCGTCGAGAAGGGCCAGGAGGATGTTCTCCGTGGGCAGGGCCTGCCATGCGTGCGTCATGAATTCGGGGGACAGGACGACGTCGATAGCGAGCAATTCGGGCACGACCAGGTGGCGGATGGCGTCGGCGACGCGCAGCCGTTGCGTGCCTTTGCCGGCGCGGAACTCGGCGATGGGCATGCCGGTCGTCAGGCGGTAGGCGGCGGAGACGGGCTTTCCTGCCTTCGTGCGGAATGTGGCGGCTAGGGTGACAGCGGCGGGGGTGTTTTCGGTGATGGCAAGGGACGCCCGCGCGGCGGCGGGGTCGTTGGCGGCGGCGCAGGGGGCCAGGAGGGAGCGCTGCTTCCACTTCCCGGCCGCGAGGGAGTGGACGCGGGCGCCGCTGCCGCCGCGGCGGAGGACGAGGGCGAGCTTGTCGTTGGCGAAGACGGCGTCGCCGATGAACCGGTGCTTGCGGTCGCTTTCGGGCACGAGCTTCCAGCCCGTTCGCTTCGCGACGGCGGCGGGGGGCAGCGGTTTCGGCGAAGCCTTGCCCGTGTCGTAGAGGCGGACGAACGGGGACGTCGGGGGCGCTGCGCTCACGGCGGCGGCGACCACAAGGACCAGCATCGCGGCCACATTCGGCGTCCGGTGCTTGGTGTCTGGCATGATGCGCCCCTATCGCCAGTGCGGATACATGTCGGAGGCGCCCTCGGTCAGCCTGCGGGGCGTGCCGCCGGCGGCGGGGATCGTGTAGATCTCCCACGGGCCGGTGGGCGAGGGGGCCTGGCAGAAGACAATCCGCTTGCCGTCGGGGCTGAAGCGCGGGTAGCGCTGCAGGCCCCCGAACCACGTGGCCATGCGATTGCCCTTCCCATCGACGCCGATCGTGCAGACGTGCGTCTCGGTCTCATAGACGATCCGCTTGCCGTCGGGCGAGAAGTGCGGCTCGCAGGCGCCCTTCTTGTCGTGCAGCTTGACGGCCGGGCCGCCGGCGGCGGGGACGAGGTAAATCGCGTTGCGGTCGCCCTGCCGCGACGCGAAGGCGATCCGCTTGCCGTCCGGGCTCCACGCCGGGCCCGAGCACAGCGGCAGGTCCTTGGGCGTGACGGCCGTCTCCTTGCCGCTCGCGAGAACGCGCGTGTAGATCCGCCCCGCGCGGCGAAGGGCGATAGCCAGCCCGTCGGGCGACCACTCGGCCTGGTCGCCGTCGCAGATGCGCTGCGGCTTTCCGCCGGGCCGGGCCATCCGCCAGACGCCCGCCTTCCCGCCGCGGGTCGAGGTAAACAGCACGCTCTTTCCGTCCGGGCTGAGGCAGGGGTCCACGTCGGCGGCGCCCTTCTCGCCGGGGACGAGCTCCTTGGCGCCCGAGCCGTCCTCGCCCATCGCCCAGACTCGCCATTCGCCGGTTCGGTTCGTGCTGAAGGCGATCTTTCCGAGGCGGGCGGGGCCCGTCGGACGTTGTGCCGCCGACACGGCCGCCGCAACGGCCACGACGACCGCCAGCGCGATTCGCTTCTGTTTCACGATCCCGGTCCTCCTTCCCGGAGAAACTGGCGGAACTGCTCGTTCGCCCACAGGCGGCGGGCCCACTCGGCGTAGCCGGCGGCCAGCGGATGGCTGGCGTCGGCGTAGAGATCGCTCGGCAGCGGCGGGCAGACGACGTGGGCAATGCCCCGCCGGCGGAACCACTCCGCCGCGGCCGCCTTGCACTCGCCGTAGCGAAGGCGGCTCTCGTCGGTCAGCATATGCTCATTGAACGGTCCGAGCACGATGAAGAGGCGGTTGTCCTTCCGCAGCAGGGCGTCGACCGTTCGCCAGAACATCGACCACTGGAAGGACTCGTCCAGCGCCACCCACTCCGCGTCCATCGGGCCGATCCGCTTGCGCTGCCACGACACCGCCTCACCGGGCGACACGGCCGGGGCGTGGCCCGAGGGAATCCGCAGGGCGACCTGCCGCGCGGGGTTCTCGTAGGGATGGTCGATCGTCCAGCCGGAGACGCCCCTGCGGCCGAAATGGGCGATCTGCACGTGCTCGGCCCACTGGAAGACGGGCACGTATCGGTGGACGACCGTCCGGAGGCGCGGCGCGAGGGGCTCCTTGTAGCACGGGATGTCGGGGTGGAACTGCGGCACGAGCCGGGGATGGTTGAACGCGAATTCCTTGGTCACCTGGAGATCGTGCCGCTTCGAACTCATCCACAGCAGGTTGCAGTGCAGCACGACGGCGCTGTCGGAGATGCCGTCGGCGTAGTGCTCGACCAGCCCCGCCATCGCGGCCGGGTGTATGCCGTCCACCCCCGCGTTCGCCAGCCGTTGCGCCCCGGCCAGGCGGTTCAGCTCGGCCGAGAGCGTCCGGTCCTGCGGCACGTAATGCCCCCACGCGACCGAGTCGCCCAACAGGAACGCCTTGCCCTCGTCACGGGCCTGCCGGCAGAACCGCGCGAACAGCCAGTAGTCGTCGGCGAGCGTGTAGGGGATGCGGTAGTCGTCAGCGGCCTCGAGCATCTCGACGCGCTCCCAGGCGATCGGCAGCACGATCAGCACGGCCGCGACGATAAGCAGCGCGACCAGCCACTGCTTGCCGCCGAGGCGGACGCTGTTGGCGGCGTCGAAGGGCTCAATGTCGGGTTGTCGCGGTTTCTCGGGGGCCATGGTTCGCTTCAGAACTGGAAGTAGATGAACGGCTGGCTCCGGCCGCCGGGCAGCAGGGCCAGGTACAGCAGCATAAGCACAACCAGCGCCACGCGGACGGGGGCAAGCTGGACCAGCCGCCGGACGCGCGACGCGTGGAGGAACTGGTAGACCCAGACGGACGCGAGCAGCCCCGCCATCAGCAGGGGGAAGCGCGGGTCGGTCCAGCTCGCGGTGCAGATCCGCCCGGCGACGAGCAGGGCGTCGTCGAGGCTCCGGGCGCGGAAGAAGATCCACGCGAACGACACGAACGCGAACACGAGCGCCTGCTTGACGATGCGCGGGACGCGCCGCCGGTAGAAGTTGGTGGCCTCCAGCTCGCGGGTCGCGGCTCGGCCGGCGGCGTGCAGGGCGCCCCAGATCACGAACGTCCACGCCGCCCCGTGCCACAGCCCGCTGACCAGCATCGTCAGCAGCATGTGGCCGTACGTGCGGGCCGGGCCCTTGCGGTTGCCGCCGAGGGGGATGTACACGTAGTCGCGGAACCACGTCGAAAGGCTGATGTGCCACCTTCCCCAGAAGTCGCCCAGCCCGGTCGCGAGGTAGGGGTTGTTGAAGTTCAGCATCAGCCGGAAGCCCATCATCCGCGCCGCGCCGCGGGCCATGTCCGTGTACCCGCTGAAGTCGAAGTAGATCTGCCAACTGAACGCCATGGTGGCCAGGATCAGCGCCGGTGCGCCGAAGCCCTCCGGCGACGCGTAGACCTTGTCCACGTACAGCGCGAGGTAGTCGGCCAGGGCGACCTTCTTGAACAGGCCCACGACGAACATCGACATCCCGTCCGTCACGTCGATCGCCCGGACCTGCCGCGGCGTGCGGAGCTGCGGCAGGAGGTTCTTCGCCCGCTCGATCGGCCCGGCGACCAGTTGGGGGAACAGCGAGACGAACGTCGCGAAGCGGAGGAAGCTGGGCTCCTTCTCGACCTGGCCCCGGCAGTAGTCGATCGTGTAGCTCATCGACTGGAACGTGTAGAAGCTGATGCCCACGGGCAGCATCAGCCCCATCGGCGCCAGCCGCGTCCTCAGGCCCAGCCACTCGAAGGCCGCGTTGACCGCGCCGCTGACGTGCTCGACGCCGATCGGCCAGACCAGCCCGGGCGGGGCCACTTCCCAGCCGGCCCCGAACCAGCCCAGAACGGCGTTGACGCTGTCGACGAGGAACCAGGCGTACTTGAACTGCCCCAGCAGCGCGAGGTTGTTGGAGACGCTGACGAGCAGCAGCACCCGCCGCAGCCACCGACGCCGCGTGCGGGCCATCAGCAGCACGAGCGCGTAGTCCACCGCCGTGGCGTAAACGATCAGGACGAGGTAGTTCGGGCTCCAGCACCCGTAGAACACGTAGGAGGCCGCCAGCAGCAGCGGCAGCCGCAGGGGAGTGTTCTTCACCGCGAGGTACGTCGCGAAGACGACCGCAAAGAAGGCAGCGAAGATCCACGTATGGAAGAGCATGGGACTACTGGGGTGCCTTGCGGACGCAGCGGAAGCCGATCGAGTCGCGGGCGAAGCAGGCGTCGTGGAAGCGGGGGTTCTCTCCCGCGCGGGCGGCCGAACGAAGCCGAGACGCCTTCGAGTTCCACGCCCCGCCGCGGATCACCGCCAGCCGCCCCGCCGCCGGGCCCCGCGGGTTGCGCGGGGGGGACGAGGCGTAGTAGTTCGGGTCGTAATAATCCGCGCACCATTCCGCGACGTTGCCGTACAGGTCGTACAGCCCCCAGGCGTTGGGCGTGCGAAGCCCGGCCGGGCGGGTCGTCTTGCCGCTGTTGGCCTCGTACCAGGCGCAGCGGGCCAGGGACCGCGCGTCGGGCCCGCAGGAGCGATCGCTTTCCGTCCCGGCGCGGCAGGCGTATTCCCACTCGGCCTCGGTGGGCAGGCGATAGCCGTTGGCGTCGAAGTCGCACGTCCACGCCCCCGTGTCGTCGCTCATCGCGTAGCACGGCTGGAGGCCCTCGGCAAGCGATCGCTCGTTGCAGAACTCCATCGCGTCGCGGAACGTGACCTGCTCGACGGGTCGGTTGGGGTCCTTGAAGTGGGAGGGGTCGGGCATCTGGAGGGCGCGAAACTGGGCCTGCGTGACCTCGCGGCAGTCGATCAGGAAGGCGTCCACCCACACGCGGTGTGCGGGCCGCTCGTCGGAGCCGCCCGCGTCGGAGCCCATCATGAACCACCCGCCCGGCAGGAGGGCCATCTCCCCGCCGGTTGCGGTGGTGATCACGGGCGGGGGTGCAGAGGACCGGGGCGGGGCCTTCCGGCACGACGGGGCGGCCGAGGCGACCAGCGAAGCGGCCGCCAGGAGAGCGAGTCGCCGCTTGATACTCACCGGCCTCGTTCCTCGGGCGCGGGCAGCCAGTCCGGTTCCTTGTTGCTGACGCCGTCGGTCGTGACGGCGATCCACACGTCGGGCCGGGCCGCTTCGGCGACGTGGATGTGCCAGCCCTTGGCCATCGCGCCCACCTGCTCGCCGCCCTTGGGGCCGTGGGAAAACGCGATGTACCTCCCGTCCGGCGAGAAGTCGGAATGGTAAACCTCGTGCGTCTTGGGGCACTGGATGGCCTTGCGGAGGTTGGTCACCGTCGGCGGCGAGGCCGTCAGGTCCAGGTCCGCGATCGCGATGACCTGGTCGGAGAGGTTCCAGCACACCCGCTTGCCGTCGGGACTGAGGTCCGGGCGACACCCGCCGACGTGGGGGAGCTTGTGCACGGCCTTGCCCTCGGCCGGAAACGCCAGGTTCGCGTGCCGATGCCCCATCCCGCCGTGAACCGTTGCCGTCAGCCACTTGCCGCACGGCGACCAGCACAGGTTGTACAGGTGGTGCAGCCCATCGTTGACGTGCGCCCGGGCCGTGCCGGCCTCCACGTCGAAGAACACCAGCCCCTTCGTGGCGAAGTCCTTCGTGGTGTAGCGGTCGAACTCCCCTTTGAGATACGCGACCCTCCGCCCGTCCGGCGACCAGCATGGCTGCCGGGCGTTGATGGCGATGCGCTTCCGGCCCGTGCCGCTCGCGTCCATGACGTACACGTTCCGCGTGCGGTCCCGACCCGCGCCCTCGTCGACAACGAAGCAGATCCGCCGCCCGTCCGGCGAGGCGTGGGGGTAGAGGTCGTCGACGCCCGGCTGGTGAGTGAGGTTCGTCGCGCCGGACCCGTCGGGGCGAACGCTGAACAGCTCCCAGTCCTTGCCCCGATACGATTCATACACGATCCGCCACGGCAGCTTGCCCAGCTTCCCCCGCAGCGCCGCCTGCTCGGCCGTGTCGGCGGACAGGGCGGTCGGACCCGCCCCGACCGCCAGCAGCACCACTGCGCTCAACGCATACACGAGATGGGATCGCGTCCGCATTCGTCGCTCCTTTGCCGGCGGCGGCATTATACGGAGACGCCTCGGCGGAGCGATAGGGAGCAGTGGGCGGTTGTCGTGTCTCCGCGGACGGCTTGGCGGGAAGGGCAAGCCTACTCCACCAGCCGGGTCCAGCCCTCGAAAGTAATCGCGCTGCCGCCGGAGGAGTAGCCGAGAGGGGGGGCATCGAGCAGGGCGGGATTGGCGCGAAGCGTCGCGGACGTGTTGCAGGTGACGGTCCCGCCGGCAAGGAGCGGGCCGTGGGTGCGCGGATTTGTGGAGAGGGTGATGTCTCCCGTCGCGTGTGTCAGCCCCGAGATGCTGTCGTAGTAGGAACCACTCGCCCCGGCCCAGGGATGAGTTCCGGGGCCGGGCCACGGCACGGATCGCCTCGTAGGCCAGCCGGTGGGGGAGAGGTTCAGGTCGCCGGCCACCAACAGGGCGGGGTAATCCGGGCGGGCGTTGAGCATCAGGACACGCCCGGTAACGGTCAGGGAGCGACACCGTACGATCAGCGTGCCGTAGATCAGAGAGTCTTGAATCGTCACGTTCCGGCCGGGCGCGTTGATGAGGTACACGCCGTCGCGGTTCGGCGGGCCGAACGGCGAGCTCCACTTGCTGAGAATGACGCGGTTGAGAGTGGTCTGCCGGCCGAGGGAGGTGGCGAGATCGCGGTACATGGCGAGGGCGGCGAGTTCCGGCAGGGCCTTGGGGGGCGCGGGGACGGTCACCTCCCCGCTGATGCTGCCGCTGCCGGAGATCGTGGCCGCCTCGACGTCCCCGGTCACCACGCTCTTGCGCACCGTACGGAATCTGCCGTTGGTCGAGAGCGGGCCGCCCGCGGTGGTGAGGTTTACCTTCGGGCCCAGGGAGATCCCTCCGCCGCTGTGGACCGAGGTCCGCAAGGCGTCCAGGCCCTCGCCGACGGGTCGGCAGCGGAGCTTGAGGGCATAGGCGGCCTGACCGACGGACCCCCGGGCGACGATGGCGAACGCGTCGGCCCGGTTATCGGCCAAGTCGCCGTCGTTCTCGTCGATCAACTCCCAGGTCATTGTGCCCCGGCCGAAGTCCACGCTCATGGGCGAGCCGGCGAAGCGGCTCCGCCATTCGGGCTCCTCGGCAATTCGCGCCAGGGCGTGCTCGGCCGCGGAGAAGGCCAGGACCTGGGACTCGGCCCAGCCGCTGTCGCTGCGGACCATTCGCCCGTTGATTCGGCAGACCGCGACGGCCGACAAGCCGATCACCGTGAGGATCATGCTGACGCCGAGGATCATGACGTAGGCCGACCCCTGGCGGTCGGCGGCGGGTCGGCGGCGGCGTGGCTGGGCCATGCGAGGGGCTCCCGGCGGCTACGGCGAGGCGGGCACGGGGTTGAGCACGTGCGTTCCCGAGGAGAGTCGTGCGGCCTCGACGGGGCCGATCTGGAGTTCCACGGTCACGCCGCGGACGAAGGTGGTCTCGGCTTCGGGCTGCTGATCGTACGGTCCGCTGCTGCTTCGGAGGGCCCGGAGCGTGGTCTGCTTACCTTGCGGCGAGGTGGCGGTCACGGTGATTCGCTTCAGGCCCCGATCCGTGCCCGTTCGGCTCGCGGGATCGGCGGGAAGGACGTAATCGACACGGACTTCCCGCGTCCAGCCTTCGGCCCCGGTCAGCGGTGTGCCGTCGCGCGCCTCGGGCGGGGAGGCCTGCCAGGTGTGATAGTCGTCCACGTCGTCGTAGCTCGACCGGCGCTCGCCGGGCTCGGGACCGAAGCGCGGCGTGTCGTCCGGCTCGACGTACCGCGCCTCCAGCACCTCGCTGAGAAGCTGCCGGGCCAGGTTCGAGCCGAACGAAAGCGTGCTGTGAATGCGGCCGGCCCGGGCGGAGGACCCCACGGCCGTCAGGGCGGCCACCAGCATGAGCGAGACGATCAAGCTGGAGATGACCATCTCGATCAGCGACATCGCGCGGGCCCCAGCGCGGCGGCGCGTTGGCGCGACAGAACGGTGTCGATTGCGGATCGCACGTCTCATCGTGTACCTGGTACCTGTGAGGTCGTCGTCACACCCCCGATCTCGCCGACGGGAGTGGTTTCTCATTCGGGGGCCTGCAGGGTCTTGAGGAGATAGCCGAGGTCGAAGTGGCGAACGTCTTCGGCGATCGCTACGGACCTCCCCCCGTTGCGCTGTCGGTACAGGCGCCCGTCTTCCGCGCCGGCCCACCAGTAGCGGATACGCTCCTCCGCCAGGTCGCCGTCCCGGTCGGGCACGGTGATCGTGACGGACGTGGCGGTTCGCTCGGGAAGGGACGTTGCCACCGCGAGGTCGGCGTTGATCTCCTCGATCACCGAGGCGGCGCTGACGATCTTGCCGGCCGGACCCAGGCCCCCGTCCACGGCCTTGGAGGCCACGCGAAGCGAGAAGGTCATCGCGCCCATCAGGACGGTCAGGACGGCCGCGCTGAGGACCAGCTCCAGGAGGGTGTACCCGCGCCGCCGTGCCGTCCGGCCGATGGGTCTCATGGGAGCGTCGCCTTCCCGCTGTCGGCGTCGAGGACAAGCGTCCGGGTCGCCTCGCCGACGCGCACCAGGACCGTCCCCCCGCTGTCGGCGGCCCCGTAGCCGTCGAAGACCACCGCTGCATCTCCGCCGAGGTCCACCTTGAGGATCTCCGCGTCATACGGCGCGTCGCCGAGCGCCACGCGGTATGCGGTCCGCCCGTCCATCCCGGCCAGGCCGGTAATGGTGTACTCGTTGGCGCCGGGGGAGAAGGTCACGGTGCGGGAGGCTCCCGCGGTCCGCGCGGTGATCCGGGCGTACTCCAGGTCCGCGATGATGCGCCGTGCGGCGACGTCCGCCCGGTAGCGGGCGGCGGCCCGACCGTAGTGCGGCGCGGCAATGGCGGCGAGGACGGCGACGATCGCGACGACCAGGACGACCTCCAGCAGGCTGAAGCCCGCGCCCGGACTGCGCCGCCCATGCCTCTCCATCCTGCATTCCCTCCCGTCCAGCCCCCGACCGGCCGCCATGTGCCCGTCCGAAACAGGAGTGCCGCTCGGCATCGCGGTGCGTCACACGCGGTGCCGAGCGGCCCTCACTTCCCGCTGCCGATCGGCTGCGCCCCTTCTCGGGTCGCTCCCGGCCGGCGGTCTCTCCGCGACCTGCCCTGATCAGTACTCGCTGTACTTCGTGCCGCTGGCGTCGGTCTCGGAGTCGGTCGTGTTGGCCCGGATGTGCCCGGTGCTTTCGTTGTAGATCCAACCGACGCTGTTGGCGTCCGTGTCCGAGATGCCCGTGCAGCCCTTGCGAAGGCCTACCGGCAGCGGGGGGATCCTGCGGACGTAGGGGCCGTAGATGTGCGTCGTGTCCTTGTCGTCGGCGATGACGCCGCCGCTGTCGCTGTACTTCAGCAGGGCGTTGGAGACATTCTCCTTGGTGGGGAAGGCCCCGTTGTGCTCGACGGAGTACAAGTCGACCGCGTTGCGGAGCACGGCCAGGTTACCCGATAGGGCCGCGTCGGCTGCTCCCGCCGACCCGCGGCTCATTCGCGGAATCGCCACGGCCGCGATGATGCCGATAATGACCACCACCACCACCAGTTCGAGCAGGCTGAAGCCTCGGTTCGTCTTCTTCGTGTCCTTGGTCATGTCCTTTGGTTCCTCCTCGTGCCGTTGCCACCAGTTTTGAGATACGAAGTGCTCCTCTCCCCTTTCGTCATAGCCGGGACTGGACTTCACTTGCGCTCGCGTTTTTCTGGTGGGTTCTCAGGGAATCTCCATCCCTCTCTGTAAGGGGGATACCGTAGGGATCACGGGGCGAGCTCGGGCAGGCGCAGCGTGACGCGCAGGTCGTCGGAGGCAAAGGCGGCGAAGTCACTGCCCACCTCCAGGAGCCGCCACCCGTCGAGGGTCTGCCCGGTAGCGAGGCATCGGTCGTCCACGAGCGCCACCCGCCCCTCGAGCCCTACCGACGTGGCTCGGAGGCGATGGGCTTGGAGAAAGGCCCGTGCGCGAACGTCGACGGGGTCGGCCTCGCTGAGCGGGTCCGACGCCCTCGCGTTCCAGCAGGGGGGGGTTCGAAAGGCATCCCGCACGTCCAGGGTGGGGGTCTCACCGGCCTGCACGACCTGCTCGATCCGGTGGGCCAAGGTCGGCGCCGGACCGGTGCGGGCGGGCCGGCGAGGCGGGTCGGCCTGCTGGAGCGCCGCATCGGCGGAATGGGCTTCGTCCGCCCCGTCGCCCATGGGGATCACCCCCAGGAGACGGTCGGCGATCAGCACCGCCACCGCCGCGCCCAGCACGGCCGCAAGTACCTTCCTTTTCTTGTCGAGCACCATACCAACGGAAGTAGAAGATACGGGTCGGCGGCGGGCCAATGCACGGAGCGGGAATCCGGGAGACGAGACTACCGCCTGCGGTTGTGCCAGAGCAGGTGGATGTGGCACTGCACGCCGCGGCGCGGGTCCTCGGCGTTGCCGTACAGCTCGAACGCCTCCACGGCCGTGTCCGGGAAAGCGTCCTTCAGTTGCCGCAGGAAGGCCACGCACGTCGGGTAGTTGCAGATGGCCTTGAGGCGCACGGGAACGGCCAGGCACAGCCCCAGCGTCTTCGGTTCGCCCGGGACGATCTCATCCACGGCCAGTCCCGCGCCTTCGGCGAGGTCGGTCAGCCGGGCGATCCGGCGGTTGACATTGCCCGCGGCCAGGAGCTTCTCCCGCGTGTCCCGCAGCTCTTGGTCCAGATCCGTGAGCCGTTGTTGATGGTGCTCGGCCCCCGCGGCGAGTTCCGAGGCGCTCTGCTCGAGTTGTGCCAGGTGCGTGCGCTGGTCGGCGACCTCCCCGAAGGGACGAATCAGCGGGTTGACGCTCCGGAAGCAGAACGGCACGGCCAGGACCACCACCAGCGCGGAGGCCAGCAGGTCGGGCTTGTGGTTCGTCCAGGCTGTCCGGAGCCACGCGTTCACCGCGTTGTTCCCTCCTCCCGGCCGTCCAGGAGACACTCGATCTTGAAGACAATGGCCCGCCGGCCCGCAAACGTGCGCCGACTGGTCTGGACCAGTTTGACCCTTCGGAACAGGCCGATCTGCTCCAGTCGGAGGACAAAACGAGACACGGCCGTCTGCGTCTTCGCCACGCCGGCCAACTGGAGCACGTAGCTCTGGCGCAGTCGGGCGGTCATGGTGTCCAGGGAGTTGGGGTCGGCCTCTTTGTCCTTCGCGATCGAGCCCGGCGGGCCGGTCGGAGCGAGGGTGCAGATCTCCAGCACGAGGCTGTCGGACAGCGCATCGGCCAGGAGGGTCAACAGGAGGCTCCAATCGGGATGCCCCGCGACGGAGCGGATGGCCTCCAGCTCTCGGCGGACCGTCGCGGCCTTGTCGCTGAGCGCGCGGATCTCACCGCGGCGGCGCTGGACCTGTGCGGTGGCCTCGGCAAGCCGCGCACGGATCACGTCGGCCTCCCCGCCGGCGAAGGCGAAGCAGGCCGCGTAGCCCGCCAGCGCAACAGCAGAATACACTCCCAGCACCAGCACGAGCTTCCGCAAGTGCCTCCGCTGAGATTTCGCCTCCCGCCGGGGGGCCGGAATGAGGTCTATCTGCTTCAGGACATCACCCCTCGTCCGGTTGGGCCAGTCCCAACGCGGTCATCAACTCCGCTCCGTGGTCTGCGGCGATCTCCTCGGGGCACGCCGCCAGTTCGCCGGGCCCGGCGACGCGCACTTCACAACCCAGCGCCGGTCCCAAGGCCTTTGCCAGGCCCGGAAGGCGCCCCCCCCCACCGACCAGCAGCAGCCGCTCCAGGGGGGAGTCAGGATACTGACTCGCCAGATAGGACAATGGAATCCGCATCTCGTCGATCAGTCCCTCGACATACTGCCGCCTGGCCTCGGGGCCGATCCGTCCGTCGGCCGGCCCGGCTGCCTGCCGCTCCGCCGGGCCCAGGAGCTGGTCGACCTGCTCCTCCGTAGGCGCCGGCTCGGCGCCCCTGGCGAGAACCAACGCCGCGAGGCCGCTCCGGGTCAGGTTGCGCTCGTAGGCCACCGTCTCGCCGTGCATCAGGATCAGCCGGGCCGCGGACCACCCGATGTCCAGGATGCCCGCCGTTCCACGAACGTCGCGAAGCAGCGGCCGGCATACGCGAGCGATCGCCCCGGCCTGGACGTCCAGCCGCTCGACGTCGAAGCCTTCGGTCTCGAAGGCGTCCAGGAACCGGTTGGCGTCTTCGTGCGTGCAGGCGACGCCCATGACGAAGGTCGCGTTTCCGGCCCGCGCCGGGGCCGGAAGCTCCCAGTAGGCCATCTCCAGCGAG
>Ga0272441_10008010_pt1 | contig 16920 bp, 12 predicted proteins | sample SSMProp6N_FD_193582 | JGI IMG/M metagenome (GOLD analysis project Ga0272441, IMG submission 193582) | Marine sediment archaeal communities from Little Sippewissett salt marsh, Falmouth, MA, United States - SSM-Prop-6N | ecosystem: Environmental > Aquatic > Marine > Wetlands > Sediment ...
CATTCCTCTATCCTTATCACGGTTCATGCCGGTCCATCTCCCTCAGGATCGGGAATCAGCCAGAAATGGTTCATCACCTGCACACCTTCCCCCATCCTCAGCGAGTAGATCAGCGTTCGACTCGTATATTCCTTGGCCTTGGAAACGGCCTCTTCCAGGTCAGCGCCCCGGGCCAGCCATGCCGCCGTGGCCGAAGCGAAGGTACACCCCGATCCATGGTTGTTGACGCCGCTGACCATGGGAATCGCAAAGGATCGCGTGCCGGTTTTTCCGGCCAGTACGTCAACCGCCATGCCCGTCAAGTGCCCGCCCTTGAGCAGCACCGGCACGCCGAAACGCTTGAAAAGAGCTTCAGCGGTCTCTTCCATCCTCTCACGGTTGTCTACCGGTTTCCCGTCCAGAAGAGCTTCCGCCTCAGGAATATTCGGAGTGATCAGGGCCGCCAGGGGGAAAAGGCGCTCACGCAAGGACGTGACCGCGTCTTCGCGGATCAACCTCCCTCCGGAAGTCGCCGCGAAAACCGGGTCAACAACCAGGGGAATTTCCGGATGGCGTTCCAATTCTTCCGCCACGATCTCAATGATTTCCCGGGAGAAAAGCATGCCGGTTTTCACCGCTTTGACGGGAAATCCATCCAGCACCGCCCGCATCTGCTGCAGGACAACCCGGGGTTCCACGGGTTGGATGGCATAGACTCCATCGAGGTTCTGGGCGGTTACCGCGGTCACCACGCTGGCGCCGAATACGCCGCAGGCGGAGAATGCCTTCAGGTCCGCTTGTATGCCGGCGCCCCCTCCGGAGTCCGATCCGGCTATGGTCAACGCCACTGTTTCTTTCCGCATCGCCTCCAATTATAAGGCCGGATTTCAGAGATTGTCAAATCCCGTCAGCAGCGTATTTTCGCAGTCTCCAGGCAAAAAAAGCCGCCGCCGCGGCGGGTATTGCCGTTAAGGGTACTACCCGCAACATGCCCAGCCTGTCCGCCCCCCAACCCAGAAAGAGAACCGCCAGGGCGTTGATTGAAAAATTCACCGTCATATATATGGAATTGAAAAATTCCGGACGGCGCCCGCCCACGTCCTGGACCAGTGCCAGAAGTACCGGGCCCTGGGCGAAAAGGGTGAATCCCAGGAGACTCAGGCAACACCAGCCGATCACTCCGGGAAAAGCGGAGAATGCCGCCATCAGGATGGGGGTCAGTATTCCCGTCAGGGCCAGGGTTCGGTACCTGCCCAACGCGTCCGACCAAGCTCCCCAGCAATAGGTCCCGACCGCTCCGGAGAATTGTAGAACCGAGAGAGAGATGCCGGCGCTCCAGATGGAAAACCCCCTGCGACGCATATATACCGGCAGAAAAATCGTAAGGGCCGCTTTAATGCCGGCCCGGCTGGCCAGGAATCCGCCCACCAGGAGAAAAAACCGCACTGCCTTTCGCGCCGGCGGCGTTCCCGGAACCCGGCCATACCCCGAAGGGGGAAGACTTTTCACGGCACGTCCCAGTCCCCGGCTCAGGACCACCGCCATGATCAGCCCGAAAAAAACAACCCGCCAGGTACCATTCAGCCCCCAGAACGACACCGCCGCCAGAATCACCAGGGGGCCCAGAGTCCGGGCGATCTCGCCGCCCAGCATGTACAGGCTCATGCCCAGACCCATTCGCTCTCCCGCCAGACGACGGATCATCACCGGAGCGGGAACATGAAAAACCGCCGCGCTGATTCCGGACACCAGCAATAATCCACCCAGGACAACCGGCCCGGAAGCCATGCCCAGGGTGCTCATGACCAGGCTGGTGCATAGAATTGATCCCACGATCATGCGCCGGGGAGAAAAACGCTCCGCCAATGCCCCGATCAGGGGATTCAGAAGGGTGGGAACGCGCTGCAGAACGGAAAGCAGCCCCGCCACGGTATATCCGATTCCCAGCCGGTCCACCAGCAGGGGGAGCAGGGGCGGCAGGAAGCCGGTATAAATATCATGGACCAGGTGGGCCCCGGAAACCAGCAGCACATGTGTACGCCTGAACTTTCTCGGGGAACCGGTTTCTCCGGGACCTCCTGAAGTCCGGGTATTACTTTTCAATTCCCAGCAATTCCACCTCGAATACCAGCGTGGCGTCGGCACCGATCCTGGGAGGCGAACCACGTTTGCCATATCCCAGTTCCGGCGGAATCACAAAGCGGTACCTGGCCCCCACCTTCATCAGCTGGATACCTTCCACCCAGCCGGGAATCAGGCGGTCCAGTCGGAAAGTCACCGGTTCACCCCTCTCGACGGAGCTGTCAAATACCGTACCGTCCACCAGGGTTCCATGGTAATGTACCTTCACCATGTCGCTGGCCCTGGGAGTAGCGCCTTTCCCCGCCTGAATCACGGAGTATTGCAATCCCGAATCCGTGACCTTGACGCCGGGCTTCTTGGCGTTGGCCTCACGGAAAGCGTCTCCCTCCGCTTTGTTGCGGGATGATTCTTCCTGGCGCCGGGCCTGATCCCGGCGCATGACATCCTGCTGGAACTGCTGTAACCGTTGTTGCAGCTCCTCGGGTTTCATGCGCGCTTCGCCCCCGGTATAAGCGTCCCGGACACCGGCCAGCAGGGCGTCAACATCCATTTCGCCGGCAATACGTCGGATGTTCGTGCCGTAGTTATACCCCACCGCGTAACTGGATCGCGGGTTTTCTCCTTCCAGCTTCACCGACGACGTCTCGCCTTTATCCGCTCCCCCACCGCAACCCAGCAGCAAAAAAGCAATGATCACAACCCAAGCCATTTTCGCAACCTGCATTATCATCTCCTATCGGCCGGCGCCGCGCTCCCCGTGAGCGGGGGCGACGCGTACTCACTATACCAAATGCCCCGGAGGGGCTCAACCCCGTTCAGCCCCCTTCCCGTGCCGCCGGCAATTCATTCCGCAATCTCAGCACACGCCGGAATGGTGCATCGGGACGCCTGAGCTCCCGGGCTCCCCGGGTAATCTTGCACAGGCTCATGCCCAGATGAGTGGCTATATCCCGCTGGGTCCAGCCCTCATCCAGCAGTTTGACCAATTCCCACCGGCCGGCCAGGTCAAAAACCTCCCGGGGAGTCAACAAACTGTCCAAAAAACCCCGAATCAGGTCTTTATCATCCATCACCGCCAACAGGACCGCCAGTTCCTCCAGGGAAGCCTCCCTATTTTTCATTCCGCCACCTCGGATTGAGTGTACTTCTCCCCGAATGCCCGGTCAAGACGCGGCCGGGCCTTGGGTCAATCCAATCAGCGGGCATGAATCCGCCGGTGATGGAGGCGGGATGAACCGACACATCCCGGGGAGCCCCCGCAACCACGATTTCCCCGCCCTTATCTCCAGCTCCCGGACCCATATCCACGACCCAGTCCGCGGCGGTGATGATCTCAATCCGGTGAGTGATCCAGACAACCGTGGCACCCCGATCGACACATGCATCAATCCAGGCCAGCAGGCGCCGGGCGTCCTCGGGGTGCAGGCCGGCGGCGGGTTCATCCAGCAGGATCAGCCGTTGTGATTGAAGACGGGAATCGATTTCCCGCGCCAGGTCGGAGCAGAGACGCAAACGTTGCACTTCTCCACTCGAAAGGGTATGGCCTCCCTGGCCCAGTTTCAGGTACCCCAAACCCGCTGTCGCCAACCTGTCCAGCGGTACCATCAGTTCCGGCTCCGCGGCGAACCGCTCCCGGGCCTGGTCCACGCTCATATCCAGGACATCCGCCGGAGAAATCCCCCGCCAGGTGCATGCCAGTACGTCCGGCCGGAAGCGTTTTCCCCGGCAGGTTCCACAAGGCACCCAGAGATCGTTCAGGAAGTCCAGGTTTACTTTTACCCGACCGGCGCCGCCGCAATCCCGGCAGGAACCGGCGGATGACAGCCAGGAGAAATGACGTTTCGTCAGACCTTTCTCCCGGGCCGAGACAGTGGTCGCGAATTTTTCACGAAAACGTTCCCATAAGCCACATTCCACCGCCGGTGCCGTACGCGCGCTCATTTTTCCGCCGCCTTTCAGCGCGGATACGGCCCTGATATCCTCCAGTCCCGATATTGCCTGGCAGTTGACCGGGATTTTCTCCTGCGCTGAAGGCTCAAGCACCTGAAAAACAAAACTGGTCTTGCCGCTGCCGGATACCCCCGTCACCACGGTAAGCCTTTCCCTGGGCAGAGCGACATCAATGTTCTTCAGATTATTCACGGCGGCGGCCCGCAGGTGTATCCAATTTTCGGGCGTTTCCCGGCGCGTTCGCGAGGGCATACTCCGTTCTCCCCGCAGCCAGGCGGCGGTGAGTGATTCCCGCGCGGAACGGACCACCCGCGGATCACCTCGGGCTACGATACGGCCGCCGTATTCTCCCCCGCCGGGTCCGAGATCGATCATATGGTCCGCCGCCCGGATCAGCCGCAGGTCGTGTTCAACCATGACCACCGTGTTGTCCAGGTCCAGCAATCTGCGGATCTGACCCAGAAGACGCAGGGTATCGGCGGGATGCAGCCCCCGAGCGGGTTCATCCAGAACAATCGCGGTTCCCGACAGGGTTCCCCCCAATATGCCCGCCAAGCGGATACGCTGCAGCTCCCCCCGTGACAATGACGATGTAGACCGGTTCAGGGAGAGATAACCGACGCCGAGTTCCCGCAGGGACTCCAGCAGCGAAAGGATTCTTTCCAGCAAAGGCGTTTCCGGTCCGCTTCCCGCCCGCCCCAGGCAATCCGCCAGTTGGCCGCACTCCATCTCCCCATAATCGTGGATGGTATAGCCCTGGTAGCGTACAGCCAGGGATTCGGGTTTCAGGGCGCGACCGCCACAAACAGGGCAGGGACGGTCGATCATCAACGACTCCAGGACTCGACCCCGGGAATCACCGTGAACCCGCGAATATTCCTCTTCCACCAATCCGCAAAGCCCCGGCCACGTGGATTCGAAATACTGGACCCCACTGCGATTGCCCCGACGGAAGTTCCACTCCACATGGAAGCTTCGACTCCCGGCCCCATGACAGATCAGGTCCCGGGTTGCCCGGTCGAGATCTTGCCAGGGCCTTGAAATATCCTTGCCGTATTCCCGGGCCGCGGCGCTCAGAACGGCCGCATGGCGCCCGTCAGGAAGAGCGAAAAATCGCAAACGGGGATGATTGGCCAAAGCGCCGTCCAGCACGGTCCGATTGGGTTCCGCAATCAGGCGATCGGGATCACACGCCCGGCGGTAACCCAACCCTCCACACTCCGGACAGGCCCCGGCATGGCGGTTGGTGGAAAAGGCTTCCGCCGGCAGGCCATGGCCATCGGGTTTGCCGAATCGGGAAAACAGCAACCGCAAAAGGGGTTGAATCCGGCTTACGGTCCCCACGGTGGAGCGGGAGTTGGGTGCCGCCGCGCCGGCTCGGGCGGGCGCCAATGCCGGGCACAAACCGGAGACCTGGGCAAACTCAGCATCATGATGCCGCAAAAGCAGGCGTCGCGCGTACGCCGGGAAACTTTGGAGAAAACGGTTCTGCCCGGTTCCCAACAGGGTATCTTCCACCAATGAGGATTTTCCGGACCCGGAAACACCGGTTACGGCGGTCAGGCGCCTGCGGGGAAAAGAAGCATCCACTCCTTTGAGATTATGGGTATTGACTTCGGTAAAGCGGATCCATTCGTCCGGCCCGGGCTCTTCGGGCTCCTCCGGCCCGGAAATCTCTCCGCGCATGGCCGCTCCCGTATGAGAATCATGACATTGCGCCAATTGTGAAGGCGAACCCTGAAAGACCACCCTGCCTCCGGATTCACCGCCTTCGGGACCAAGGTCGATCACCCGGTGGGCAACGGCGATTACTTCGGGATGATGTTCAACCGCGACCACGGTATGGCCCCGGGAGACCAGGGCGAAGATGGCCTTCATAAGCATACCGATGTCATGGGGATGAAGGCCCGAAGAAGGCTCGTCAAGGATGTACAGGGCCGGGCCGTCAGCCGGCCGGGAAAGCTCGGCGGCCAGCTTGACCCGCTGGGCTTCTCCACCGGAAAGGGTGGTGGAACTCTGTCCCAGAGTCAGGTATCCCAGCCCCAGGGTCCGCAGGGTTTTGAGGATGCCGGCGATCCGCTCATGGTTCTCGAAGACTCTCAATGCCGCATCCACGGTGAGTTCCAGAATCTCGTGGATACCCAATCCCCTCCAGAGAACGGAGCGGGTCTCCGGGTTGAAGCGAAGGCCTCCACATTGCGGGCATTCAACTTCCACGCTGCCCATGAACTGCATGCCCATCTGGATACGGCCGGCGCCCTGACAGGTCTCGCAACGTCCTCCGGGGGTGTTGAAAGAAAAACGTCCTTTTCCCCATCCCCGTTCAAGGGCCAGCGGTTGCCGCGCATAGATTCCCCGGATCATATCGAACATCCCCGTATAAGTTGCGGGATTGCTTCTGGGCGTCCGGCCCACCGGCGACTGATCAACTTCCAGCACCCGGCGGAAATCTCTAATCCCGGTAAGGGATTCCAGGCTCCCGGGAAGGGGCTCTCCCTTGATAGCCGCGCGAACGGATGGAGCCAGAACTCCTGAAACCAGACTGGATTTGCCGGCGCCCGAGACTCCACTGACCACATTCAGGGCGGCGGCCTGGAAATCCACATCCACTCCCCGCAGATTGTGCAGCCGGACCTTTCTCAGGCTGATGGGAAGAGCGGACACACCGGATTCAGGGGGAGGATCCTTCATCACCCTCCGCCCCAACAGGTAGGAAAGGGTCAGGCTGTCCGCATACCCGCCCTTCCGGGCCGCCGCCGCCAGTTGACCCGGCTCTCCGGCAGCCACCACTCCGCCCCCACTGGATCCGGGGCCGGGGCCCAGGTCGATCATGTAATCCGCCGCCCGAACCGCGCCGGCGTCATGCTCCACCAGCACAACCGTATTGCCCCGTCGGCTGAGGCGCGCAAGCATCTCCACAAGTCTCGATCTGTCCCGGGGATGCATGCCCGCCGAAGGTTCATCAATCACATAGAGGACACCCGTCAATCCCGCGGAAATTCCCGCCGCCAGACGAATACGCTGGTATTCCCCGCCGGACAGGCCGGCGGAATCCCGATCCACCCGCAGGTAACCGAGTCCGGTTTCCATCAACAGGTCCAGCCGCCGGACCAGTTCCCCGCGTATGGACGCAAAAGCGTCCGTTTCCCCGTCACCGGGTTCCAGGCCCGACATGAATCCGTGCATTTCCCCGATTGTCATGCCGGCCATCCGGCCGATATGCATCCCCCGGAAAAGCACACTTCGGGCATCCGGCCCCAGGCGGCTGCCTCCGCAGCCTGAACAGGATCGGGTGCGCGCGAATCGCAAGGCGTTCCGGTTTCGTTTCTGTTTCAGGATCTGCTCGATCACCGGAACGATACCGCGGTACTCTCCCTCCACCCGCGGCCGGGCGGTGATCCCCTTCCACTTCAGCCGGGACTCAAGGGGATGTTTCCCGTAGGGGATACGAATGCGATCACTGCCGTACAGAACGACCTTGCGCTGCTCGTCGGTCAATTCCCTCCAGGGGGTATCCACATCGAAACCATGTGCCCGGCAAACCTGGTCCAGCACATCCATGGTTACCTGTGAGTAAACCAGATATCCCGAAGGCGTCGTGATGACCAGGGCACCCTGCCGCAGGCTCCGCCGCGGATCCGCAACGAGCAGATCCGGATCCACCCGGTCTTCCACACCATGGCCGCGACAAACGGGGCAGGCGCCCCGGGGGGAATTGAATGAAAACAGGTTCCTGTCCACCACCAGGTCCGGCCGGTCTCCGGGAGGGATGCCGATGCGGGCGAAAAGGAGTCGCAGCAGGTCATATACACCGGAAAGGGTCCCCGCGGTGGAACGGCTTCCGCCACCGCCCCGGCGTTGGCGGACCGCCACTGCCGGGGGAAGTCCAGTGATTTCTTCAACATTCGGAGTCCCCAGGCGGTCCAGGAAAATGCGGGCGTAGGTGGAAAAAGACTCCAGGTAGCGTCGTTGCGCTTCCCGGAAAAGGACGTCAAAAGCCAGGGAAGACTTCCCCGAGCCCGAAACCCCCGTAACCACCGTCATCCGTTCCCGGGGGATATCCACGTCTACGTCTCGCAGATTGTGTTCCCGGGCGCCGCGAATACGTATGGATGGGGAAATTCCGGACTTCTCACGCATGGCTTAAAAAGAATCCGGGTTCAAACGCCCAGAGCCGCCAGCAGGGATTGTTCATCCTGAAGGCCCGGCATACACCGCACCACCTTCCCGTCCCGGAAAAGGATCAGGGTGGGGATACTGCTGATCCGGAATTGGTTGGGAATCCGGGGGTTCTCATCTACGTTCATCTTGTATATCCGGGCTCCGTTACCAATTTTCTCGGCTACCCGGTCAAGGATCGGGCCCTGCAGCCGGCAGGGCATGCACCAGGGAGCCCAAAAATCGACCAGGACGGTCCCTGACATCACCTGTTCCTGGAACGCCTCATCGGTGAGGGAAGTGATCATGGAAGTATCGCTCATCGTCTGGTAACTCCTGAAATGAATGGAGCAGTGTACCGGAACCCCCGGGGTGTGTCAAGAAACCGTCTGGAGATCCGTTGCGGCCGTACCACACCATCATGAGTGGTCTTCCGGCGGGAATTTCGATTCCGCCACTCCGGTTGACCCGAACCCACCGCCGCCGCGGCTGCTGGGCCCGAGGTTTTCGACGCACTCCACCCGCGCAGGCGCCACGGTCTGAATCACCATCTGGGCGATCCGCATTCCCGGTTCCACCAGGAATTCTCTTTTCCCGTGATTGATGAGGATAACCATGACTTCGCCCCGATAGCCGCAATCCACGGTACCCGGCGCGTTCAACACCGTGAGGCCATGACGCCAGGCCAGGCCGCTGCGGGGGCGAACCTGTCCTTCCATACCCACGGGGATCTCCACCGCCAAGCCGGTACCCACCCGTCGCCATTCCCCCGGAGGAATGGCGCAGGCATCAACGGCAAATAGATCCAGTCCGGCATCTCCGGAGTGGGCCGCCCGGGGAATGCGGGCATCCGGCCGCAAGCGCATGCAACGCACCACCGCCCGGGGAGAGGTCGGGTCTCCAATCATATCAGCCTCCATGTTGTCCGGGGTTATCCCGAAAAAGGATACCAGAAAAACGACCCCGGGTCAGCAGAAATCGGATATTGCATTCCCCAGAAACCGCATGTAAAATGGAAAACGAGAACAGCTCCGGAACCGGATGGCAGGTTTCATGGTATCCATACGTTGCCCAGAATGCGGAAGTATAGTGGAAGATGCCGCCGTGAAGTGCGCCCACTGCGGTTTCGCGGACACGAAATTCATCCGGGAACTCAACCAGGCATTAAACGAAGCCCACGGCTCCGCCCCGGCCCCGGACTACACCGGGAAGGATCGACGCCGTCATTTCAGGGTTGTCGGGAAACTGCGGCTGTTGCTGGAAAACCACCCCGCATTGCTTATCGACATCTCCCGCGGAGGACTGAGAGTCTCCACGGACCGGATTCCCGCCAATCCGGAGATTGAAATAGTGTTGGTCATTCAGGAGAATAGATTCCGGCTGAAGGGCCGGGTATGCTGGTTCAGTCGGCAGGATTCTCTGACCAGCCACCGCGAAGCCGGCATAGAATTTCTGGAAATTCCCGCGGATTTTCAAGCGATACTGGACAGGATCATCCAGTCGGGGAAATCCGCCAATTAACCCGAAGACCGTTGGTCACAAGGTTTTTCACGCGCCATCTTCACCCATTACTCGACTTCCCGGCTTTTTATCTCATGAAACAGACGCAATCCCTCTTTCACCGAGGAAAACTCTCCATTCAGCTGACGTTCATACAATGTATCCAGCCATTTCCCCATTACCGGGCCCGCGGGGATCCCCAGCGCAATCAGGTGGCGCCCCATGATCAGAGGTCGGATGGTTTCACTATTCAGGTTGTATTCACGTTTACGCTCACGGAACCAGTGGAAAATCTCGTCGGGTTCGGAAAATCCCAGAGGATCCGGCTCCCGGGATCGACGATCCGCGAAATCCAGCAAGGACAGCAGGAGGTCCTCTCCGGACATATCTTTTACCAGCCGGGCGACGGCTTTGAATCCGATCTCAGCGCGGTTACGATACAGGTCGAAGATGCGGTGATGATTCCGGATCAGATCCAGAACCACCCGTTTCAGGGGAAAACCGTGCCGGGTCTCAATATTCAGTTTCTCCAGGAACGCCGCGGCCAGTTCGACTCCCCGGGAATCGTGCATCGGTGATGTGACCGTCATGCGCCCCCGCTTGAACTCCCATGACGTGGTTTCGGCTTTGCCCAGATCGTGCAGTAACGCCCCCAGCAGCAGGGCCAGGGATTCGGCTTCCGGCAGGTCGAACAAGCGGGCGCAGCGCCTGGCGGCGTCAACGGTGATACATGTGTGGGCCCAGACGGTATGATGGCCCTGACCATCGCATTCCGGATGAAATTCCGCGTCCTGAATCGTCAGAGTCAGGCGGTCGAGCTCGGGAAAAAGCTGTTTGAGGACCGATAGCCTGAAGTATTGATCCAGGCCCTCCGAGGGACGATGAGACTCCAGCAACAACCTGTATAACTCTTCCTGAATCCGCTCCCGGCTCAGTTCTCCCAGAGGAATGGATGACGCCAGGCTCGTGATCTCCGGGTCCACACCGAACCCAAGGACCGCGGCAAAACGGGCGCAGCGCAGAATCCGCAAGGGATCATCGGCGAACGTGTCGGGCCCGGTCATCACGATCTTCCGTCGCGACAGATCATCCCGGCCGTTGAAGGGGTCTACCAGTTCATTGTCCCGAAGACGCAGGGCGATTGAATTGCAGGTAAAATCCCGGCGACTCAGATCTTCTTCCAGAGAGATTTCCGGTCCCGCCTGGATATCGAAGTTGCGGTGGGAATGGCTGTCCCGATCACGGCGAATATCCCGGCGGGGTACGGAAACATCGTACGTCTTGCCGTCCACGGTGAACTTGACTACGGCGAAACTTCTGCCTACGGTTCCGGTACGTCCGTGGGGTCCCAGGGTCGCCTCGATTTCCCCGTAATCCCGCCCGGTGACGATCAGATCGATATCCCGGACGCCCCGGCAGACACCGGTTAAGAGAAAATCTCTTACGGTACCTCCGACCAGGAAAACCGAGTCTCCGAATAATTGGGTAAAAAGTCCCCGGTGAGGAAAATCAATGCCCGGAAGTTTCATGTTTCTGGTAACGCTCAAGATATCCAAGGAACTTCTGCAAGGCTTCGAACTGGTTGCTGTCGATCCGCTGGAACTGAAACGCCGCCACCTGGCGTTCAGGACCGGATCCTATCCTTACCAGACGCATGCGCTCTACCCGGAAACGGTTCAGGGGAGTTGAGAATGACACCCCGGTCAAATCCATGCCGGGCCGAAGGTGCCGGCGCGAACCTTTTACGATCACCGCCGCGCCGCTCAGGGAAAGATCCCGCAATCGCCCCTGCAGGCGGCGTCCGTCTTCGGTTTTCGCGGTTAAGGGGACTTCAAGGTCCGGCGGCAACAGCACCCGCCGCATGCCCCGCAGGTTGCGTTCCCCGGAGGGATGGTTTTCAAAAAAACTGCGGAAGTCTTCGGCGGCCCGCTGTTTGCGATGCTTCTCCAGCCGGTCCAGCACCCACAACACCACAACCAGGGGGACCGCGATCAAGGCGGTCAGAGCAAAAATTTGAAGGGTCATGAATAGATCCCGCAGTCGCTCCCACTATAGCCTCCAGGTGGAATAGTGTCAAGCGGGTATTGCATTCCGGGCGAACCGGCCTTATAGTAGATGCATGCGCATTGAACTCTACTCCCACGGAGCCTGCCAGGAGGTTACCGGTTCCAAGCATTTCCTGGATGTCAACAATCATATTCTGCAGATAGACGCCGGCATGTTCCAGGGCCACCGCCGGGAGGCCTACGAAAAGAACCGGGACCTGCAATTCGATCCCGGCCAGGTTGAGGCCATCCTGTTGACCCACGGCCATTTCGACCATTCCGGCGCGCTGCCCATTATGGTAAAAAACGGTTTCAAGGGTCCGGTTTACGCCACCGCGGCCACCAGGGACATAACCAATATCATCCTTTTCGACAGCGCTTACATTCAACAAAAAGACCATGAATACCTGAAGGAAAAGGCCGCCAAGTACCCGGAACGCAAGCTGATCGCCTACGAGCCTCTCTATGACAGCCGTGACGTGGTGCGGGCCATGCAGCATTTCACCACCCATAGTTACAACCGACCTTTCAGAGTCCTGCCGGGAGTTGAGGCGACATTCCATGACGCCGGACACATTCTGGGCGCGGCCATGATCTATCTGAAATGTGAGAATGGGATGTGCATGGGTTTTTCCGGAGACCTCGGCCGCCCCGAGCTGCCGATCCTGAAGGATCCCGAAATCATGCCCCCCATGGATTATCTCGTATTGGAAGGTACGTACGGAGACCGGTTGCACGATTCAGTGGGCATGGCGCGGGAGTCACTCAAAAAAGTGATCCGCCGCGCCTCGGAACGGGGCGGCAAAGTAATCATCCCGGCGTTCACGATTGAACGCACCCAGGAACTCATCTACTTTATCCACCAATTGATCCGGGAAAAGCTAATCCCCGCGCTGCCCATTTTCGTGGATTCACCCATGGCCGTAAACGCCACCTCCATATTCAAGGTCCATCCGGAATGCTTTGACGGTGAAACCGTGGATTACTTTCTTTCCAAAAATATCAATCCTTTTGGTTTCGAATCCATACGCTACGTCACCTCGGTTCGGGAATCCCGGGAGATCAACGATCTTCCGGGACCGGCGGTGATCATATCGGCAAGCGGTATGGCGGAAAACGGGCGCATCCTGCATCATTTGAAAAACCATGTAGGCAATCCCAAAAACATCGTGGCCATTGTCGGCTTCATGGCGGAGAATACCCTGGGCCGCAAATTGGTGGAACGCCATCCTGAAGTAAAGATCTTCGGAAAAAACTACCCGGTCAAGGCGGAAATCGTAACCCTGAACGCCTTTTCGGCCCACGCGGACTACAGGGAAACCCTGGATTGGCTGGGCCGGCATGATCTGGACCGGCTGAAAAAGATATTTCTCGTTCACGGAGAACCCGATTCCCTGACCAGCCTGAAAGAGAAGCTTTTGGATAAGGGGATCCCGGAAGTTGAAATCGTTGCATCGGGACAGCGCTACTCCCTGGGGTGAGCCGCGGTTTAAACGCCTTTCCGCCCGTCAAAGCTTGATATCCTGCCCAGAAAGCTTATAATATACGGCGGAGGCGTGATCCATGAACATTGACGACCTTCTGAAAATAGCGGTAGACCGGAATGCTTCGGACCTTCATCTCAAGGTCGGCAACCACCCGGTATTGAGAATCGACGGCAACCTGCACCCCCTGGTGGAGTTGAAACGCCTGATGCAGGAAGACACCATCACCATGGCCTTTTCCATCATGGGAACCCGTCAAAAAGAGCAATTCAAGCAGGACCATGAAATCGACATGTCCTACAGCGTACCCGGCCTGGGGAGATTCCGCTGCAACGTTTTTCAGCAACGCGGCGCCATAGGCATCGTCATGAGGATCATCCCCACGCTGATACGTTCGATTCATGACCTGAACCTGCCCCTGGTATTGGAGCGCATCGCCGATGAACGACGGGGAATGGTTCTGGTTACCGGTACCACCGGAAGTGGAAAATCAACAACTCTGGCGGCCATGATCGACCACGTGAACACCCACCGGGTAGAACATATCATGACCATCGAGGACCCCATCGAGTACCTGCACCGTGACAAGAAGTGCATTATCAACCAGCGGGAGGTAAACTCCGATACCAACTCTTTCGCCCGGGCCCTGCGCAGTTCTCTGCGCGAGGATCCGGACGTTATCCTGGTCGGTGAAATGCGCGACCTGGAAACCATTGAAACCGCATTGCTAGCCGCCGAGACCGGGCACATGGTACTCTCCACCCTGCATACTCTTGACGCCCCGGAAACCATCAACCGCATCATTTCCATGTTCCCCCCTCATCAGCAGAAACAGATCCGCATTCAATTGGCTTCGGTTCTCAAATCAATCGTATCCCAGCGACTGATTCCCCGCTCCACCGGAAAAGGCCGGGTACCGGCAGTGGAAATAATGGTCACCACGCCGTTTATTCAGGACTGCATCGTCGTTCCGGAAAAAACGAAGTTCATCCGTGAAGCCATATCTCAGGGAGTCTCGCAATACGGGATGCAGACCTTTGACCAATCTCTCTACTTCCTGTATGAACGCGGCCTGATCAGTTATGACGATGCCTTGAAATGGGCCTCCAACGTAGACGAGTTCAAACTCAAGAAGATCGGCGTTCAGACGACGAAAGATATGGCTACCGAGGAAATGGAAAAGCGTATCTCCGATATCGCCGACAGCAATGAAGAAAATGGAGCGGATGGTCCCTCCGATCACAACCTGCTCAATATAGACGACCTATGAACCACCTGGAAATTCGCGAACGATTCATAAAATTCTTTGAAGCCCGGAACCATCGCCGCGTCTTGTCCGCACCGCTTGTGCCGGCCAAGGATCCGACTCTGCTGTTTACCAACGCCGGCATGAACCAGTTCAAAAGCGTATTCCTGCAGCAGGAAACCCGGGAGTACACGCGAGCCGCAAGCATTCAGAAATGTATGCGGGTGTCCGGGAAACATAACGATTTCGACGAAGTCGGCCGTACCGCGTTTCATCACACCTTCTTTGAAATGCTGGGTAATTTTTCATTTGGAGATTACTTCAAGGAAGAAGCAATCGAATACGCCTGGGCGCTGCTTACCGAAGATTACGGCTTCGCGCCGGATCAGCTATGGGTCTCGGTTTTCCGCGAGGATGACGAAGCCCATCGCATCTGGGAAGAACGAATCGGTATTCCACAGAATCGCATTGTTCGCATGGATGAAGCCGACAATTTCTGGCAAATGGGCGATACGGGTCCCTGCGGACCCTGCTCCGAAATCCATTTTGATCGTGGAGAATCTTTCGGAAAGCCTGATTTCATCGAAAATCCCGGACGCTTCGTTGAGATATGGAACCTTGTTTTCATGCAGTTCATCCGGGATGAAGCCGGCAGGCTGTCTCCTCTTCCCGCCCCATCCATCGATACCGGGATGGGTCTGGAACGTCTTGCCGGCCTGCTTCAGAACGTATCCGGCAACTACGCCACCGACCTTTTCCTTCCGATTATCCGGGCGGCGGCTGAATGGACCGAAACGGATCCCGCGGATGACAACGCCCGGATCCCCCTCAACGTGGTGGCCGACCACATCCGGGCCCTGACTTTTTTAATCGCCGACGGTGTACTGCCTTCCAATGACGGTCGCGGCTATGTTCTGCGCCGCATCCTGCGGCGGGCCGCACGGCATGGTCGCGCCCTGGGACGGGAAACTCCTTTCCTCTATCGCCTGTGTCAAACCGTGGTCGACATCATGGCCCCGGCATATCCGGAACTCGAGTTTTCCACGGATTTCATATCCCGGGTAATCCTGAATGAAGAAGAACGCTTCGCCCATACCCTGGCCCGGGGCTTGAAACGGTTTGATGAATTGCTGGAACGGGCGCTGGAATCCCCGGATCCGGTTATTCCCGGCGCCGACCTGTTCACCTTATCCGATACCTACGGCTTTCCCCTGGATTTCGCCATGGACCTGGCCCGCGAGAAAAACGTCGAAGTCGACCAGCGGGGATTCCAGTCGGCATTGGAACGGCAACGGGAACAATCCCGATCCCGCCGACGCGAGAGCGCATCGGCCGTACACCTGGAAGGCGTGGATGAACTGGAAACCCGCTTCACCGGATACGAAAACACCGAAGATGCAGCGACGATTGTGGCTTTGTTCCGGAATGGATCACCGGTTGCTTTCGTTGAATCCGGAGACGATGAACCGGAGATCATTCTGGTTTGCGACCGTACTCCTTTCTACGCCGAATCGGGTGGCCAGGCGGGCGACCGGGGCAAGGGACAGACGGAAAAAGCGTTCTTCCGGGTGACCGATACCCGCAAAGCCCCGGGAGGAGCCTTTCTCCACGACGCACGACTGTTGAAGGGACGGATCACCCGGGGCGACCGGGTAAGACTGGAGATCGATGCCCGCCATCGGCAGGATACCGCTGTTCACCATACATCCACGCACCTTCTGCATTCCGCTCTGCGCGAAGTGCTCGGAATGCATGTCAAGCAATCCGGGTCCTACGTCGGACCGGACAAGCTGCGATTTGATTTCACCCATTTCCAGGCTCTCAGCCCCGAGGATATTCACAAGGTCGAGGACCTGGTCAACGAGCAGATCCGTCGCAACATCAACATCAGCGCATCCTCCGAGGAATACGACCAGGCGGTTTCCCGTGGCGCCATCGCCTTTTTCGAAGAAAAGTATTCCGATATCGTCCGGGTGATCCAGATGGACGACTTTTCCACTGAACTTTGCGGCGGAACCCACCTGGAGGCCACCGGAGAGATTGGTTTGTTCAAGATCACCGCCGAGTCATCCATTTCCTCCGGCATCCGCCGTATTGAGGCCCTGGGCGGCGCTCCGGCATTCCACTATGTCCGCAGCCGACTGGACAACCTGTATTCCCTGCAACAACATTTCGCGCAGCCCGCTGAGAAACTTGCCGGACACCTGGTTCAATTGGAGCGGCACTCCCGGGAATTGGAACGTCGCCTGGAATCATTACTCCGGGAAAATCAGAAACCCGATGTACAAGCGGTGTTGAAAAAAGTTGAATCCATCGGCGGAACCCCGGCGGTGGTGGAATTCTTTGGAGACCTTGACCGCAAACAACTCAGCGCTCTGGCGGATGAATTGAAAAAGGAGATCAGCGGAATGGCGGTTCTTTTCGCCAATGTAAACGGCAAGTCGGCAATTACGGTTTCCGTGGCCGCAGACCTGGT
>Ga0272441_10008011_pt1 | contig 16920 bp, 14 predicted proteins | sample SSMProp6N_FD_193582 | JGI IMG/M metagenome (GOLD analysis project Ga0272441, IMG submission 193582) | Marine sediment archaeal communities from Little Sippewissett salt marsh, Falmouth, MA, United States - SSM-Prop-6N | ecosystem: Environmental > Aquatic > Marine > Wetlands > Sediment ...
AAGACCTCCAGTATTTTATAAAGAGCTGCTTCTACACTGTTTTGCGGTTTCATATTAAGGAGCATGATATTCCGTTTCCAGTGGTGAATCAGATCAAAGCATAAATGTATTTTTTTAATAAAAAGGGGTTCAGTGTTTTTTTCTTCTGTTTTTTCCCGCATTACAATCTGCAGCTGCCGCAGTAATTCTTCCAAATAACAAATTCCGCTCTCTACATCCCTGGAAGCAGAGGATATTTCATCGATTACTGAATAAACCTCATCATTGTAACACCCTTCAGCAAAAACCATAGCAATAAAATTATCCGTAACATTATGGAGGTGAACAGGATCAATATCCCCGGATGCAAGGAAATACTCCTGAAGAGTTTTATACTCACCTGATTCTTCCCGAAATATTTTTTTTAATACATCAGAAGAACTTTTCTCATCCCTCTGGAGGAATGTATAGGGCCGAACCCGGGATAGAATAGTCGGAATTAAGGATGATTTTCTTTCAGATAAAAGAATAAAGTAGACATTTTCAGGAGGCTCCTCGAGAATCTTTAACAATGCGTTTCTTGAAGATTCAAGCAATAAATCAGCATTTTCAAGGATGATTACTTTTCTTTCTGAAGTACCTGTTGTATGGGCCCAAAAGGAAAGTCTGCGAATCTGATCTACAGTTATCCCGCTTTCCGGCATCGAATCCGCAAGCTTTTTGCTTTCCGAGGTAATCTTCTGAATGAGTTTTTCAATTTTATCTGAATCCGGTATGCCATTGGAGGGAGAAATTCCCTCTATCATTTCTTCAAGGGCCTGTGCTTTCTGGATAAATGCGTTTGATTTAGCTGATTCGTCAAGGAAATCAGGATCAAATCTCCTGGTCAATTTTCTAACAGAACGGATAAACATATATTGTGCAAAGGTTTTCTGATGCTGTCTGAAGACTTCCCCGCATGCAGTAATTTCCTGAATAAAATACCGCTTCCCGAGCATTACAGCCTGGGGATGAATGAGCAGCCGCTGTTTTTCACACTCCGGACAGGGACACGCCCATTCACCCTTCTCCTTGCAGGTAAGGATCCTGGACAGTTCTAATGCTGTAGTCAATTTTCCTGAATATTGACTTCCGTAAAATAAAAGGGAAGACGGCAAAGTAGAATTTATAATATCCTGGGACAATCTGGTTATTACGTGCTGCTGACCAATGCAATTCTCAAACATCTTTTTATGCCCTGGACCTGATAAGTTCTATGCCGTAGGGAAGATACCGCATGACAAATCCAGCGATAATACTTTTCGATAAAACTTCTTCTACCGGTACAAAAGGCTGGATCTGCATTACCAGTATAATTGCAGCAACCAGTAATATCCCTTCAATTATGCCTAAAAAAAAGCCCAATGCCCGGTTAAGCTGTTCAGCATGAAGTTTTTCGATCACCGTCTGAAGAATTCCCTCGAAAATCCTTATAATCAAATATACAGCGATAAAAATACCGAGAAAAGCAACAACCCTGCTCCATTTTACTATACCGAATCTCTCCATCAGAATGATTCCTAATGCCTCGTTGAAGAACAGAGCTAATACAACGGCGCCGACCAATGCGGCTACAGAGAGGAATTCCCTTACAAACCCCCTGAAAACACACCGGATTGTAGCAATTAAAATAACTGCCCCGAAAAAAATATCAATTGACGCAATAGTAAAATTAGAAAAATCCATTTATTTTCCCGTACACTCCTGGATGATATCTGCAATCTTCCGGGCAGACAAGGGATCAGAAAGGGCTTTTGCCTTTTCACCCATTTCTCTGCAGACATTTCTGTTATTCACTAGACGCAGAATTTCCGGAGTGATCTTTTCAGTTTTTACATCCTCATCCATGAACATGAGGGCTGCTCCTTTTTCCGTGAAAAGGCCGGCGTTTCTTACCTGGTCTCCCCTTGTACCTGAGCCTGAAAGGGGGATAAGGATAAAGGGCTTGCCCAATGCGGCCCCTTCACTCAGGATATTGGCACCGGCCCTGCTTATAATGATATCCGCAGCCGCGAAAATATCCGGAAGTTCCTCATAGATAAAAGGGAATGTCTTATACCCTTCAGCGGAGGATTCTGCATACATCTCTTCGCCTGTTTGATGAACAATATACGCTTTCCCAAGCAAATCCGGCAGCATTTCCCTGACAAGAAGATTTATCTGCCTTGCGCCGAGGCTTCCTCCTAAAATAAGGATACAGAAACCATCCTTGGGAAAACCGAGGATTTCTCTTCCCTTTTCCGCGTCTCCGTCCATAAACTCTTCACGGACCGGGTTCCCTGTCAGCTGAAGTTTATGTCTGATATTCTCACTGAAAAACTGAAAAGTCTCTTCCCAGGAAACACAGATTTTGTCAGCAAATCTTGAATTTATCCGCGTGGCAAGGCCGGGATCAACATCAGATTCGTGAGTTATTACGGGTATTTTCAGCAGTCCTGCTGCAATTACCGGAGGCACGCTTACATACCCTCCCTTTGAAAAGAGAGCGTCAGGTTTTATCTTTCTTAAAATAAAAAATGAAGAAAAAAGTCCCCCGAAAATCCGGAAAATATCAAAAATATTTTTCAGAGAAAAATATCTCCTCAATTTACCAGATGGTATGCCGTGAAAAGGAATTCCGCTTCTTTCAATAATCGCTTTTTCTATTCCTTTTTTAGAACCTATCCAGAAAACTTTCGAATCGTACCTGGTTTTCAGTTCCTTAATTACTGCTAATCCCGGAAACACATGGCCGCCCGTGCCGCCGCCTGTACATACTATAACTGATTTAATACCTGAGTTCACAATTCCCCTTGCAAATTACCTTTGTATTCTTTACCCTCACCATACCATGAGAAAATATCCCGTATCAATTATTTACACTATTCTTTTTCTCTTTAATGCTTTCTTTATATTGGGAGACTCGGGACCTGAAGATTCTGCTATCAGGGAATATTTCCCTTCACTTTCCGATGCGGACATAGCAAAACTGATTTCAGAAGGAGAAATAACCAACTATTTTTATACCGGAGAAAAACCTTTGTATTTCCCCGATGTTTCTCCGGAAACTGCGGGCAGTATGTTAAAAGAAATGGAAAACCTCGAAATTTCCATAGGTGTAGAATCTCTCTATTATTTTCCCTGCGGAAACTGTAATAACAGCAGTGAAGAACTGCTGAAAATTTACAATACCTTATGGCAGATTCAAAGCCTGAAAGGCATTGAATATTATTCAGCAACCAGGGGACGCATGAGGACCCTATTTAAAGAAGCGTACATTATTGAAGATTTGGAATCAGCGAAGACACCCCTGCCTGACCCTGTATTCCAAGATATACCTTTAGAAAAATCATGCTATATATTTCAGGAGGATTTGACCTTCGGTAAAAATATATCCGAAGCCCGGTACAGGCATTTTCCGGAAGGTCTCTCCATGTCCCTTAAAAACAGCACAATTATGCGCTACGCTCTAGTTCCTTTTATTAAGGAAGGCAATATGCATACCCATGTAATCCTGATTCCTGAAGACGGATTTATTCTTTTTTACGGATATATAGGTGTGGAGACCATCAGTTTTTTCGGAATTGAAAGGAAGAATAAGGAATCTTTCTATTACAGAATGAAAGCCCTCTATAACTGGTTTCGTAAAAACTATTCAATAGGCGGTAAGTGAGCGACGAATAGAACCTCTACACAGTCCCAATGGATATTTTCTCTATTTTCTTCCTCATCAACAGTAACTGTGATTGATAACTTTTTTGTTTTATAAATTATATAATCTTCAGACCGTTCCGTAAAAATATCATTATCAAGTGCAATCTCAGATTCACTCACTACAGTATTAACTGCAGTTTGGAGTATAGGATCAGAAGAAAGATTCTTCACTATGTCTGCTGCCTGAATCCCGTTTGTCAGGAAATACCCTTCAGTATCGACAAGGCGGCCTGCTGAAATTGATTTTGCAGTACCGGACTTGCGGAGCTGTCCTGAACTATTTTCCCGTATTTCATATTTCCCGTGTTTAACAGGAAATATATCATTATTTAATTCCAATTCGGTATCAGAAACAACAGCCTCTATTTTTTCCGCATAGGTACTGTTATCAGTTTCATTTACAGCATAGTCTGCTGTTCCATTTTCAGCTGAAGAGGTTCTGATCCCTAACGAAGTGAATACCGCAGTATCATCCAGCACTTTCTTTTCCGAGTATTGAGTAACACTCCCGCTCCCTAGAAGTACTCTTTCCCTGTTTTTTGCACTTATCACGAAAAAACTCTCTTCCTTACGGTTAACAGGAATTTCAATTTCCCAGCTGCTTCCTTCAGCAACTAATTCATCTGTAACTGTATCTTCACTCCCCGGGCAGCTCAGGCAATAGGCGATACTGATAGTATCAACTCCCTCTCCGGTTATGGATATACGTATTGTACTTTCCGTTATGTTATTTTCTATTGTATTCGTACAGCTCAATATAAGAAACAAAGACAGGGTAACAATACTTTTAATAATTTTCATACCTGTATTTATTAAGCATTACGGAACTAATTTTTTGCAATACTTATTTTTTCTCATTACTATTACGTAAAAAATATAAGTATCCGGTCCAGTATTAACATACTTCTAACATTAGTTTCATAAATCTTTCACACGGGACTCTTAGTTTCCTTAGTAATAATATTTGGAGGACCAAAGATGAAAAAATTATTGATCGTTGCATCTTTTCTGCTTATTGCCTGCTTTACGTTTGCAGGGGGACAGCAGGAAAAATCTGAAGGCTTTTCCGGTGATTACGCTTTCGGCGGCTCAACAACTGTAGAACCTGTTGCACTTGCAGCTATCGAAGTGTTTATGGAGAAATATCCTGATGTAAACATTTCTTACGACAGTCAGGGTTCCAGTGTCGGTGTAAAAGGCGCAATCTCAGGGACTTACTCCCTCGGAGGAGCATCAAGAGAATTAAAAGACAGTGAAGCTGAACAAGGCGCAAAGTCCATCCATGTAGGCCTTGACGGTGTTGCCGTAATCGCCAACAAGGACACGGTAAATGTATCGAACCTTTCTTTTGATGAAGTCGGCCTTATTTTTGCCGGACAAATCACCAACTGGAAAGAAGTCGGCGGACCTGATCAGCCGATTGCTGTATTCAACCGCGACGAAGCTTCAGGAACAAGGGACTGTTTTAAAATGACCGTAAAACCCCACGGCGGCGACTTCGTAGATACAGCTGCGATTGTTACCTCAAACGGCGACATGGTTTCTAAAGTAGGAAGCACTCCCTACTCTATCGGTTACTGCGGTTTCGGTTATCTTGCGAAAGATCCCGGAATCAAGCCTGTTTCCGTTAACGGCGTAGACCCTGAGGAAGCTAATGTAGTAAACGAAAGCTACAAAATCTCCAGATACTTGAACCTTGTTTACACCGGCGAACTTGCTGAAGGAACTCTGGAAAAAGCATTTGTAGATTTCCTTCTTTCCGATGACGGCCAGGCTATTGTAGCTGAAGAAAAATTCATCCCTCTGCAGTAAGAGTGCACCACGCGCAACTATTTCAAGCCCTGTATCCTAGGGTACAGGGCTTTTTTTAACACTTTTCTAACAGAAAGCTAACATATATGGAAATATTGTTTCTTACCCTCCTGTACGTGGAAGGCACAAAACTATGATTGGATTGAGTAATACATTAAATGAGAATCTCGTACAGACAGCATCAGCGGAAACAAAGAAAAAGCCGTCTGAAGCTGTTATTGAAAAGGTCCTTATCATCGCAGCATCAATATCAGTATTAAGCGTCATTTTTATTACGGTTTTTATCTTTTACGAAGGTGTCCCGCTCTTTAAAAATATAAGTATACTGGAATTCCTCTTCAGTTCTAAGTGGAAACCTACTGGTGAACCGCCGAGCTATGGTATTCTTCCGTTTATTGCAGGGTCCCTCTGGGTAACATTTACAGCGTTAATAATTGCCGTTCCTGTCGGTGTTTCAGTTGGTATTTTCATGGCTGAAATGGCGAAAGGAAGATTCGCGCGAATAATACGGAGTGTCGTTGAACTCCTTGCAGGCATACCTTCCGTAATTTACGGTCTTTTCGGCTACATAGCCATAGCGCCGATAATCCGACAGGTCTTTAACAGCCAGACAGGCTTGGGAGTACTTACCGCAGCTATAGTACTTGCCATTATGGTCCTTCCTACCATTATCAATATTACGGAAGTATCTCTGCGGGCAGTACCGCATGAACTAAAAGAAGGATCCCTCGCTCTGGGATCAACCCACTGGCAGACAATTATGACTATTTTAGTACCTTCGGCAAAATCCGGGATTATAGCAGGAGTAATACTCGGCATGGGACGGGCTATCGGAGAAACCATGGCCGTGCTCATGGTTGCCGGAAATTCCATAACAATGCCGAAGGGATTTTTATCATTAACGAGAACTCTTACCATGAATATCGCTACTGATATGAAATATGCCGCAGGAGATCACTGGACAAGTTTGTTTACAACGGGAATCGTTCTTTTTGTTTTTATCCTCGTATTAAACCTGATCGTTCATATTCTCCTGAAAAAATCAATGAAAGAAATATAGAATTATGGAAACAAAATCAATTCAAGTTTCAGGCCATACCCTGAAGGCGAAACGCAGGGAAAAAATAGCAAAATCAATTATCATTATTTTCGCAGGTCTGACAATCGCGGTACTTGTATGGATTGTAGGATACATTTTGTTTCGAGGTTTCTATTATGATAAGAAGCCGCAGTATGATGTACTTAATATTAAGGAATCTTCGATTTTTTTAGATAACGATACCGAAGAAATAGTTTTTATCTCCAATAAAGAGATTAAAACTGATGATATGACGATATATGATTTACGCACCCTTTTTACAAAACCCCGGAGAGAAAATTGGGGATTTTATACAACCCAGAATATAAAAGTAAATCCTTTTGCGTTTCAAAAAAGTTCAGGAAATAATTTCGCAGAAAAAGCAAATGCATATATTACAGCTTTTGCTGATGATTTCAGCAAATACACAAAATATGTAACAAGCCCTGAAGAAATGAACCGCCGGGTTGCCGAGACCGCAGGAAGTATAGGCTATGTGCCCAAGTCGTATGCGGAAAATCTACAAGACGTAACTATTATCAATGTCCGCAGATTTGCAATTGTTGTGCATCCTTCGGTGCTTGAAGTAAAGAATAATGAACGGCTCCTTAATTTAACGGAATCCCAAGTTAAAAATATCTTCACCGGCAAAGTAACTAACTGGCAGGATATAGACGGAATAAACCTTCCGGTTATTCCGGTTTATCTACACTCGGACAAGGGAGAATATTACATCTCGGATATGGTTTCAAATAAACCGGGGGAACTCCCTGTGCACGGCCTGTCAGCAGATTCAAAAGAAGAATTTCTTAACTATATTTCCGACACAACCGGTTCCGTGGGAATTGTTGAATACTCATACGCAATAGAAAAGGAACTTCCTGTTGTTAAAGTTGAAAGGCGGGAAACCGGACTCAATTTGACCCTTGATTTTTTATTAAAACCTCCTTCCCGTTCCGGGCAATGGGGGGGCATTTCCTATATTATCATTAATACATTTTTCCTGATTCTTTTTACCCTTGTATTCTCTACGCCTATAGGTATTGCAGCGGCCGTGTATCTTGTTGAATACGCAAAACAGGGCAGGTTTGTGAATATTCTCCGCATGGGTACGGAAACCCTTGCAGCTATACCCTCAATTGTTTTCGGCCTTTTCGGCTATATATTCTTTGTGCAAATATGCGGATTCGGAATAGGATTTATTTCCAGCACCTTAAGCGTAACCCTTATGATACTGCCGACCATTATCCGGACAACAGAAGAATCACTGAAATCAGTTCCGGCATCTTTCCGTGAAGGATCATTAGCCCTCGGATCCACAAAACTTCAGACAATTTTCAAAGTTGTTATTCCGGCGGCAAGTCCGGGAATCGTTACCGGAATAATTCTCGGCATAGGACGTACTATCGGAGAAACAGCAGTTCTCCTATATACCCTTGGGTCAAGCTATGATCTGGTGAGGAGTGCGACTTCATCGGCAAGGGTACTCTCACTGCACCTTTATCTCCTTTTTTCAGAGGCGATCTCATTTGAAAGGGCATTTGCTACAGGTGCGGTTCTCGTATTCATCGTTTTGATTGTTAATTACTCTACCACAAAGATAGTCGGCAGAATGAACCGCATGTCGGGAAAAAAATAACGGAGGTACACATGGATAATAAAAACCTCAGTATAAACGTTTCGAACCTTGATTTATACTACGGTGACTTTCAAGCTCTTAATAATATCGATATGCTGATTGAAAAAAATAAAGTATCAGCCCTTATCGGACCTTCAGGCTGCGGCAAATCAACTTTTATCAGATCCCTTAACCGGATGAACGATCTTATTGACGGTGTTACCATTACCGGTCAGCTTATCTATGACAGCCGTGATATATACCGCGATTGGGATGTAATTGAACTGCGGAAACGGATAGGCATGGTATTCCAGAAACCGAACCCCTTCCCTCTTTCGGTGTACGATAATGTTGCATACGGCCCCCGAATTCACGGTATTAAAAACAAGGCCCAACTAGACGAAATTGTTGAAAAAAGCCTTAAGGATGCTATATTGTGGGATGAAATAAAAGACCGTCTTCACAAACCGGCCCTTGGAATATCAGGAGGTCAGCAGCAGCGCCTCTGCATTGCCCGGGTCCTTGCGGTGGAGCCGGATGTTGTGCTTATGGACGAGCCCACATCAGCTTTAGACCCAATATCAACATCCAGAATAGAAGACTTAATTGATGATTTAAAAAAGAAATATACAATAGTTATTGTTACACATAATATGCAGCAGGCCGGAAGAATCTCGGATTATACTGCTTTCTTTTATGAAGGTGTTATAATCGAAGCAGGAACTACAGAACAGATTTTCTTTAATCCGAAAAAAAAACAGACCGAAGATTATATTTCCGGAAGATTTGGTTAAAAAGGAGTATTGCAAATGCGGGAACATTTTACAAAAGCTATTGAAGATCTCGACGCGGAGACCCTCCGGATGGGAGCTATGGTGATTGAATCTCTTAAAAAAGCAATAGATGCATTTAAAGAAAAGGATGTCGATACAGCGGAAGCAATCATAAAAGATGATAAGGCAATCAATGATCTGCATATGGAACTAGAGGATAAAGCTATACTGCTGATTGCTACGGAACACCCTGTTGCATCTGATTTGCGCCGTATTTTATCTGTAACTAAAATAATATCAAATCTTGAACGGATCGGAGATCATAGCGTCCACCTTGCGAAAGCAACGATACGGCTATCCCGGGAACAATATATAGAACCGATAATTTCCCATATTCCTGAGATGGCAACCATGTGTATAGCAATGGTAAATGATGCGCTAACTGCTTTCGGTAATAACGATCGGGAACTTGCTATTAAAGTATCAGAAAGGGATGATAAGCTGGATGATTTCCATCATTCACTCTTTGATGATATTATAGAATTTATGAAAAATAATCCTGAGTTTATCCCCCAGGCGACTAATCTTCTGTTTATTATCCGTTTTCTTGAAAGACTTGGTGACCATGTAACTACTATTTGCGAATGGATAATATATTCAATTTCAGGGAACCATATGGAATTAAATCAATAAAAATATAGAAGAAGAAAAAAGATGGCACAGGAAAAAATATTAGTTGTTGAAGATGACAAAGACATTTTAGAGCTGATAAGTTTTAATCTCGAAAAAGAAGGATACAGGACTTACTGCTCGGCCTCAGGGGAGATCGCATTATCCCAGGTCGACAACCTTAAACCTGATTTGATCCTTCTTGACCTTATGCTGCCGGGCATAAACGGCCTTGATATCTGCAAACAGCTTAAACAGTCTGATACAACAAAAAATATCCCTATAATAATGGTTACAGCAAAAAGTGAAGATTCCGATGTTGTTGCAGGATTGGAATTGGGAGCTGATGATTATGTTACGAAACCATTCAGTCCCAAGGTACTTATTGCAAGAATTCGGACTATCCTACGGAGGAGCAGAAAAAAGCCTGATACATTTCACTCGCAAATTGTTTCTTTCCGGGATATTGTTATAGATATTTCCAGGCATTGTGTAACAGTAAACGGGAAGAATGTTGAACTGTCAGCAACCGAATTTTCCATTCTGCGGTTTCTTGCGGAAAATCCCGGCTGGGTTTTTTCCAGAAACCAAATTATCGGGGCCGTAAAAGGCGAGGATTATCCTGTAACTGAGCGGTCCGTTGATGTCCAGATCCTGGGTTTAAGAAAAAAACTCGGAGATATGGGAAAATATATTCAAACAGTCCGGGGGGTCGGTTACCGGTTGGGAAAAGAGGCATGAGCAGAAAACTTTTTTGGCAGATTTTTCCTTCGTATTTAATACTGATTGTTATCGGCATTCTCCTTATATCACTTTTTTCAATACGTATTCTTAAAAATACATATTATAGCCAGAAAAGGGACTTCCTTGAGAAAACAGTTATCTCACTTATTAATATAATTCCTGAGAAAGTCTCCGGGGATCAGGAGTCCTTTCAGGATTTTTGTGAAACCGCTTCCCGGAACACCGGAATCCGCATTACCATAATCCGTTCAGACGGGCTTGTACTCGGTGATTCAGATCAGAATCCCGAACTTATGGATAATCATAATGAACGTGAAGAGATCAGCGAAGCCTTTCAATATGGTACCGGTTATTCAGAAAGATACAGCACCACTCTGGCAAAAAATATGATGTATACTTCTTCATCTTTTATGATTTCCGGTGAAAAAGCAGTTCTCCGGTGTGCCGCACCCATAGAAATGATTGAAATAGGCTTATTCGGTATTTATAGAAGAATAATTCTTGTGTCGGTTCTTTTTTTATGTATTCTCTCTGTTATCACAGTCTTTATTGCAAGATCCCTTACGCGTCCTATTTTGCAGCTCCAAACAGCAGCAAACCGCTATAAAACCGGGGATCTATCGTATATTCCTTATGTAGATAAACCTGCAGAAGCCCAATCCCTCGCTGTTTCCTTGCGCTCTATGGCTGAGGAACTGAATCAGAGATTAGAAGTCATCACCGAACAGCGCAACGAACTGGAAGCAATGCTTTCCAGTATGGTTGAGGCAGTGATTGTTCTCGATGAAACCTTGAAAATTACCCGGCTCAACCCCGCCGCGGTTCAGCTTACTGGAGCAGCAGACCCGGAAAACAACAGTAATTATCTTCTCGGGAAAAACCTTATCGAAGTATTTCGGAACAGCGAACTTCATGATTTTGCACAAAAGGTATTTAAAACCAATCAGCCCCTGGAAGCAGAGATTACCTTTTACAAATTTTCCCTTTCCATCAGCGGATCAGAACAGGCGAATGGAGTTCCTGAAAACGAGATCCTGTATCTCCAGGCCCATGGTATAAAACTTCCCGGCGGCAGCAGGGATAATGAAACTCGTGGAATACTCCTAGTGCTGAATGACATTACCCAGTTAAAATATCTTGAGAAAATCCGGAAGGATTTTGTTGCAAATGTTTCCCACGAACTAAAAACACCCATCACATCGATAAAAGGATTTGTCGAGACCCTTCAGCAGGGGGCTATCTATCAGAAAAACAAAGCAGATCATTTTTTATCGATAATAAACCGGCATACTGACAGACTCAGCTTTATAATCGAAGACCTTTTAAGCCTTTCCCGTCTTGAACAGCAGAACAGGAAAAAAAGTATTGAACGTTCATTAAGCTGCATGCGGGGCATTATAGCCGGCGCAGTATCAATCTGCAGTGAAAAAATCGAATCAAAAAAGATACAAGTAAAAAACAACTGCAATAAAGAAGTCTATGCTGAGGTAAATTCTCTCCTCCTTGAACAGGCGTTTGTGAATTTAATTGATAATGCAGTCAAATACAGTGAAATGAACGGCGAAATCATCATTTCCTGTGAAGCCTCTCCAGATAATTTATTATCAATCCGAATCCGGGATTTCGGAAAAGGTATACCTCGGGAAGATCTCTCACGGATCTTTGAACGGTTTTACAGAGTGGACAAAGCCAGGAGCAGGGAACTAGGGGGAACCGGACTTGGCCTTTCCATTGTAAAGCACATCGTCCTCGCCCATGAGGGCTCAGTAAATGCCGAAAGTGAATTAGGAAAAGGGAGCACCTTTACTCTCACCATCCCTTTGAAAAAAACCTAAGCGAAAAGCATTCTCTTATTTACCTTTTGCCGGTTATTTGTTAGGTTTCAGTTAATCTGTTGAAACACATTTTCTTTCTTTGGGTTACCGCATGATAACTGTACTTCTTCAAATTGTTGGAAGCCTCGGCCTCTTCCTTTTCGGAATGAAAATAATGAGTGAAGGCATCCAGAAATCCGCCGGGGATAATCTTCATTCTGTAATCAATTTCATGACAAATAACCGCTTTACAGCGGTTCTCACAGGTTTTGGTATTACAGGCCTTATTCAATCATCATCCGCTACTACCGTTATGGTGGTAAGTTTCGTCAACGCAGGACTCCTTACCCTTATTCAGGCTGCCGGTGTTATCATGGGAGCCAACATTGGTACTACTGTTACAGGCTGGATTGTTGCTGTTCTCGGCTTCAAGCTGAATATTTCTGCGTTTGCACTGCCCATAATCGGCATCGGCCTCCCTTTTTATTTTATCAAACGTATTGGCAGAGAATCCATCGGAGAAATATTATTCGGATTCGGGATTCTGTTTTTAGGTCTGAGCCTTTTAAAAGGATCTGTTCCGGATATAAAAAATCATCCTGAAATACTTGAATTTTTATCCAGGTACCGCTGGCATGGGATACCCTCCTTTTTTCTATTCGTTTCAGTAGGAACACTGCTTACTGTGATCGTACAATCTTCCAGCGCTGCAATGGCAATAACCCTTACCCTGGCTCATTTCGGCTGGATAGATTTTCAATCCGCAGCCGCGATCATCCTCGGGGAAAATATCGGTACGACAATTACCGCCTTTATAGCATCCCTGAACACAAATATTAATGCCCGGAGGGCGGCAAGGATCCATACACTGTTTAATGTTATCGGCGTTATCTGGATGGCATTCATTTTTCAGTATTTTATCCGGTTTATCGATGCTATTGTGCCGGGGGATACCGGCGACAGCAATGCCATAGCATCACATCTCGCAATGTTCCACACAATGTTCAACATCATCAATACTCTTATTTTTATCTGGTTCATTCCCCAGCTCGTTTATCTTGCCAAAGCCCTGGTTATTTCAAAGGAAAGCGAAGTACCCCAGACGTATTCTTTTCCCTATATTTCGACAGGAATACAGCATACGCCGGAACTGAATGTCCTGAAAGCTGAGATAGAAATCCGGAAGATGTCCGATATTGTATATTCCATGTTCAACATTTTCCTTGAAGTATTCACCAATCCCGACCGCAAGATGAAAAATGAAATCCATGAACTCAGGGATATGGAAGATTTAACTGATAAGATGCAGGAACAGATATCTCTTTATCTTGTGCAGTGTACCAATGAAAATCTCTCTGAAAAAGGCTTCCAGAACGTAAATTCCCTTATGAGGATTATTGATGAACTGGAGAGTATCGGAGACAGCTGTTTTAATCTGATTCTCCTATCTGAACGCAGGTATAAAAAGAAGATTACTATACCGGAAGAAGCATTAACTTCCCTGGAACCGTTAACAGAAGCAGTACGAAAATTTCTTACCCTGAACAGAGAATATATCGGTAAAATCATGGATGAAGAAGAGATGGATAAAGCCTACTCCCTTGAAACAAAAATAAATAATATGAGGAATGCTCTGAAAAAGGATTCGAGGAAGCGTTTAAAAAGCGGGTACGGCGTAAAGGGGGAGCTCCTCTTTATTGATATTATTAAACACATAGAACATATAGGTGATTTCTCATTAAATATTTCGAACGCCCTGCGCTACGAATCTATAAAAGCTGATTAATAACCACCTGCAGGGCACCGATGAAAGCGCCGAGGACTCCTCCGAGGATGTTAATCCAGCGCAGGTGTTTTGATATTACCATAAGAAGGAGTTTCTCAACATTCTCCATATCGAGACCGTTAATCTTATCACTTACGATTTTTCCGAAATTAACACTCTGAAGAATCTGAGGTATTTTATTATCAATTATACCTACCAGCCGTTCCGATAGAAATTGATCAATTTTTTCTTTCCGTTCCGGGGAAAGAGAAATCAGCTCTCCCAGGGGTTTTGCTTCCATATTCCGGAACATATCGGCAACAAAATCATAGAGGGCGCCGCTGATTTCCTCCCCTTTTTCGTTAAACCAGAGGACTGTTTTCTCAGTAATAAAGCTTACGGCATCTTCCTCTGTATATCCGGTTGTTTTATGAATAACCGCACTGACGGGTACAGGATCCATTTCATGAAATCTCTTAACAATACTGCCGGCGATTTTCTCTTTGAGATCCTGTTTCCCCAGGAGGGAGAAGATGTTACGGACGATCTTTTCCATCTGGCCTGTTTTAACATTGCCGTTCTCATCGGTGAAAAAAGCAAGTTCCTGGAATTCTTTTCCTCCGAAATCTCTAAGAGCCTTTTCCGCCACCTCAATTATCTGCTTTCTATTTTTCGGGTCCTTTCCTGCTTCTTCCAGGCGGCGGAGAACATCCCTTACTATTTCCGGCATCCGTTCTTCTATAACCCGGTCGTACTGGGCCGCTGAAATAAAAAATCTCTGGAAAGCTGTCAGTTTATCGAGGACGTCCCTTAGCAGTACTTTCCCCCGGTTTTCAAGCTGATCCCGGGTTGATTTTTTATTCAGCCACTCAAGAAGCGACGATAAAATATTCGGATAAAACGTATCTATCACCGATGAAATGAGCTGTATTACATCATCGTTCAGCAGGACATTTATCTTTCCGCCAGTTTCTATTTCCCGGTTCAATCCTTTTTTAAGGACCCTGATTACTGCTTCCTCAGCATTCTTTGACGTAAGAGTTTCCATGAGCTTTTCCACATGCCTGCTGTCGACCCGCCGCAGAATATCTTTAAGATCGATGCTGAAAAGAAAATGAAGCACCTTTTTTATAATCGTATTCAGCACCTGCGAAAATGTTGCCGAAGAGAAAAAGTCCCGGAGTATTGCGGTAATAATAGACCGGCCCTTCTCTACAGGAACAGGAAGCTGATTTCCAGAGGCTTTCTTTTTCCCGATTTCCGCCTTCAGAATATTTTCAGTAAAGGACGCTATGCTGTTATATATACCGGTTTTAAAACCTTCAGACTGTATTTGTCCTCTTATAGCATCTTCAGTAAGAAGTTCATCAGATACCATGCTGGCAATGTTCGAAGCAAGATTACCCCGCTGTTTAGGGATAAGCCCCGGAGTAAAAGGGATTCTGATGCCGAAAAAATACTTTGCCGTTAACGGCCGGAAAAGCATCCTGATAGCAATGGCGTTTGTAACATAACCGATAACCGCACCTAAAACCGGGGGCAGAATAAAAGGGAGTGCGTTATACAGTCCGCTGATCATTTATTAATATTCCTTGAAGCGGCTTCCGCCTTTTCCTTAGAATCGAACATCATGAGGTATGAACCGTAGACCCACCCGTTTAATCCGTCAAAATTGACCCTGTACCAGTAATTTGTTTCTCCCTCGATGATTTCCATTTTTGTAGTCTTCTGGATTACTTCCAAAACGAACCCTTTCCTCAAATAGCGGATAACTCTTGATGAAACTGAAGGTTCCTCTCTGAGGCGGAGATGAGGCGCTGTTATAACTGCCCAGGAGGATTGAACTTTCAATACTGATGTGGGGGGGAGGTTTATCTCTTTCATTTCAGTGTTCTTTGAACACCCGGAGAAGACGATGAAAAAAGAGCTCAGTATTAAGATTATTGTTGTAAATCCTTTCATAAAAATCTTGAAAAACATGTTATTTAGGGGCATCTTTTATAAACAATGGCATTCCGATTGTTTATAGCATGTTTAACCTTTTTTGTCATATCCCCTCTTTATTCCGAGGAAGGTCTATCCTACGCCCACGGCCCTGCTGTTCAGGCGTCCTTTGATGTAACGAAGGACGCCCGTTATTCAGCAAAAATCCAGCCGGGGACATCTTTCAGCTATACATTTTCATTAGCTTCGGCAGGGCATCTGGGAATAGACGCAGGTATGGGCTTTGACCTGATCGGATCTTCAGCTGTCGCAGAAGGAGTCCTGTACAAAGGGTTTACCGACGTCTTTCTCTTTATCGGTGCCAGGTATCCTGTTTTCCTCAGGGAAAACTATGCAGCAGGAATATCCCTTCAAATCTTCGGGAAATACGGTATATACAGGAATACTGATTCCTATTTCTTTTTCCCCAGTCTTGCAGTAACTCCGTACAGTGCATTTAAAGCACCCTTTCATGACCGCGTGGACCTTTTTGTACTGCTGCCTTCGGAAATAAAATTCCGCAGAGACACCCAGATTTCTCTCTCTTTCGGATGCAGTCTTCTTTTCCAGTATTTTCCTTTGAGGTATAGAACATGAAAAAAACTGCATTCTTCGGAACCGCTCTGCTTTGTGTAATGATATTCACAGGGTGTTCTTTATCACCCACAGCAGGGGGAAAAAGCTACGCCCTTGTCTACGGTATCTCCCAGTATAATCCCCTGTACAGCGAGGGATTTTCCGTTAATTTGGTCTATCCGAATGATGATGCAGTCAGTGTTTCTGAGCTTCTGGAAAAGAAAGGATACGAGGTAACTCTTCGTCTGGACCAGGAAGGATCAAAGGAGATGCTGCTTTATGATCTTTCCAGTTACGCTTCCCTGATGACTCCGGACGATACTTTTGTTTTCTACTTTGCAGGACACGGCGTACAATCGGATATAGAAGGGCTGCCA
>Ga0272441_10008012_pt1 | contig 16918 bp, 12 predicted proteins | sample SSMProp6N_FD_193582 | JGI IMG/M metagenome (GOLD analysis project Ga0272441, IMG submission 193582) | Marine sediment archaeal communities from Little Sippewissett salt marsh, Falmouth, MA, United States - SSM-Prop-6N | ecosystem: Environmental > Aquatic > Marine > Wetlands > Sediment ...
CCAAATGTTCACACCGGCCGACAGCATTATTCAATCATCTCGTATTTATTAATTGATTCACTACAGATCTGAAATGTGTTGTATCAAGATCTGACTTCTCGAAAGGAGAGGAAAGATGATGATATCAAAAATACTCATCGTACCGATTCTGGTTATAGTCCTCGCAACAGCCGTTATCGCTCCGCCTGCCCAAGCTGAGCTAGTAACTGTAACGATTATTTGTGCGGCTATTTTTGCCTCTGCGGTCGCTACCAATGAGGTTATTAAAAGCGAAACTGACAACGAAATCGATTCAAAAACAAACACGACACTATCAATGAGTCAACCAAGCAGCAATTAAACAGATTGTCATAAGCCTCAATTTTTGATGAGGCCTGAAAGCGAAAAAAGGCCCTCGGAATATCCTGAGGGCCTTTATTTTGAAATCTCGGAAGAGATTTGGACCATTTTATCGACAACAAGTTTCTAATGCTGATCTGTTGACCTTGGGCATGGAACCCCGTCATCAGCAAGGACAGCAAAAATCTTCGCTCCTTCGTCGCGACACGTTTTGCCGCCGTTTATGGCAAACCCACCCCTCATAAAGATTATTCCTAAAAATCTGCCTTTATGGTTAAAAAAGAAAACGTACAGATTTGTAAATGGTTATCTGGAATCCTGCGGCTACCCACAATTAGTGGGATATCTCCAACTCATCACCAATGAAGAGGGATTCTGAAAGGTTGTGATGCCATATTGTCAAGTATCGTCCTGACTCGCATTCCTGTTTTGTCAATTCAAGTATAGGTCAGGAGAAGTAAAAAGAGTTGACACTGCGTTCATCAGCGGATTTTTTTCTCCAACCTCCAACCTCCAACCTCCAACCTCCAACCTCCAACCTCCAACCTCCAACCTCCAACCTCCAACCTCCAACCTCCAACCTCCGTTCACTTCAGCGCCCGCACATAGGACTGCAGCGTGCACAGTGCTTCCTGTCCCCTTTTTCGGGCGGCGATCCCCTTGGCAGCGGCCAGCGCGGCTGCGGGGGTGGTGACTTCCGGGATATGGTATCGGATGGCGGTCTTGCGGATATGGGCATCGTCCTGCTGGCTCTGTCTGCCGCTGGGGGTGTTGACTACCAATGCCACATCACCGGTTTTAATGGCGTCCACCAGGTCGGGCCGACCAAAGCCGAGCTTTTTCACCAATTCGGCCTGGATGCCGTTTTTCTTTAAGAATGAATGGGTGCCGCGCGTGGCCTGGATGCCGAACCCCATCTCCTTGAATAGCCTTGCCGGCTCCAATATGCTCGGCTTGTCGGCGTCGGTGACCGTGATGAGTACTTTCCCACGCCGGGGCAGGGTGGGGCCGGCGGCTTCTTGGGAGGTATAGTAGGCCATGCCGAAAATCTCTGATAGTACCATGACCTGACCGGTGGACCGCATCTGGGGCCCCAGGAGGGGATCGGCCTCCCTGAACGTATCGAAGGGAAACACCGACGACCGGATGCCATAGTGAGGCAGCAGCCGGCGGGGCAGGTCCATTTCGTCCAGGGTCATGCCCAGCATGATTTCGACAGCCCTCTCGGCCATGGGAATGTTGCAGATTTTGGAGACCAGTGGCAATGAGCGGCACGCCCATGGACGGGCGGCCAACAGATAGACCGAATCATTGTATACGGCGAAACGGGCGTTGAGCAGCCCTTTGACATCGAGTTCCAGGGCAACCTTCTGGATGTAGGCGCTGATGGTCTCCAGGTGGCGCGGCGGTGTGCTGTACGGGGGCATCACCATGGCCGAGTCTCCCGAATGCACGCCGGCCAGTTCGATATGCTCCATGATGGCCGGCAGGTAAATCGTCCTGCCGTCGCAAAGGGCATCGGCTTCCACTTCGATGGCGTATTCAAGGAACTGCTCCAGCAGCATGGGCGATTCAGCTGAAACGGTTGTATTCATCAAATCCTGTTCCAGCATTTGGGCATCCATGACGATGCCGTAGCGATTCCGCTGTCTGTCTGCCGGTACACTGGTCACCAACGGGTAGCCGATGGTTTCGGCCAGATCCATGGCCTGATCCGGGCTGTGGGCCATGCCGATGTGGGGGTGGAGAATGCCCATGTCCGTCAGCAGGCCACTGAAGCGCAGGCGATCCTGCGAGAGCGCCACTTGCTCATGGGCGGTTCCCCAAACCGGTAAACCGGCGTCACTTAATTCGCGTGCCAGATCCATGGCTGCGTATCCCCCGAATTGGAGAATGACACCTTCGGGATTTTCCGAGCGGTAGACGGCCTTGAGATCATCGGTTGTCAGCGGTTCGACATAGGTGCGGTCCATATTGCTCAACCCGCCTGCAGCGGCGGGATTAGCGTTGACCATGACCGCCTGGCGCCCAGCGGATCTGAGGGCTTTGGCGCCGTGTACACAGCAGTGGTCCAGTTCGATGCCGTGGCCGATGCGACCGGATCCGGGGCCGACAATAAGCACGCTTTTGCCCAAGGGGGCATGGCGGGCATGTTCGTCGGCGGGTGTGTTGAACCAGATCCTTGATGGTCCGCGATCAGCCGACGCACGGGGCTGGATGTTGACTCCGGCATCGGACAGCAGGCGGCCAGCCGCATCCGGCGAAATATTCAGCAGGCGGGCCAGGCCGGATTCGGGAAACCCGGCGGCGACCGCCTGCTGTATCAGGACCGCCGGCGGCGTTTTGCCCGCCAGATCGGCCAATTTCGTTTCCAGAACGGCCAGATCGGCCAACTGAAGAATCCAGTGGATGTGGATACCGGTGACCGAGGTCAGCGCTTCCGGGCCGGCACCCATTTTCAGTGCCTGGTGGATCATGCACAGACGCTCCGGTGATGGCAGGACCAGCCGGCGCATCAGGTCATCGAGGCTGAGCGGGCTAAGCTCGGGTCTAAGGCCCACAAGCGGCTGCCGGGGGGAGCGGCTACGCACTGCCTTATGAAGGGCTTCCAGCAGGCTGCGGCCGAGTCCCATGGCCTCCCCGGTGGACTTCATGCGGGCATCCAGCCTGTTGGTTTCCCCGGCAAAGCGTTCGAATTCCCAGCGCGGCAGACGAACGGCAACCGTGGCACCGGTCTCCATACCCGCAATTGGCGACCCCTGTGTGGCCAGGACATCGTCCAATTCTATTCCCAGGCTGAGGCGGGCGTGGATGGTGGCCAGGTCGATGTCGAATGCTTTGGCGCAAAAGGCGCTCATTCTCGAAAACCACGGGTTCATGGCCAGGACCAGCACCTGATCCGCTGCCGGTCCGACGGCGAATTTGAAGTTGAGTACTCCGGTCACCTGGATCTGGCCGGCCAGTTTGCACGCCGCCGCTTCAATCTGCTGGCGGGTCTCATCTTCGATGGTGACCGGGGGGATCACGGCCGCGGAATCACCGCTGTGAATACCCACGGGATCCATATTCTCAGCCATACTGACAACCTCAACCCGGCTGTCTGCATCTCTGAGCAGTTCCACCTCCACTTCGCGATACCCGGAAAGCGCCTGTTCGATGCGCAACCGGCCCACCTTTTCGGACGGCAGCCGTCCGCCGGAAGCCAGCAGTCGCAACTCTTCGACGTTGTAGGCGATGCCCTGGCGCATCGGACCTGCGGGATCGGCGGTGCGCACAAAGACAGGATATCCGATGGTCTCGGCAATGGCCGCGGCATCCGATACACCATCGGTGGATTGCCCGTTCGGTGCAGCCAAGCCGAGGTCATTCACGACATCGAAAAATGCCGACGGGTTGTCGATCAGGGCCAGGGACCTTTCGGTCGCCCCCAGCAACCGGATGCCGTTGTTTTTCAGCAGGCCGCTGCGGCTGCAGGCTTTGGCCAAAAGCAAGGCCGTCGGCCCGCCGACGGTGGGCAGAAGCGCGTCGGGCTTTTCCCTCAGGATGATTTCCGTCAGTGACTGCAGGGTCAGGGGGACCATGTAGGTGCGGTCGGCCGTTTCCATGTCTGCCGCTAGGGCGGACGGGTCGCAGTGGATCATCACCGTTTGAAGTCCCGCTGTTCTAAAAACCTCGCATGCCCGACAGGCAGCGTCGTCGAATGCGCCGGTCTGTCCGATTTTGACGGGGCCGGAGCCAATGATGAGGACTTTTTCCATGGGGGGGTGGGGCGACATGGTCTCTCCTTAAATGGGTTTCAGGTCCACGATAAAATCAGCATATTGACCCAAAACCGGCCAGTTTTCAAGAAACAATATCGGTAAAATCGGCTTTCTATTGGCTTGACATGAACCGGCTTTCAAAGTAAAAATCCCTGCTTACCATGAAATTACCGATACGGAGGCATCGATGGATTACAAGAAGACCCTGAACCTTCCAAACACTGGCTTTCCCATGAAAGCAAACCTCGCCGCCCGCGAACCCAATCAGCTGGAAGCGTGGGAAACCATGGGACTGTATGGCCAGATTCGGGAGGCGTCAAAAGGGCGTCCGACCTTCATACTGCATGACGGCCCGCCTTATGCCAACGGTCATATCCATATCGGGACGGCGCTGAACAAGATATTAAAGGACATCATTATCCGTTCCCGGCAGATGGCCGGTTTCGACGCCCCCTACGTTCCGGGTTGGGACTGCCATGGTCTGCCCATCGAGCACAATGTGGACAAGGAGCTCGGGTCCAAAAAAAAGGAGATGACCCAGGCCCAGGTTCGTCGCCGTTGCCGGGCCTACGCCGAGAAGTTCATCGACGTCCAGCGAGACGAGTTCAAGCGCCTCGGTGTCATGGGCGAGTGGGACAATCCCTACCTGACCATGAACTATCGCTACGAGGCGACCATTGCCAGAGAGTGCTGCAAGTTTGCCTTGGACGGCAGCCTATTTCGCAGCAAGAAGCCGATCCACTGGTGCTGCAGCTGCAAGACCGCCCTTGCCGAGGCCGAAATTGAATACCACGATGAGACCTCGCCCTCGGTGTACGTTAAATTTGCGCTGAAGGACAATCCTGCGGATATTGCCGCGGAGTTGGCCGGGCAGCAGGTTTCCGTGGTGATCTGGACCACCACTCCCTGGACTCTGCCGGCCAACCTGGCCGTGGCCCTTCATCCTGATTTCGACTATGCGGCCGTCGAAACCGGAGACGGGCAGGTCCTGATTCTGGCCCGGGACCTGGTGGAGGCCTGCATGCCGATCTTTGGCATCGCCGATTACCGTATCCTGGCCGATCTGAAGGCCCGGGACCTTGAAAACAAGTGCTGCCGGCATCCTTTCTACGAACGGGATTCGCTGATCATCCTGGGCGATCATGTTACCCTGGAAGCGGGAACCGGCTGTGTGCACACCGCCCCCGGCCATGGTCGCGAGGACTATGACGTGGGCCTTCAATACGGCCTGGACGCCTATTCGCCGGTCAACGACAACGGCGTGTTCACCGAAGAGGTCGACCAGTTCGCCGGGCAGTTCGTTTTCAAGGCCAACACCAATATCAACCAGACCCTCGCGGACAAGGGGGTGCTGCTGGCCAAAGCCGATATGAATCACAGTTACCCCCACTGCTGGCGATGCAAACAACCGGTAATTTTCCGGGCGACCCCCCAGTGGTTCATCTCCATGGAGAAGACCGGCCTGCGCCGCAAATCCCTTGAGGCGATCGACCAGGTCAAATGGATTCCCCACTGGGGCCGGGAACGCATTTTCGGTATGATCGAAAACCGGCCGGACTGGTGCGTATCCCGCCAGCGGGCTTGGGGCGTCCCCATCACGGTCTTCGTCTGTGAACACTGCGACGCCGTCCACATGGACGAGGCAACCATGAACCATGTATTCGACCTGTTTGCCGCCCACGGGGCCGATGTGTGGTTCGAAAAGGAGGCGGCCGACCTGCTGCCCGAAGGCGCGGTATGCAAAAGCTGCGGCCATGGGTCCTTTTCCAAAGAAACCGACATCCTGGATGTCTGGTTCGATTCGGGCGTCAGTCATGCCGCCGTACTGGAAGACCGTGACTACCTGCAGTGGCCGGCGGATCTTTATCTGGAAGGCAGCGATCAGCACCGGGGCTGGTTCCACAGCGCGTTGCTCACCGCCGTGGGTACCCGGGGACAGGCGCCGTACCGCAGCGTGTTGACCCACGGCTTTGTGGTTGATGCCGAGGGCAAGAAGCAGTCCAAATCCCTGGGTAACGTGGTGGCGCCCAAGACGGTTATCGACAAATACGGGGCTGAGATTCTGCGCATGTGGGTGTCGGCGTCTGACTATCGGGACGATGTACGGATTTCCGACAACATTCTCAAACAGCTCAGCGATGCTTACCGTCGAATTCGCAACACCAGCCGCTTCCTGTTGGGGAACCTGAATGATTTTTCCCCGGAGACCGACAGCGTGCCGGTCGATCAGATGCTTGATATCGACCGCTTTGCCCTGCACACGCTCCAGGGTTTGGTGGCGCGGGCGCTCAAGGCTTATGACACCTACGAGTTTCACGTGATTTACCACCGCCTGTACAACTACTGCACCGTTGACCTCTCCTCATTTTACCTGGATATATTAAAGGACAGGCTCTACACCAGCCCATCGGCGTCCACGGCGCGGCGCAGCGCCCAGACTGCCATGTATGCCATTTTAGACGCCATGGCCCGGATTATGGCGCCCATCATGCCCTTCACGGCCGAGGAGATCTGGCGCCATATGCCGGCGTTGAATGATAAGGCGGAAAGTATTCACCTGGTCGCATTTCCCCAACCGGACCCCGGTCTGAAGGATGACGTCCTGGCCAACAAATGGGAAACCCTGATCAACGTGAGGGCTGAGGTGACCAAGGCGCTGGAAAAGGCCCGTGCGGAAAAGGTGATCGGCCACTCCTTGGATTCGTCGGTTACTGTCGGCCTCAGCGAGGATCTTTATGCCATCATGAGCGGTTTTAAGAATGATCTTCGATCCATCCTCATCGTTTCCCGGGCGGCCATGGTAGCCGGGGAGATTTCCGGTGCCTACGTCGGCCAGGAGACCAAGGGCATATGGGTCAAAGTGGAGCCGGCCGGCGGCGTAAAATGCCAGCGGTGCTGGGTCTACGACGACAGCGTCGGAAAAATTGCCGAGCATCCCACGATCTGCAGCCGTTGCGGCAGTTCGTTGGCGCAGATCGACTTGATGGGACCAGCAACGTGATCAGCGGAATATGAAAACCACCCGACCGGATACCGCCGAATCGGACAATCGTTCGCTAAAGACCGGAAAAAATGCCGCCCGCGAGGCCCCGATGCCCTCGTTGGGGTTCATGCCGTTCTCCATGATTACCGTCGTGGTGGTGCTGCTGGACCAGGCGACAAAACTCCTGGTTCTGGCCAAGATGCCGCTCTATCACTCCATCCCGGTTATCGAGGGTTTTTTTAACCTGACGCATATTCGCAATCCCGGAGGCGCCTTCGGTTTCATGGCGGCCGGCAGCCAGGGGGTCCGCAACCTGCTGTTTATCGGTGTTTCGATCGTTGCTATGGGACTGATTGTCTATTTTTACCGGAGCACACCCAAAACCTATCCTTATTTGGCGTCGGCCCTAGCCATGATTTTCGGGGGAGCCGTGGGCAACCTTATTGACCGGTTGCGCTTCGGCGAGGTGGTGGATTTCCTGGATGTATACGTGGGGGCCTACCACTGGCCGGCCTTCAATGTGGCGGACAGCGCCATCACCGTGGGGATCACGATTTTCATTGCGCACTTGGTGCTCGGAAAAATGCCGGATTAGCCTATAGCTGATGGCTGATAGCTCACAGGGGAAGGAATCGAGCCTTTGTCTATCAGCCATCAATACAATAGCTATCAGCTATCAGCCAGGAGCTATCAGCTATTCTTATGCCAACTATCGCCTACAACGCCTTTGCCGACTATCTCAGCCGCGTCGCTGCCGCCGACTGGCCGGCGGTCACGTTGGTATGCGGAGAAGAAATGCTATGCAAAAAGGCGTGTGAGGGGATCCTGGACGCGTTGATGCCCCAAGCGGAAAGAACCCTCGGGGTCGAGCGTTTCGATGGGGGTGAAGAACCCATTGGCGGGGTACTGTCCAGCATGAACACCTATGCCCTGCTTACCGGTTCCAAGGTCGTGGTGCTGCAGGACGCTCGGCTATTTTACTCGGCCAAGGCCCAGCAGGGGCTACGAGAGAAGATGGTGCAGGTCGCCCAAAGCGGGGACCTGAAAAAAGCCTCGCGGCCGTTTTTAAACCTGATGGCGCTTGCCGGGCTGGCCTTTGAGGATCTGACCACGCCTGCACTGAGAATAAAGGTGGTCGACGATGTGGATGGCGAACCGCCGTCGTGGTTTTCTGCATTGATGGATTTTTGTCGCGAGAACGGGCTGCGAATCCCGGAACGGCACGATGATGCGGATATACTCAAAACAGCCATGGAAAAGGGCTTTCCGGATGGGCACCGCCTGGTGTTGACCACTGATTTCGTCGATCGTCGCAAAGCCCTGTTCAAAGCCATCGATAAAACGGGCCTGGTGGTGGATTGCACCGTTCCCAAAGGGGAGACGCGGGCGGACCGCATGGCTCAGGATGCGGTCATGCAGGCGGCCATGGACGATGCCCTGGCTCAGGCGTCAAAACGAATGGCTGTGGATGCCCGCAAGCGGCTGATGCAGTGGACTGGATTCGATCTTCGCACCCTTACCGGCAACCTGGAGAAACTGGTCAGCTTTGTCGGCGATCGAAAAACGATTAGCGACGCGGATGTGACAACCGTGTTGCGGCGCACCCGCAAGGATCCCATCTTCGAGTTTACCAATGCGGTGGCGGATCGGGACCTGCCTGCTATCCTGTTTTTCATGAAAAGCCTGCTGGATGACGGAATGCATCCGCTGCAGCTGCTGGCGGCTGTGGCCAACCAGATTCGTCGGCTGTTGCTGGCCAAAGACTTCATTGTCCGGGACCGGGGCCGGTCCTGGTCTGCCCGCATGACCTTTCCCCAGTTTAAATCCGGTCCGTTTAAAGCGGTTCAGGCCGACGATGCGGCGTCTGCATCGCATACGGAAGCGTGGGATTCGCTCCTGAATCCCGCCACTGAGGGTAAAAAACGAAAAAAGGCAGCCACCAGTGATCTGGTTCTGGCCAAGAATCCGAAAAGCCACTTTCCCGTTTTCCAGACACTCAAAAAGGCGGACAACTTTTCAATAGAAGCGTTGACAACGGCCATGGTTGACTTGAGCCAGATCGATGTCCGCATGAAATCCACCGGCCAGGACCCGCGGATGCTGCTTGAAACGTTCCTGATTGGTCTGTGCCGGAGAGCAGGTGAATAGGTGGCTGTTAAATCATAATAACCAAAAAACCAAATAACAAATAAATCGCAATTAAAACTGAGGTCCGAGTATGGGCTTTTTGAAAAACCAGCAGGTAAACGTGGCCATTCGTCTGCTGGCCTGGCATTATGAGAGAAATGGTCAGCCGTTGCCGGAAAGGGCATTGCTGGAAGAGCATGCCGGGCAACTTGTGGATGATGCCCACCGCATTGCCCGGGAGCGGGGAGGAAATGTGATTGCGATATTAAACCAGATGGTGGCGCAGGCGCGCCGGAAGTAACCGGAGGTCGGAGGTCGGAGGTCGGAGGTCGGAACCCAGAACCCAGAACCTGGAACCCCCTCTGGCAAATTGACGTTGAAAAACACATGTGCCCATGCTATTTAGACAAGCTATCCACTTCGGGGTGTTCATCCCCCAACAACGGATCGTGAACGTTATAAATCGAACAAAATTGCTCGTCTTTCCGTCCGTTTTCAGCGTTGTATCAACGGCCACAGAGCGCAACTATGCAACCATTGTTTCGCCCTGAAGACGTACCGAAATTCTTTGCAATTTCAGCTCAATTCATCTCGTTCTCCATCCAAACCCACCCAATCGGCAGCAAAAGGAGGAGTGACATGCGTAAATTATCAGTTGGTCTCGTATTTTCTCTGGTTGCGTTAATGGCCTTCACGTTCGCGGCGGCAGATGCCGGCGCAGCGGATACCATCAAGATCGGATTCAACATCCCCCTGACCGGCGACAACCCGGACGTCGGCGCATCATCTAAAAATGCGGCAGAAATGTACCTGAAGAAAAACCCGAAGTTAAAGGTGGGCGCGAAATCATACGCCCTCAAGTTTGTTTACGACGACAACGAATACAAGGCTGAATCGGCCGTGAAGGTCAGCACCAAGCTGATCACCGAAGAGGGCGTGCTGGGAATCATCGGCCCCCAGTCTTCCAGCCAGGCCGTGCCAGCGGGTGATGTGGCCAACAACTATGCCACGCCCATGATCAGCCCCTGGTCCACCAACCCCAACACCACCTTGGACCGGCCCTATGTCTTCCGTGGCTGTTTCCTGGATCCCTTCCAGGGTCCGGTTGCGGCAAACTTTGCCACCGATGAACTGGGTGCCAAAAAGGCGGCCGTGCTCTACGACATCGCCGCCGATTATCCCAAGGGGCTGGCCGAATTCTTCAAGGAGGCTTTCGAAGAGATCCATGGCCCCGGTTCCGTTGTGGCTTTCGAAAGTTTTACCACCGGCGACAAGGACTTTTCCGCCCAGATGACCAATGTCATGATGACCGGCGCCGATGTGCTTTTCGTTCCCCAGTACTACAGCGAAGTTCCCCTGATCGTGCAGGCCGCCAAAGAGATGGGGTGGACCAAACCGATCCTCGGCTCCGACTCCTGGGGCGGCGGCGACCTGATGGGGCTGTGCGGTGACGCTTGCAAGGGGTACTACTTTTCCACCCACTATGCAGCAGCTGGTGCCAAGGGTGAAACCAAGGCATTTATCGACGAATACACCGCTAAATACGGCAAAACCCCCGACGATGTGGCTGCGCTGACCTGGGATTCACTGGGGCTGATGGTCCAGGCCATCAAGGACACCGGTGGACTTTCCGGTGACATCAAAGCCGACCGTACCAAGGTGAAAGACGCCCTGGCAGCCATCAAGAACTTTCCGGGCATCACCGGTGGCATGACCTTCACCCCCGACGGGGATCCGAAAAAATGCGCCGTGGTGGTCAAGATCAACGACGAGGGCAAGTTCGAATTTTTCAAATCCGTCTGCCCTAAATAATCCCTGAAACCGACAAGTTGTTTTTGTGATTCATCGGCCGCCATCCCTTTTTTGGGTGGCGGCCGACCCAACAGAAAAGGGAGCGGGCGTGCCTGTTTCCCTTTCCTTTTGACGGGAGTCGCTGGCCATGACCGTTAACTTTTTTTTGCAGAACCTGGTCAATGCCCTTCAGTGGGGGAGCTTTTACGCCCTGATCGCACTCGGGTATTCCATGGTGTACAGCATCCTTATGCTGTTCAACTTCGCCCATGGGGATATCTTCATGGTGGGCGCCTACATCGGACTTGGCGTGTCTATCGGTTTGCTGTCCCTTTTCGGTACCGGGGCGGCAGCCGTTTTGCCCGGCTGGGTGCTGCTGGTGCTGACACTGCTGATCTCCATGTTTCTCACCGCCTTTGTGGGTATTATCGTCGAACGGGTGGGATACCGGCCCCTGCGGGAGGCCCCCCGGGCATCTGCCGCCATCACCGGTTTGATGATCGGCATCATCCTGGAAACCTCCAACATCCTTTTTCTGGGTGGCTCACGGCTAAAATTTCCCCAGCTTATCGAATCGACCACTTACAATATCGGTGGTGTATTCGTGACCAACAAGAAGATCATGATCGTTCTGGTTTCCATAGGACTGATGCTGGCCCTTCACCAGTTTATCAGCCGAACCAAGTGGGGCATGGCCATGCGGGCCATGGCCTACGATTACGTGGTGGTTCCCCTGGTGGGGGTACCCATGAACACCATTGCAGCCATGACGTTTGCCATCGGTTCGGCCCTGGCTGCAGCCGCCGGCATTCTATTTGGCCTGGCCTATCCGGTGCTGGACCCTTACATGGGGGTCAGCTTCGGGTGGAAAGCCTTTGTGGCGGCCATCCTCGGCGGCCGTGGATCCATCATGGGCGCTTGCATCGCCGGCTTCATGCTCGGTTTTATTGAAATCATGACCGTACCGGCGATCCAGATCGTGAACCGGTTGTTTTCACTCAATATCGGCTCCAACCTGCGTGATCTCATCGCCTATTCCATCGTCCTGCTGATCCTTATTTTCAGGCCACACGGACTTTTCGGGCAGGCATACAGCGCGAAATTACGACTATAGGTTTGAGATAAGGAAACGCTACCATGGACGAAACACTCGCACCGAAACAGACTGGCGGCAAATTTTACCGGGTGGGTCTGTTTTTCAAACCGGTGCCCCTGCTGGGATACCTTCTCGGGTTTATGGCCTGTGTGCTTTGGGAGCAGCTGGCCGGCGAAGGGTTGACATCCTTGTTGGGACTGCCCAAGATGCCGGTGCTTTTCGGCCTTCTTACTATTTTCAAAGTGCTGGCCGGGATAATCAATTTTCTGATCAAGGGGGATGCGTTCAACTGGGCTACCTGGGTGTACATCCCCTCCGCCTTGGTCTACCTGACCGTCATTTACCTGCTTCCGCTGGCAATCGTCGCCCGGGCTGTGGTAAAGCCGGCCAATGCACTGGCCCGATTCCTTCATAGATTTCCACTCATCGTTACCGTGTTGGTTCAGCTGGGACTGATGTATGCGGTGCTGCATGTCTGGGCCGAGATGAGCGATTATCGGTTGATTTTTCTCAAGCTGACCCTGATCGCCGTCCTGTTTACCTTGAGCCTGAACATCATCAACGGCTACATGGGTGAATTTTCGTGCTCACACCCCGGCTTCATGGCCATCGGCGCCTACATGTCCAGTCTGTTTACGGTGGGTCTGTTTGCCAGCGACAAGGTTCTGGGGGATGCGGTTTTCAACGTTTCCGTTGCCTACCTCACCTTTCCCCTGGCGCTGATCTTCGGAGGTTTGATGGCCTCCATGGGCGCGTTGATCGTCGCCATTCCTTCCTTTAAGACCCGGGGGGACTATCTGGCGATCATCAGCCTGGCCTTTCTTTTCATCGTGAAAAGCTTTTTCGAAAACATGCAGGCATTGGGCGGTTCCCGAGGCATTTCCGGGCAGCCGGACTGGGCTACCTTGCCGGTGATTTTCATCACCATGGCCCTCGGCATCTGGACCATCAACAACTTCGTCACGTCCACCATGGGCAAAGCCCTTAACGCGGTGCGCGACGACGAATCGGCGGCCGAAGCCATGACCGTGGGCACCCGAAAAACCAAGATGACGGCCTTTCTGTTCGGCGCTTTCTGGGCCGGTGTGGCCGGCGGCCTGCTGGCCCACGTGCTGCGTTATGTGAACCCGGCCATGTTCAGTGTTCAGAAACTGGCCGAAGTGCTGGCCATGGTCTATTTTGGGGGCTTGAATTCCGTTTACGGATCCATTGTCGGCGCGGTCTCCATCAGTTTGCTGGGAGAGGCGTTGCGCCCTCTTGAAATCCTTAAATGGATCGTCATTCCCTTATTGCTGATTCTGGTGATGATCTATCGACCCACCGGGCTGATCGCCTTCAAGGAGTTCAATGTCCGGCAGGTGTTCGGACCCAAGGAGGAGGATTGATATGCCGCTTCTTCAAGTCACTGATATGAGTCACAATTTCGGTGGCCTGCAGGCCGTTTCCGGATACAATCTCAACCTGGACCCAGGCCAGATCACCGGCCTCATAGGCCCCAACGGTGCCGGCAAGACCACCATCTTCAATCTGATGACGGGCATTTACCGTCCTGCCCAAGGGTCCGTGATCTTCGATGGTGAGGAACTGGTGGGCAAGAAACCCAACGAGACCGCCGCCATGGGGCTGGCCCGCACCTTCCAGGAGATGAAGCTCTGGCGTCACATGACTGTTTTGGAACACATCAAAATGGCCCGCTATTCGAAACTCTCCTATGGTCTGTTAGGGGCCTTTCTGGATACCCCCAAACGCCGGCAGGAAGAGGATTATACCACGGAACTGGCCATGGAATATCTGAAGATGTTTGCCGTGGACCAGTTCGCCGACCAATTGGTGGTCAATCTGCCCTACGGGGCCCAGCGCCGGGTAGAGATGGCCCGGGCCATGGTCATCGAGCCTAAGGTACTGTTGCTGGACGAACCCACGGTGGGTATGACACCGGACGAAATGATGGCTATGATCGAGGTGGTCCGCAAAGCCCATGAACGCTTCAATCTGGCCATATTTCTCATCGAACATCGCCTGCGGGTGGTCCACGAGCTTTGCCAGCGTGTGCAGGTCCTGGTCTTTGGCCAGGTGATCGTGGAGGGAACGCCCAACGAGGTCCAGAACAATCCCAAGGTCATCGAGGCCTACATCGGTGAACAGGAGGTGGATTTCTAATGCTGCTCAACGTGGAAAACCTCCGGGTTTCATACGGTAATATCAAAGCCCTGCATGGGATCAGCTTCAATATCGATGCCGGTGAAATCGTCACCATCATCGGCGCCAATGGCGCCGGTAAAAGCACGACACTGCGGGCGGTTTCCCGGATGGTGCCGGTTGAGGCCGGATCGACCATGACCTGTATGGGGAAAGACCTACTCACATTTCCGGCCGACAAAGTGGTCAGCCAGCTTGGGATCACCCACGTGCCCGAAGGCCGCCGTTTATTCGGCAACCTGACGGTGATGGAGAACCTCCAACTGGCCACCTTTGCCCGCAAAGACAGGGACAATGTAAAAAAAGATATTCGACGGGTGTTCGAAATCTTTCCCCGGCTCGAAGAGCGACGGTCACAGGCATCGGGGACCATGAGCGGCGGAGAACAGCAGATGCTGGCCATCGGCCGTGCATTCATGAGCGGCCGCCGCCTGATGCTGCTGGACGAACCATCCATGGGGTTGTCGCCGCTGCTGATGATGAATGTGTTCCAGGCTTTAAAGCAGATCAACCGGCAGGAGGGCACCGCCATTCTGCTGGTGGAGCAGAATGCCCGGCTGGCCCTGAAGTTCTCCCAAAAGGGCTACGTTCTGGAAAATGGCAATCTGGTGCTCGAAGGCGATTCCGAAACCCTGATCAATGATCCTGAGGTAAAGAAAGCTTATTTGGGCGGATGAAAAAAGCTCAGCGCCCAAAGCTGAAAGCTGAAAAGGAAAGACAAAGGAGTCCCCATGCTTCGTGCAGCTGTGATTGGCGCCACTGGCTACGCCGGCGCCGAATTGGTCAGAATTCTTTCCGGCCATCCGGATGTGGCCCTGTCCGTCATCACCTCACGGCAGCATGCCGGAACTCCCTACTATGCCATCTATCCTGCATTGAACGGGTTCGTGAGTCTGGATTGTGCGGACAGCGACCCGGCGGCTGCTGCAAAAAAATCCGACGTTGTTTTTCTGGCACTGCCGCACAAGGCCTCCATGGCCATGGTCCCCGACCTTCTAAACGCCGGACTGCGGGTGGTGGACCTCTCCGCGGACTTCAGGTTCAGCAGCCGAGACGCCTACGAGTCGCACTACCAGGTCCACACCTGTGCCCACCTGATGGACATGGCGGTTTACGGGCTGTGCGAAATCTATGGCGATCGGGTGGTGGCTGCGGATCTGATCGGCAACCCGGGCTGTTATCCAACCAGTGTGCTGCTGCCACTGCTGCCGCTTGTCAAAGAGAAGATGGTGGATCCGACCACCGTCATCGCCGACTGCAAATCCGGGGTCAGCGGGGCCGGCCGCGAAGCCACAGCTACCACCCATTTCTGCCATGTCAACGAGTCATTCAAAGCCTACAAGGTGGGTGGACACCGTCATACGCCGGAAATCGAGGAGAATATTTCCCGCTGCGCGGGCAGGCCGGTGAGAATTACCTTCGTACCCCACTTGGTGCCCATGACCCGGGGGATGGAAAGTACGGTTTATGTAACGATGTCTCCAGGTGCCGATGAATCGCAAATCCGGGGTTGCCTGGAATCCCATTACCGCAGCAAGCCCTTCATCCGCCTGCTGCCCTCCGGCCGCTTCCCGGATACCTTGCATGTCAAGGGAACGAACTTTTGTGACATCGGTTGGGCCGTGGACCCCGGAAGCGGCCGGTTGATACTGATGTCGGCCATCGACAACCTGGTCAAGGGGGCCGCCGGGCAGGCCGTTCAGAACATGAATTTGATGTTCGGTCTGGATGAAACCGCCGGCCTGTATGGTGTCCCCTTTCCGCTGTAGCTTCAGCGGACATTTCGAACAAGATCGCTTTGTTGACATCCACGCCGTTTTGGACTAAACAAGGGGCGTTTTTATCATGGGAAACGCTCGCATTCTTGTCATTTTGCTAATTACCGACGATCCTTTTTTGAAAACGCCGACGGCGTTTCATTAGCGCTATTTCGCACCGAAACCATCAATGTGAAAGGAGACTGGAGATGACAGCAACGCTTATTAAGGGGACCGAGATCCGGGAGCAGATCCTTGAAGAAATTACTACCGAGGTAAAACAGATCAAGGAAAAACACGGTGTGGTTCCCGGTCTGGTCACCATCCTCGTGGGTCAGAGCCCGGCATCCATTTCCTACGTGACCCTGAAAATCAAAACCGCTCACCGCGTTGGATTCAAGGAAATTCAGGACAACCAGTCGGTGGACATCTCAGAAGCGGCGCTGTTGGCGCTGATCGACAAGTACAACAAGGATGAAAGCATCAACGGCATCCTGGTCCAGCTTCCTCTGCCCAAGCACATTGATGAGAAAAAGGTTCTCAATGCGATCGATCCGGACAAGGATGTCGATGGCTTTCATCCGGTCAATGTAGGCCGGCTGATGATCGGTGGCGCTGAAGTCAAGTTTCCCCCGTGCACCCCTGCAGGGATCCAGGAGATGATCGTGCGTGCCGGCGTCGAGACGAGCGGTGCGGAGGTCGTCGTGGTCGGCCGTTCCAACATCGTGGGCAAACCGATTGCCAACATGATGGTCCAAAAAGGCCCCGGTGCCAACGCCACCGTCACCATCGTCCACACCCGGACCAAAGACCTGGCCGGCCACTGCAAGCGAGCCGACATTCTGATCGTTGCCGCCGGCGTACA
>Ga0272441_10008013_pt1 | contig 16917 bp, 18 predicted proteins | sample SSMProp6N_FD_193582 | JGI IMG/M metagenome (GOLD analysis project Ga0272441, IMG submission 193582) | Marine sediment archaeal communities from Little Sippewissett salt marsh, Falmouth, MA, United States - SSM-Prop-6N | ecosystem: Environmental > Aquatic > Marine > Wetlands > Sediment ...
TCCTCTTCTGCCCCGACCTGGCCGTGGTGCGCGACGAGACGAACCCCCAGGGCCGGTATATCAATTACGATTACTGCAAGGGCTGCGGACTCTGTGTCGTAGAGTGCCCGCGAAACGCCATGGTGCTTGTGGAGGAAAACGACAATGAAGAAGGTTCTTGAAGGAAGTCAATCCGTCGCGGAAGCTGTCCGTCTCGCCCGCGTCGATGTTATATCCGCCTATCCCATAACGCCACAGACGCATATTGTGGAACGGCTTTCCGAGTTCGGCGCGGACGGTTCATTGCCGGCGCGCTTTCTTCGCGTGGAAAGTGAACACTCGGCGATGGCCGCTCTCATCGGTGCTTCCAGCGGCGGTGTCAGAACATTTACCGCCACATCGTCCCAGGGACTCGCTTTGATGCACGAATTGCTGCACTGGGCGGCAGCGGCGCGCCTGCCCATTGTCATGGCAGAAGTCAACCGGGCGATGGCTCCAGGCTGGAACATCTGGGCCGATCAAACGGACAGCCTCTCGCAGAGGGATACGGGATGGATCCAAATGTACTGTGAAAACGGGCAGGAGGTGCTTGACAGTACCCTCATGGCCTATCGCATATCCGAGGAAGTCAATCTCCCGACGATGATCGTTCTCGATGCCTTTTATCTCTCCCATACGTACGAACCCGTCGACATCCCCGTACAGGCCGACGTCGATGCATTTCTGCCGCGTTATGAGCCGAAATTCAGTCTGGATAACGACGACCCGCGCGCCTTATCTTCACTCGTTACGCCCGACGCATATATGGAGATGCGCTACAGCATGTCTCTGGCCATGGACAACGTCCTCTCCCTCTATGACGATGTCGAAGACGACTATGAGAAATGCATCAATCGCCGCTCGCCGAAAATCGAGACCGTCGCCTGCGACGATGCCGATACCATCATCGTGACGTCGAGCACCATTACGAGCACGGCGCGCGAGGTCGTTGACACACTGAGGGCGTCCGGCGAAAAGGTGGGGCTCCTCAAAATCAAGCTCTTTCGTCCTTTTCCCGCTGCGGCGATACGATCCGCCGTCCGAAAGGCCAAAAAACTGGCTGTGATCGACCGTAACTTTTCATTCGGCGCCACGGGTATTTTTGCCCAGGAGATTCGTGCCGCCCTCTGTGCCGAACAGCACAAACCGGCGGTCTTCGGTTATATCGCCGGGCTTGGCGGAAGGGATGTCACCATGGATGTCATCGAGGATATATACAGACAGACACAGTCCCAGTCCACACCAGCAGCTGACAGCATCTGGATTGGACTAAAGGAGATTCACAATGAACGCTAGCCAGCCGGAAAAGGAATATATGTATCCCGGGCATGTCGCCTGCCCGGGATGCGGTGCCGCCATTGCCATGAAACTCGCCATGAAGGCGCTGGGAGAAAACACGATCATTATTCTGCCTGCCTGCTGCTGGTCGATTATCGCCGGACCGTATCCGCAAACGGCGATGAAGGTTCCCATCCTCCACGTCGCCTTTGAAACGGGCGGCTCCACGGCAAGCGGCGTCAGGGCGGCACTGGACGTTCAAGGAAAAACTGATACGACCGTCGTCACATGGGCGGGCGACGGCGGCACCTTCGATATCGGGTTCCAGGCACTGAGCGGCGCCGTGGAACGCAATGACGACTTCATCTACGTCTGTTATGATAATGAAGCATATATGAACACCGGCATTCAACGCAGTTCATCGACGCCCTACGGCGCATGGACGACAACGACACCGGGCAAAGACTGGAAGCGGATGAGGAAAAAGAACATTGTGGAGGCTCTGGCCGCACATCGTATTCCCTATGCAGCGACTGCGAATATCGCCTTTCCCGACGACCTGATACGCAAATTTCGGAAAGCAAGGGAAATCAAGGGGTCCCGATTTATTCATATTTATGCCTCCTGTCCCACAGGATGGCGCATACCGTCGGAACTTTCTATCAAGATCGCCCGCATGGCCGTTCATACCAACATATTTCCCCTTTACGAAGTGGAAGGCGGCACAGATTACACCATCAATTACCTTCCCAAGGAATATCCCGTCCGTGAATATTTCATGATGCAGGGACGGTTCAGCCATCTTGCCGATGATGACCTGGCGAAGATTCAGGAAATGGTCGACGAGGATTGGCACTTACTGCTGAAAAAAGCCGGGATGAGCGGCATCTGAAGGCATCACCCGCATGAAAATGATGATTGACAAAGCTAAGACAGTCATTGCATCGAGTGAAAGAATCACCGTGCTCACCGGAGCGGGCATTTCCGCTGAGAGCGGTGTTCCCACCTTCCGCGGAAAAGACGGTCTGTGGCGTAACTACCGTGCGACGGACCTGGCCACCCCTAAGGCATTCGAGCGTGATCCCTCCCTTGTCTGGGAATTTTATAACTGGCGGCGCGGTCTTCTCTCATCCGTGATACCCAATGCCGCCCATGAGGCTTTGGCACGGTTCGAGGAAACCCGCGATAATTTTACATTGATCACGCAAAATATCGACGGTCTCCACGGCCGTGCGGGCAGCAAAAACGTCCTCGAGATACACGGCAATATCTGGAAAATGCGTTGCACATCATGCCGTACCGTGGTCACCGATTATCGCAGCGACGTTGGTTCCCTCCCCTGTTGCGATGCTTGTGGCGCCTTGATGAGACCCCACGTTGTCTGGTTCGGCGAGTCACTTGATGCATCGGTGCTTTCGGAATCCTTCCGGGCGTCGCGTGAATGCACTGCCATGATTGTCGTGGGGACATCCGCCGTTGTCCAACCGGCTGCTTTCTTTCCCTACGAGGCGAAACACGCTGATGCTTTTCTCGTCGAAATCAATCCTGAAGCGACACCCCTATCCGGCGATGCGGACATTGCATTGAGAGGTACCGCGACGGAGTTCGTTCCCCTAATATTTGAACGATAACCACTAATATTTGTTCTTGACGATTCTATTTATTATGGTGTAATAAATGAACTTAATTGTCCACCTGTATCTTTAATTGTGAACGAGGGCTCTGATTTCATGAATCACTTTAATATGACATTACGGTGGGGCGAATGATAAAAATCCGTATTGCTCTATTCAGGTGAGTCTTCTCACAGCCCTCTAGCATATTGTTCGTGCGTCGTCCAAAAATCGGCGATGCACGTTTTTATTAACCGTTAAGATCACGGGAGGAATGACTGTGCCAAAGGGTACTGTAAAATGGTTTAATGACAAAAAGGGATATGGTTTCATTAAACAGGAAAATGGAGAGGACTTATTCGTTCACTATTCAGCGATTGATATGGGGGGATACAAGACGCTTGCCGAGGGGGAAGAGGTAAGTTTTGAGATCGAAGAAAACGATCGGGGCGTTCAGGCAAAAGACGTTAAACGTCTTGTGTAATGCCGTGAGCGGCCGATTCCTTTTCTTTTAAGTCACAAAAAAGAACAGGGCAACATATTTCATGAGCCACATCTCGGGTTCACGGCATGCGTACCGTGATACCTCGGTGTAGTGGTGTGCTCCAACGGCGGGGGTTCTGCTTTTTCTGTTCTGAAATGCCTCATCGGTTTCTGTCGGTTTGTCAGTGATGTACTGTTGAAAAGTAGTGATCATGACAGAAACGTTCAATGGAGACAAGAGATCTGAAGGCTTCGTTAAAATCCTTTGTCCCCGTCGTAAAAACTCCGTGTCCATAGACGATAACACCCTGTGCTCTGTTGAGGGCCGCGGGAACGGTGGTGCACAATCCGCGTCTTCCCGCACCGATTTCTCCCGAAACAATGGGGATATCACCGATGGTACGGCTTTTCGGGCAGAAAATATGACAACGCCCTCGATGGGGACAATTTACCTCGGTACAGTCCATTGATTCTATCACGGAAAATCGGGGATGCCCGTGGAGAACACACCGCACCTCACTGCCCGTCACAATGGCATAATGCGTCGGCAGTTCACTGGATGCCGTCATGCCCACGCAGGAACTTCCGTCAAGGGGGCAGGGATCGACAAGATTGCCCGTCAGCTCATCGAGCGAGCTGCCCGTCTGGCTGATGTATAGCGTATCTTCCATACAATACGATATGTTGCCGAAATATGAATCAACAAGACCATAGGAGACGGTGAAACGTCCCGCCTCGTCAATGGCCGACAAGACGTCCTTCTCCGCTGAAAAGGGTCCTTTCATAAGGGTGACATTATTACAACCGGGGACGTTTCTCACCGTCTCACAGACAGTGTGAAACATCCTTTCGTCAGTCGCGGTTGCTGCTCCCGTCCTGACGCTATTTCGGTAATCGTCAAAGTATTTGACGAATGCGGCAAAGCAGACGGAACTGTATGTCACGAAGGCCTGCTCGGGACTGACGGTTCCGAATGTGACGATACCACCGTCAGGGGTAATGACACACTTGCGACACCTCAGCTTCTCGATAATGGACTCCGGTGACATTTTTCCGATGACGGGCAGCTCATGGAGAAAGGTCCGCGTCTCGCTGTCTCTTGGCAGGATGCGTCCGCCAGTCGATTTTTCCACAAGGTAAGAGATGATCGTCCGATAGGGTTCCGCCGGCAGTGCATAGAGAACCGAATTGCAGTTAATGCCGGCGAATACGGGATCTATCATGTGTCTGACGGGGTGGCTATCGTCATTCCAGCACGTCGTGCAATCCCGTGCACCAATAAGAACATCACCCGTGCCGACAAGTTCCTGTCTCAGCAATTTATTTTCGAACTTTTTTATCAGTCGTTCCATTCCAAACCCATGGTACATGCTTTTTCTCGCATCGGTCGCCCCCGCTGGTCCAATCCCCGGATGACGTAGTAGGAAGACCGCGCTTCCAAGAATGCGTCGCGGTCGAGCGGTGGAATTTCATAGGCAACACTTCCCGTGCCACTCTCGGCGAAGAAACGTCTCGGCAGATCGTCGTGGTCACAGGAGAAACCGTTGGCCGCGTTCATCATCCTTTCATTGTAATCGATGCGCTCTCCGCACTTCATGAGATCCTGAGCTGTCACCATCACACCCGATACAGCTGACAGGATGGGGGCGTATTCTTCCAGTGTCGCGGCAAAAAAAACGAATTTGCAGGCCGTCAGTGAATCGACGACGGCATTGATGTCCTCAGTAATCTTGTTGATACGCGCCTTCCCCTCGAAACTGAACCGGTCCGTGGCAACGGGTTTTCTCAAAATCTCGTGCGCAATCGGATAGGCGCGGAGATGACAGCCGCCCCGCGTAGAGGTGACGTATCCCAGGGCCATACCGCAGGCCCCGCGGGGATCGTAGGCGGGCAGTTCCTGATCCTTGACGGTCATGGCTGTATCCGGTGCCCCCCGTTCCTGGCTCAGGCGCGCGGAACCCAGGGCAATTAGCCGCCCGTCTTCCCGCCCCTGCACCGTTTGTTCAAGTAGCCTCAGTATATCCATTGAAGACGGTTTCCGCTCATCGATTTCGCAAGAGCACGCTATGGTGACCGCCGCTGATATGGTATCCATCCCCATTTCGTTGCAAAAAAGGTTCGCCGCATAGGTCTTTTTAATATCTCTGTTCTCAAGAAGGGCACTGAAATGAGAGAGGCTTTCGAATTCGGGAAGCGGCGTGCCGGCCGCCGTGCCTTTCTTGCAGCGGATATGACAGCCACGGCACCCGTATGATACGGGATGATATGCACGGTGAAAGGCAAAGGCGTTGCTGTGTCGCGCATGGGGAAAATATGTTTTTCTGAAGTTCCCCGTCGGCATCATTCTGCGCGCGTCCATGAGGTCGTAGAGCGCAGCTGTTCCCCACTGAGCGATACCGAATCGCCCCATCAGCGCGGGCGAGGCGTCGATGAGTCGATTTACGTCATCGACGTTACTCCTCAGCGCTTTTTTGTCGGCTATGGCCGTTTTTCCGTTCCCGCGCACACGAACGTACCGGCAGCCTTTTGAATGCATGACGAGTCCCAGGCCGTTTCGACCAGCCGTATGGCGCCCGTCGACCATGATATTTGAATAGTAAACGCCATTATCCGCCGCGGGCCCGACAACGGCACACGACCCCTTTCCCCCATCTGGAAGGAGGCGTGCCGTCATTTCCGAGATTGTCATACCCCTCGTTTCGGCGGCATCGACAAAAGTGACTCGCGAATCATCAATTTCGATACCGCACAGCGAATTGCTGCACCCCGTTATGATCACGCCGTCCCATCCCGCCCTCTTCAGTTCCGTACCAAAGGCGCCGCCGACGGAGGCATCACCTACAGTGCCGGTGAGCGGCGAACGGGACATGAAAGTACACCGTCCCGATGTGGGTGACGGCGTGTCGACAAGGGGACCCGTACACACGATAAGGGGCATGAGTGGATCATTCCACCGACGCGTACAGTGGTCATGCAAAAAATATCCAGCGAGTCCCTTGCCGCCGATCCATCGGTGATAGACCTCTTCTCCGGGACGTTCGCAATCCGCCCGCTTCGAGGTCAGGTCTATGCGGAGAATTTTTCCTGTCCATCCATACATGATTTATTTCCGTGATCCTCCCGTGTTACTCTTTATCAGTATTTTCTCCTTCTGTAAATACGACCCTACGACTGGCTTCTCTTCATCATCACGTCTGCTCTCCCCCACGGCAGAGCGGCGGTCTTTTTCCTTGTTCTGTTGACTTTCATGGCGTCTTCGTGTTATGGGAGCAACCGAAATTCTCAATAATACGGGAAGGAATGACCCTAATGGAACATACACTGTCGATCATCAAGCCGGATGGCGTATCACGCGGATTAATCGGTGAAGTGATAAAACGCATCGAATCAGCCGACATTGCCATCAGTGCCATGAAGATGGTTCATTTGACAAAGGCTCAGGCTGAGGGCTTTTATGCGGTTCACCGCGGAAAACCCTTTTTTCAAAGCCTCACCACCTTCATGTCGTCCGGTCCCGCCGTTGTCATGGTACTTACCGGTGAGGATGTCATTACTCGATACCGCACCCTGATGGGGGCGACCAATTACAAGGATGCCGAGGAAGGAACGATACGTCGCGAATTTGCAACGGATATCGAAAAGAACGTGGTTCACGGATCCGATGCACCCGAGACGGCGACATTCGAAATCGGTTATTTCTTCAATCGTTTTGAAATAGTATCATAAATTGTGTAAGCTCTGCATAATGGTTTCTGTGCCCGGGAACGGTTTTTCCGGCCGGGCATAATACCTTATCCGGAGAAACTGGGCATGAGCATTTTTTTTCTCCTCATAGACGCCCTCAACATGGTCCGCCGCATCTACGAAGCACAGGACAGTGAAGACTGTGACGAGCGTGTCTCACGGGCACTTGAAACGTTCGTACAGTCACTGGAACGCGCTGTGAATGAATGTACTCCGACGCACGCTGTTGCCGTATTCGACGGAAATCGTTCAGGGTGGCGCTACACACTGTTCCCGGAATACAAGGCGGGACGGCCGCTCATGCCTCACGCACTCAAAAACGCCCTTCCTCTTTTTGAGAATGCCTTCAATGAGTGCGGGGTCACTTCCGTAACCCTCGGTGACTACGAAGCGGATGATATCATTGCAACACTCGCCGTGAAGGCGAGCCGGAGAAGCGGTGTATCCGTAACCGTTTTGTCGACTGACAAGAGCTTCATTCAGCTTATGCCGTACGATGTTTGCGTTCGTGATCATTTCCGCCATCGTGATCGAACGGACGAGGCTGTTATCGAACGGTACGGTGTCTCTCCCGTGCAATTCGTCGACTATCTCGCCATTGCCGGAGACCCGGTCAATAATATAACGGGTGCGCCGCAAGTGGGCGCAAAGACCGCCGCAAAGCTCCTGCGGGAATTCGGCTCTGTCGATACGGTCTTTAGTGTCTCATCGGTTATGAATAACGCTACCGGCGAAAAGCTGCGTGCCTCTGAAGACGAGGTGCGCCGTGCAAAAAAGCTTCTCACGTTGAAAACAGATATCGACGTGGGCATTAATCTCCAACAGTGCCGGTACAATAAAAGGCGCGTGGAAAAACAGGTTTATTAACACGTCATGGGTACAAGCAATAACAAAGACAATCCGACCATCGAATATCCCTGTTCGTGGGTCTATACGGTTATCGGGACGAATGCGGGAGAAATTCGCAACGCCGTCCACAATACTCTCGGTGACATACCCCATCGCCTTGAGATGTCACGCACGAGCACCGGGGGCAGATATGTCTCTCTGAATCTCACCGTCGTTGTTCATGACGAGACCACCCGGCATGATATCCATTGCCGTCTCATGGACCACCCCTCGGTGAAGATTATTCTCTAGCGTCCTTTTCACTTGATATTTATCAGTTCCTTATATTATGTTTCACCGTGCGCAGGGGTTATTATGTGCGAAAGGGGTACCATTGTGAATGGATAAGAGTCTCAAAAACGTGGTTACCACGGCGTGGTCGGAACGGGACGGCGAGAAGGTCAACCCTCCCTTCCCTGAAGTTTGTTGCCACTGTTTGGAACCTGCCACGGATATTCTTGAGGCCGATTGTGACGGCGTGAACCTTAAGATTCCCTATTGTAAGAAACATATCGAGACGGCAAAGGCCTATCACCACGGGGTTGTGCACGGCAAAAAACGCCGTATATTCAAAACAGCCTCGATTATTCTCGGCGCACTTGCCGGTTTCTGGATTGTATTCTGTGTCCTACCCGAATCCGATCTCATGCGGGGCGGAGATTCCATTGCGGACGCATTCGGAAGCGTCTTCGGAATAACCGTCGAACCGAGCTGGAATTTCGAACTGGCGGAGACACCGCTGTGGTTTCGACTCGCCTTGAGCGTGGTATTTTCGTTGATCATGCTGAAGACCATACCACAGCTTCTCGATTTCTGGGTGTTGCAAAAGGGGGCCCATGATTACGGATACTGGTACAATCGGAAGATCACCCTTTATGTCGCCCCGGGTATTATCGACGTCGAAATCGACCGTAAAAAGGATTCCGAGGGCCGAACACTCTTTTCCATTGCCTTTCTCAGGAAGAGATATGCCGATCTTTTTCGAGACCGGCAGGAAGAAAGCCGTCTGGCGTAAGTACAGTAAATTCGTTGAGACACATGACGGATGAGAGAAATGTCGTTCGGACGAACAGTATCATTTATCATGGTACCGGTTATGATTGCCCTATTCGCGGCGTGCACGACAACACATTCATCGCACGCAGGACCGCCCCATCATACTGAGTCCGGATTCAGAAATATCTACAATAACGAACATCCCGGGTTCGTCGATTTCCTCAGATGGCGATTATCGCGGCTTTGGAACCCACTGCCGGGCCCCGACGACTATGCATTTCCCCGCCAGAATGCCGATCTCTCCCTGCTTAAAAATCCTCGCGGGCAAGACACCCTGACCTGGATCGGTCACGCGACACTGTTCCTCACTATCGGCGGAAAAAGCATCATCACGGACCCGCATTTTTCCGAACGCGCCTCGCCTGTTCAGTGGGCGGGTCCGCGTCGTGTCGTCCCGCCCGGTGTTTCTCTCGACGACCTGCCGCCGATTGATTGTGTGCTCATATCTCACGATCACTACGATTCACTGGACGCCGACTCAATCACGCGTATCGCTGAACGTCCCGGTGGCGACAAGACGATTTTTTTCGTCCCCCTCGGCTTGAAAAGCTGGTTAACGGAACGGGGAATAGAGCGCGTCGTCGAGCGAGACTGGTGGGAAGAGTATCGGACGGAGGGACACTGTATTACCGCCGTTCCACTCCAACACTGGAGTAAAAGATCGATCTTCCATCAAAACAAGAGTTTGTGGACGGGATGGGTGGTAACGACCGACATCTTTCGGTTCTTCTTTTGCGGAGACACGGGATATTGTCCGCATTTCAATGAAATTGGTGAACGGCTGGGACCATTCGATTTATCCGCTATTCCCATCGGCGCTTACGAACCGCGGTGGTTCATGAAAAACCACCATGTCAATCCCGATGAGGCGGTTCAGATTCACAAAGACGTCCGTTCACGTTTATCCGTTGCCATTCACTGGGGCACCTTTATTCTTACTGATGAACCGTTGGACGAACCACCGCGCCGACTTTCAGAGGCTCTCGCCGTCCACGGCCTGTCTCCGGAGTCTTTTATTACTCTCACACATGGCGAGACGATCATCCTCAACAAAGGCGGAAACTGAAACACACGGTTTTAATGCCACATCGCAAGCATCGACCGCCTGGCAGTGCTGTTATGTGACGATTTCAACCGTTTCTCCGTTTACGATGATAAAACCTTCTTTTTCTAGCTCCTCGATAGCCCGTTCGACGCGCTTCTCATCAACGTGAAGCATCGATACAAGCATATTTTTATCCGTTGTGCCTTGTGCGCATATTTTCAGTATCGTTCCACGTATCTGGCGGTGAGAGCCCTCGAAGGGTGATTGACGTGTGTAGTGTGCGCTGCAACGGCCGGGGTTCATACGGCATTTCTTTACGGCCGAGCCGTAATCCATGAGCGCGTTGTACCAGCGCGCCGGGTGTAGCCGATCGAGAGTTGTTTCAACATAGGGCAGTATCTCACGGTCATGAATCACGTCACGGTTGCGGAAAAAGTAATAGATTATGGCTGACCTGATATTCGTTTCTATGAATACCACGGGCCGGTTGAACGCAAACGCCATGATGGATCGTGCCGTGCTCTTTCCGATACCGGGGAGAGATTCAAGTATTTCAATCGTCGTTGGAATTTCTCCATTGTGGGCGACGGCAATTATCCGCATCGCCCGGTGCAGATAGAGCGCACGCCGATTATAGCCGAGACCCTGCCACGCCTCGATTATCTCCGAAAATCTCGACGATGCAATACTCTCCACCGTGGGAAAGCGTCGGATGAATAGCTCATACTTTTCATGGACGCGAGTTACCGTCGTTTGCTGCAGCATAACCTCCGACAGATACACATGATAAGGATTATCCGTTCGCCTCCACGGGAAATCGCGTCCGAAAAGTCGATAATATCGGCAAACTGAGCGCTTGAAATCGTTTACCACACTTGTTGTCGAAGGATACATCTTTCCGTGTTTCACTGGCGGCACTCGCCGTAGACAGAATGGATATAGTCCGTAACATCGAACTTTCGTTCCATGCCTTTCCGGGACATGGAACGAACATTGCCGTACACGGACCGCTTCGGCCAGGGGCGGTCGTGAAGGCCGCCGATCGACCAGGCACACCCGACATACCCATTGGGATCCCTTCCGTCCAGTTCATAACGATTATTCAGGTAGACCGCCGTATTAAAGGCCTCTTCCGGCGCCGACGACCACTCGAGAATCTTCTTGGCCCAGTACATTCTCAGATATCCGTTGATGTATCCCGTCTCCACGAGTTCGTGCTCAATCGCGTTCCACAGTTCGTCGTGTGTTTCACCGTTTTCAAACTGTGGACGGCTGTAGACCGCTTCCCTCCTATCCCTTCGATGATGATCGAGCGTCGTTCGTGCCCATGCGGGCAAGCCCGCATAATCGTCGTATTTGTCGTTGTAAAAACAATAATTGTCCGCCAGTTCCCGTCTGACGAGCAGTTGTTCGATAAAGGCCGCCTTTGTTTCATCGGCGACTGGCGCCTTTTGCACTTCCAGAAGGACACGCTGGGGCGCACAGTGTCCGAAATGGAGATAGGGAGACAAACGGGAAACGGCGTCCTTCGTGGGATCGTTTTTGTCCTGGGCGTAGCGGGGAAGCGTGTATACGAGAAATTGGCGCAACCTTTTCGCCCCTTCTTCCTCTCCCGGCGTTACCACTTTCGGATCATGCCCCACGTAATCCACCGACAGAGCTGCTGCAACCCTTTCCCATGAAACGGGCGGAAACGTCATCCCGCCGTGAAACGGATGACGAACGACGGCGGGATAATCGTCTTGAAACGCATCAAGCAAACGGTTTATCTTGGGACGCAGCGTCCGCGCCGCATATTCCTGATGTTTCGATACGTACCAACAGGGTATCACATTATGGGCGTCTACCTCGGATGTAGGGCACTGTATGCGACTGGCAACAGTGACTTTCCACTCCCTCTTCGGCCTCAGCGGATCGAAATCGGTGATCAGCATTCCCGCCTTCACACGGCCGATAAAACCGGGTATCACCTCTTGCGGCGATCCCGTGAGTACGACGAAGGGTATGTGAAGACCTTTCAGCAGGCGCTCCACCGTTCGAAGGCCCTCCAGCATAAATGCGTACTGGCGGACCGTCGCACCGAGATACTTGGGAACACAGCAAAAAATTACGATCAGGGGTTGTTTGCGATCCAGAGCTTTCTCCTGCGCATGAAGCAGGGCCCAGTTATCACGGACACGCTGATCCCGGCTCATCCAATATACAACGGGACCGGCCAATGCGGGAAAATCGGTTATATCTCGTTTACGCGCCGGCAGCATGTTCCCCGCCCCTTTCTTGTGATATAGCACAGGACTCGAATTTTTAATATACCATCCTTCTTTTACTGTGCAGCGACGGCCCGCCCTTTTGACAGTATGGCATTAAGACGACGCGGGAACATTATAGTAAAACGAACGACTCCGCCGCAAGGGGAATAACTACCTACGATGATGAAAGAATTCAACATAACACATTCTCACACACTGACACATTCAAAGGGGAAAGCGCACGCAGCTCATTTCAAATTGCATTGTGTCATGTATTCATTTAGTATGAATCGCATTACAGGACAGGGAGAACGGTCATGGGCACGAACAATATCGTTTTTCTCGAGCTTCTCGAGTGGTTTGATGAATCGGGGATAGAACTGGTGCACCGTCTCCCGGAAAGCGGTTCCGGCGAGATAAAATTCGGGGCTCAACTCGTTGTTCGAGACAGTCAGACGGCGGTTTTATTCTATAAAGGAAAATCATATGAGGCCTTTCCTCCCGGCCGTCATACGCTGACAACGGCGAACATTCCCGTTTTGACAAAGGCGCTGTCCATCCCCTGGGGTATGGCGAGCCCCCTCCGCGCCGAGACGTATTTTATCAACATGAAGGTCTTTCCCAATCTGAAATGGGGTACGAGGGATCCTGTCGCTTTCAAGGATACGGATCTCGGTCTCGTGCGCCTGAGGGCTCACGGCGTTTTCAACATCCGTGTCATACAGCCGCTTCTCTTTATCAATACGCTTGTCGGTACCGCCGGCGTTTTTACAACTGAAGATATCGAAGAATATCTCAAGCGCGTTATCGTCTCCCGTTTCAATGACCACCTGGGAGAACATCTCGACACTCTTTTCAACCTGCCGGGACGATATGATGAGTTGTCTCACGGCCTCCAGGAACGATTAGAAAATGATTTCAGCCGATTCGGCATTGCTTTGACGGGACTCTATATCGGTTCGATCACGCCGCCGCCCGAGGTACAGCAGGCGATCGACGACAAGGGACGCCTGTCGACCCTGACGGACCTCGACAAGCTGGTCAAAATGAAGGCCGCCATGGCCATGGAAAAGGCCGCCGGTGCCGCGGGAGATGCGGGATCCGGCATGGGCTTGGGACTCGGGTTCATGATGCCCGCCATGTTTGCCCGTATGTTCTCAGTGAACGACTCATCCAAAGCCGGCGCATCATCTGACGAGAACGAGCTTCGCTGTCCCGACTGCGGCAATGTTATCGACGAAAATACAAAGTTCTGTCCTTTCTGCGGCCATCAGCAGCTTATTTTCGGACAATGCCGAAACTGCGGCAAAAACCTGCCTCCGAAGGCGCGGTTCTGTCCCCAGTGCGGCAATCCTGTGCATGACGAACCAACGCCCCTGTTCTGTTCCCACTGCGGAGCTGAAAATCTCCCCGATGCGACCTTCTGCAATCAATGCGGCGAAAGGTTGTAAGACATGCATCTCACCGTCGGTTTCGAATGCCCCCAGTGCGGTGCACCGATGACTCTCGATGAGACGACGCGCTATGTGCACTGTCCGTACTGCGGTGTAACGAACTATCTCACGGCGACCGATTGTTTCCGCTATATTCTCCCTTCTCGAAATGGCATATCCGAGACATACTACATGCCCTACATACGTTTCAAGGGTACGGTCTATACCTGCAACGGCGTTACCGTGAATCACCGCATCATCGATAAGACGTACCGTTCCCTTGACATCGCCACCCTTCCGGCGACACTGGGATTCCGACCCCAAGCCATGACAATGCGGTTCCGTACACCCGAATCAACAGGCATATTCCTCAAAAACACCGTCATGAGGGGCGATATTGTAACCCTTGCGGGTCACACTGGGTCGCGAAGTACGGTGGCGCACCGTGCCTTTATCGGAGAATCGATCAGTCTCATTTACCTGCCCCTCTATAAGCGGAATAACCAGTTAATCGATGCCGTCAATGATAAGCGACTCGGTCCCATTCCGATGGATACTTTTGACGATATTCATGAAACGGGCGAAACGGACCACATCACCGTCCTCGCTGCTCTCTGTCCCCGATGCGGATGGAATCTTGAGGGCGCGGGGGACAGCATTGTCTTGACCTGTTCCAACTGTGAATCGGCGTGGGAAGTAAAACAAATGCGGTTCGCACCGCTTGACGTCGTGCACGAAGAAACGACGTCCCGTCAGTGCCGGCATATCCCCTTTTGGCGTATCACAATAGAAATGTCCGATCCGTCGGTCGTATCATACGCCGATTTTATCCGTTTCGCCGGCCTGCCGAAAGTGGTTCTCCCGGCATGGGAATCACAGACATTATCCTTTATTCTGCCCGCCTTCAAAATACGACCGTCGCTTTTTCTCAGATTGGCTCAACAGATGTCATCTTCACTTTCGACGACAACAATGCAAGACGGCATCCCTTCCGCGCCTCTCTCTCCCGCAACGCTCCCCCGTGAAGAAGCTCTGGAAAGCATCAAGACGGTCATCGCCCGCATGGCCGCCAGGAAAAGATACGTGATCGAGACCCTGCCACGACTCACTGTCCACTGTCGCGATTTCCAACTTTTATACCTGCCCTTCGAAGAAACAACCCACGAACTTGTTCACAACAAAACGAACATCTGTGTTTTGACGCGCGCCTTCGAATACGGCGCTTTCGTTTAAACGAATCTTATTTTCACTCTCTGGCAGGCATATGGTTGTCCGCCGCCGCGATATGTCTTTCGTATATTTTGAACAGACCACGCGGTTGTTATGCCACGCGTTACCCGCACCATGCAGCGGCATGGCTTGATCCCATGATGTGAAAAAAACGAAAATAAGTTACAATAATAACTGTCAGCGGCATGGGTGTCTTCATATTATGGCCCGATCAGTTTCTGGAAATGTGTCGTATGCCGCGAATTGAAAATCAGCGCGACACGGTGCCGTGGAATACCGCACGAAAGCGAGGTAGTGACATGAACAATAAATCCCTAATCGCCGGCGTGGTTGTCCTCGTTCTCCTATGCCTTCCTGTCGTTCTCTATTTTTCACTGGACGCTATTGTCAAACGTGGTATCGAGACTGCGGCCCCGCGTTACACAGGGACCGACATTACCCTGCGAAAGGTATCCCTGTCACCTCTGTCGGGACAGGGCCGGCTTGACGGCTTGGTTGTAAGAAATCCGCCGGGATTTCAGACACCTTCCGCCTTCGAACTTGACACCGTTTCCTTTGCTCTCGATACAATCTCTCTTTTTTCCAATGTCATCTCCATTGATAACGTCCGTATCGTGAAACCTCAAATCACTTATGAATTAACAGAAAAGAAGAGCAATATCGAAGAAATCATTGAACACGTCAGGTCTCTCTCGTCATCGAAAAGGCAGCAGGACGGATCACCGGGGGGAAAGGCTGGTGAAAAACATTTCTCCATACGCGAGGTTGTCATCACGGATGCCATGATCCGTGTCAGTCACGCCGTTTTGAAAGGTAAAACGGCGTCCCTCACCGTTCCCGAGGTGCGTGTCCGTAATATCGGCACGGACACAGACGGCGGCGTTCTCGTGTCCCAAGCACTGTACGCCGTTCTCAATGCCGTGGACAAAAAAGTGCTCGGCGGCATATCCCGGTCATCCCGGGATATCGCCCGTGATCTTGAAAAGAACATGAAACAGTTGGAGAAGGATTTACAACCGGCACTGCGGGATGCACTGGAAAAGAAAAAGGACGAAATTCTGCCTTGGTTGAAATAATCATATATGGCGGGGTCGGTACGAAGCCCTTTTTATTGAACCGTCAGGCGTATCCATCTTAGTTTTGCCGACCGCGGTTCGGCACCCGACCCGTCGACACCGATGGTGTGAATGTAACGGGGCCGCGGTCGAAGATTCATGAGCTCTCTTTCATAGAGATACCACTGCCCCCGACGGACTCTTGTGCCGTGCCCCGTCTGTGACACCTCCCCTGTGTCATCGATATAAAAGCCATGCCAGAACATGCGCGTCGGGCTTTCAGACTCCTCTCCGATAAGGTCGTGAACGACGCCGTCGACATCGGTATACGTGACGAAAAGGGCAATGGGCGCTGTTCTCGCGTGCGGTCCCGTACCGGGCGTTGATTGATCGTCGACCCTGATTAAGGCACTAACGACAAGGGACTGAACAGTGGAGACATCCTGATTGATGTTTTGCATTATACCGATCCGCTTCGCCTCCGCTCCCGTCAGACGGGTACCGTCTTCTTCAACGTCAACGCCCATCTTCCCCTTCGCCTCCCGGTACCACTCGTGCACGTTCCACTGGGGGAGAAACAGTGACGGCGTCAACTCACCGTTCGACGTCAATTCGCGATAATACCTCCTTGTTTTTGTCAGGGTATAAGGTTGCGGTGGATTGTGTTTCGCGGCGACATCGTCGCCGCCGTTTGCTGTCAGTATCACTTTCTTGTTGTTTTTATCCCATTGCGCATAAAAACCGTAAAACGTCCCGCTAAATTGTTCGGTGTCGTTACCGATTGCACACTCGTAGACACTGGTTATACCCACAATCTGTCGCGCC
>Ga0272441_10008014_pt1 | contig 16917 bp, 12 predicted proteins | sample SSMProp6N_FD_193582 | JGI IMG/M metagenome (GOLD analysis project Ga0272441, IMG submission 193582) | Marine sediment archaeal communities from Little Sippewissett salt marsh, Falmouth, MA, United States - SSM-Prop-6N | ecosystem: Environmental > Aquatic > Marine > Wetlands > Sediment ...
CAAGCTGATAGAAAATCCCGAAACGACGATAACAGAGCTCATGGAGTGCATTCCGGGGCCGGATTTCCCCACTGGCGGCTACATCATCGGCAGAGCTGGGATCGAATCGGCTTACGCTACCGGAAGAGGCATAATCAGGGTGAGGGCAAAATCCCTGATCGAGAATGAAGAGAGGACAAAGATCGTCATCACCGAGCTACCTTACCAAGTGAACAAGGCAAAAGTGACCGAGACGATAGCCGATCTGATCAAGTCAGATCGGATCGACGGGATCGCTGACCTGAGGGACGAGTCCGATCGGGACGGAATAAGGCTAGTCATCGAGCTGAAGAACGGCACCACTCCTGAAGTTGTGTTGAACCAGCTCCACTTGCATACCCAGCTTGAGACATCTTACAGCATAATCAACGTCGTTTTGGTGGACGGAAAACCAAGGACTCTGCCCATAAAAGAGATAATGGAGCATTACATCTCTTACCGAACCGAGGTGATCGAGCGCAGGACCGGGTTTGAACTTAACCGTGCCCAAAGAAGGGCTCACATCCTGGAAGGGCTGCTCGTTGCGCTCCAGAACGTGGAGCGGATTATAGAGCTGATAAAAAAGGCTGCATCGCCTGCTGAAGCAAGAGAAGTCTTGGCAAAGTCTTTTGATCTGAGCGAAGAGCAGACAAAGGCCATCCTTGAAATGAGGCTCCAGAGGCTCACGGCTCTTGAGCAAGGCAAGATTCAGTCTGAAGCAAAAGATCTGAAGGTCACGATTCAAAGGCTTCAAGAAATTTTAGCAAGCCCAAGAGAAGTTCTAGACATTATCAAAGTCGAGCTAGAGGAGCTGGCAAAAAAGTACGGCGACGATCGAAGGACGAAGATAATCGAAGCTGAAAGAGAGTCCCGGCTTGAGGACTTGATCCAGGAAGAAGAGGTCGCAGTGACCATCACCAGCGATGGTTACATCAAGAGGTTGCCGCTAACCACTTACAAAAAACAAAGGCGTGGCGGCAAAGGCGTTATCGGCGCTGAAACCAAGAGCGAAGACTTCGTCACTGAACTTTTCATCGCTTCGACTCACGCGTACATCCTATTTTTCACAGATATGGGAAAAGCCCATTGGCTCAAGGTCTTCAACGTTCCTGCGCTTGGAAGAACTGCAAGAGGCAAGGCGATAGTGAACCTTCTTCAGCTAGAGCCTGACGAGCGGATTACCGAAGCAGTTCCGGTGAGTGACTTTGATTCAGAAGGTTACATCGTGATGGCGACCAGCAGTGGAAGTGTTATAAAAACACCCCTAAGAGCCTACAGCCATCCCCGAAAGGGCGGGATCAAGGCAGTGAACCTAAAAGGAGGTCGGCTCGTGGCTGCTCGATTGACCGATGGGGACAACGAGCTGATACTTGCCACCCGAAAGGGTAAGGCCAACAGGTTCCATGAGCGCGACGTTCGATCCAGTAACCGCGGTTCGATGGGGGTGAGGGGAATATCCCTTGGAGAAGACGACCTGGTGATCAGCATGGACGTCGTAAAGCCCGAAACTACACTTCTCACGATAACGAAAGAAGGTTACGGCAAGCGGACTGAGCTAGAGGAGTATTCGCCCCATCGCAGAGGCGGCAAGGGCATGAAGAACATAAGCACTGGAAAAGGATACGTAGTCACCTCAAGGATGGTGGCCGAAGAGGACGAGCTGATGATCACCACTAAAGAAGGGGTGATGATCAGGATACCGACTTCGGAGATTCGTGTTCAGGGTCGGACCACTCAAGGTGTGAGGATTATGCGGCTCAATTCTGGTGATGAAGTGGCAGCGGTGGCGCGGATAACTTAAGCCCGCTGCCGTTTTTCTTCAATATTTTTTATATATAAACAAATAAACTGTGATATGTGTGGGTTTGGCCTTTATTCGTATCGTTAAACACTATAGGTCAAACGGTTGGAGCGCACTTTTTCTTCATCTCTTCGCCTTTTGCTTTTCCCGAAGTAGGGTTACAGACCTGAGGCGAAGTTTCGACTAACTTGTGCCAGTTGTCCCGTTCCCAGAGCATGTGAGATCGATCTTCCTCGTTGATGAACTGACGCAACCTGAGCGTTAGAGTGTCCCAGTTTACCTCGTGACCATCGAAATCGGGCCCATCGACACAGGCAAACTTCGTCTCGCCTCCGACTTCAACCCTGCAGGCACCACACATTCCAGTTCCGTCCACCATCAGGGGCATGAGGCTCACTATGGTCTTTACGCCAAAGGGTTTTGTTGCCTTGGAACATTCCATCATCATGAAGGGGCAACCGTGAACGAAGATCCTGCCGACTTCATTGTCCTTCAAATAATTGACCATAAAATCGTTAGCCCATCCCTTCTCGCCGCAACCACCATCTCCTGCCATCACGTGAAGTTCGTCGCTGAACTCCCCTAACCGATCTTGCCAGAATATGAAGTCAGCCCCTCTCCCTTCAACGACGGTTACAACGTAATTTCCCATCTTCTTGAGAGCCTTGATGAGTGGCAAAGAAGGTCCGATCCCAAAACAACCACACGCGCAGATGACTTTGCCGAAGTTCCCAATCTCGGTTGGAGTACCAAGAGGACCTGCAAGGTTCATGATGGAGTCACCTTCTTTGAGCGTCCCAAACTTCATGGTGCTCGTCCCAAGAACGTAAAAGACGATATCGACAGTCCCTTCATCTTTGTCCCAACCGGCGATCCCCATTGGAACGCGCTCTCCTTTCTCATCAGCCCTCAAAATCACGAACTGGCCAGGCTGAGCAACCCTTGCGACCTTTGGTGCTTCTATCTTGAGGTAAACGATGTTGGGAGCAAGACACTCCTTCTTTGCTATTCGGTACATCTTCAATCTCCCTCTACTTTGTTCAATTTCACCGCACAGACTTTCAGTTCGGGTATCTTGGCCACGGGATCGAGCGCAGGGTTTGTGAGGATGTTAGTTGGAGTCTCAGCAAAGTGGAATGTCATGAAGACGACTCCAGGTGGCGACTTTTCCGTCGTCTTGGCTTTGACCTTGACTTTCCCACGCCTGGAAGAGACTTCGACCAGGTCCCCGTCCTCAACTTCCAGCAACTGAGCGTCTTTTGGATTGATCTCCAAGAACTCCTCGTTTCGAAGATAGTTCAAGCCCGCAACCCTCCTTGTCATGGTGCCCGTATGGAAATGGCAAAGCACTCTTCCGGTGGTGAGGATGAAAGGATAGTCTGCATCAGGTAGCTCCATGGAGGGGCGATAATCCACCACCGAAAACTTCCCACGTCCTCGGGTGAACCCATCTTTGTGAAGGTAACGAGTTCCCGGATGGTCCAAGTTTGGACAAGGCCAATGAAGGCCGCCTTCTTCGAGCCGCTCATAGCTTATTCCGCCGTAGCTTGGCGCAAGCCTGGCAACTTCTTCCATAATATCAGCAGGGTGCTCGTAAGAGAATTGGTCTTCGTATCCCATCTGTTTTCCGATCTCGGAGAGGATCTTCCAGTCTGGCCACGAGTTGCCCACAGGATCCAAGACCAGTCTCACCCTCTGGACCCGTCGTTCTGTGTTGGTGAAGGTTCCGTCTTTTTCTGAAAATGTGGTTGCTGGCAGGACCACGTCTGCAAGTTCGGCAGTTTCAGAGAGGAATATGTCCTGGACCACCAAAAACTCCACCTTTTCCAGGGCTTCTTTCACGTGGGTTATGTCAGGATCGCTGACCATCGGGTTTTCGCCCATGATGTAGAGAGCATGGATTTTGTCTTCGTGGATTGCGTTGAAAATCTCAACGACGGTGATTCCGGGCGTCTCTGGCAGATCTTTGCCCCAAGCGTCCTCAAACTTCGCTCGAAGTTCGTCGTTTGTCACAGCTTGGTATCCTGGGAATACGTTAGGAAGGGCGCCCATATCGCAGGACCCTTGAACGTTGTTTTGGCCTCTTAGAGGATTGATCCCGCTTGAGGGCTTTCCAACGTTTCCAGTCATCATGGCAAGGTTTGCAAGACAAAGGATGTTGTCGGTTCCGTGACTGTGCTGGGTAATTCCCATAGAATAGATGATTGATGCAGGTTCGTTCTGAGCGTAAAGGAAAGCGGCTTCGCGTATGAGGTTTTCTTCGACCCCTGTGATCTCGAACGCCTTATCCAAAGAGAAAACGTCAAGAGATCGCTTGAAATCCTCAAACCCTTCACAACGTTCTCGGACGAAATCTTCGTCGACCAATTTTTCGTCCAATATCACCTTGCACATGGCCAAGACGAGAGGCACATCGGTTCCGGGCTGATGTCTGAGCCAGACGTCTGCCATCTTGCAAAGCTCAATCCACCTGGGGTTTGCAACGATGATCTTTGCACCTTTCTTTCTTGCCTCTTTTATTTTGAGGGCGATTACTGGGTGCTGCTCTGTCGTGTTCGAGCCTATGATGAGGATGCATTTTGCACTTTTGAATTCCTCGATCGAGTTGGTCATGGCCCCACTGCCAAACGCATTGGCAAGCGCCGCCACGGTCGATGCGTGACAGAGTCGAGCACAATGGTCCACGTTGTTGGTTTCCATTACCAACCGGGCCAGCTTTTGGGCCAGGTAATTTTCCTCGTTAGTGCATTTGGCAGAGGATAGCAAAGCGAACCCATCGCCTTTGTTCTGAGCGAACTTCTCTGTTATGAGGGACATTGCCTCATCCCAAGTAGACGGGACGAGTTTACCTTCCCGCCGGATCAAAGGCGTCTTCAACCTGTCAGGACTTTCCACGAAATCCAGGCCGAACCTTCCCTTGACGCATAGCTGCCCGTTGTTTGGCGTGTTGCCTCTTGTCCCTCTCACCCGGACGATGTGACCTTGGTCGACTCCAATATCCATCTGGCAGCCGACGCCGCAGAAAGGACAGGTCGTGGTGACGATATCGCTTGGCTTGATCCACTTCTCAGACCTGGCATAAAGAGCTCCTGTAGGACATGAATCGACACATGCACCGCAGAATTTGCAATCCGAGTCTTTGAGCGAGATGGGGGCGATCCCATGATCTTTATGATATTTCACGTCGAAAGATAAGACGCCTTCACCCCTTACTTCTTCACAAGTCCGAACGCATCTAGAGCATAGGATGCAAAGGTTGTAATCTCTGTCGAAGAAAGGTTCTCTCAATACAGGGACGTTTCGGTACTTTGTGGCATACCTGATCTTCGTTAAGCCCACGTAGTTTACAGCGTCCTGTATCTCACACTCGCCATCGTTGGGACAGTATTTGCACCCGACTGTTGCGGGCATCCTTCTCATACATTCCCTAAGGTCAGTGCATTCGTCTTTTCGGTCACAGAAAAGGCAGCTAGTGGGGTGATTGGTCAAGGCGAGGAGCATCTCTAGGTTGTTTCGACGCATCTCCTGGAGTTCTTCTGTTTTGGTTCTCACCACCATTCCACTTTCTGCAATAGTTGTACAAGATGTGGGATACGTCTCCAGGCCCTCGATATCGACTATGCAAAGCTTGCATGAGCCTATCGGCTTGAGGTCGGGGTGGTCACATAGGGCGGGTATGTAAATTCCAGCCTTTCGGACTGCGTCGAGAACCGTGGATCCTTTTTGAATCCGAACTTCTTGTCCATCAATGGTAAGGATTACTTCGTCCAATTTCACCACCGCGTTGTTTTTACGAGTGGCAAAGTCATATTTCTACCTTGCTCTAATTTCAGGCCGAAAATGAGACTTGTTGATCATGTATGCAGATCTAATGAGCCAAATGACGCGAATTGCGCGGAACATTTATATCTGAGCGCATAGGAATGTAACGTCCTTTTAGTGTAAAGCAAATTAGCATAAACTTTGCAGAGGAGGGAAATCATTATATATCAAATCATAGGACCGTCACATCCTATTCATGTAAATATAGATTTGTGGATAAACCAAAAAAATACCTCGTAGGGAAAAATCGAAAAGCTTTAACTTGCGGGAGCAAAAGAGGGCAGAGCAGGAAGTCCCCTGTCTTTAGGCCGATCTCGTTAACTCTTGGAGCTAACGGGAGTTGGCGACGATAAGTTGCTAACCATATGAAAGCAGAGCCCCCCTCTGTTTCTGGCCATCGATAATGATTTAAGGCAATAATGGGATATGCCAATTTTGGTAACGATCTGTCAACTACCACGGCCTAAAGTCGGGGGGATCCTGCTGCGTTCGTCCTGAAATGCAGCATTCCATGAGTTGAAGCGGGCGCGAAAAAAGGCATAAGCGTTCTCAGAGCAATAGCACAAAGACCATCCAAAAAAGGCGGCAAAGCCACAAGATCGAAGCGGGATACAATGTCAGGTAAGAAAAATAAACTGAACTTAAATCGGGTTTCCATGCCCAAACAGTCTCCCGAAGAAAGGCGTCAAAATTTCTTCGAGGTGGCCAAGGGTTACACCGAAGAGCAGGCCATGGAAGAAGCCAGCAGGTGTCTACAATGCAAGAAGCCAAAATGCATGGAAGGTTGTCCCGTGGGCTTGGACATCCCTCAGTTCATCGAGGCGATACGGGATGGCGAGATGGTAAAAGCAGTTGGGATCATCAAAAGCAAAAACAGCCTTCCCGGGATTTGCGGAAGGGTTTGCCCTCAAGAGGTCCAATGCGAAAGTCGCTGCGTTCTGGGGAAGAAAGGTGCGCCAGTTGCCATCGGTCGTCTTGAGAGGTTTGTGGCCGATTGGGAGTCTCGACACGCCCTTCTCAAAAGAGATGAATCCGGCCGTGAGGCCAGCCATGAGGCAAAACTTGAAGACGCGCCTCAAGAAGTTGAGCCCACCGGAAAGAAGATCGCGGTGGTGGGATCTGGACCTGCTGGGCTAACATGTGCATCAGAGCTTGCAAGGAAGGGGCATGAAGTCACGGTCTTTGAAGCACTTCACGACGCTGGCGGGGTTCTCTTATACGGCATTCCAGAGTTTAGGTTGCCAAAAGGGATTGTCAGGTCTGAGGTGGATTACATAAGGTCCCAAGGTGTAAAATTCGAACTAGACTCGGTGGCTGGAAGACAGTTTCAGGTTGACGAGCTATTTGAAGAGAGTTACGACGCCATTTTTTTGGGAATCGGCGCAGGTGCGCCCAGGTTTCTCAACATAACTGGAGAAAACTTAAACGGCGTTTACTCTGCAAACGAGTACCTCACCAGGATCAACTTGATGAAAGCATACAGGTTCCCAGAGTACGACACACCGATCAGACAGGGCCAGAAAGTGGCGGTGATAGGCGGAGGAAACGTGGCCATGGACTCTGCCAGATGTGCAGTCAGGTTGGGAGCCGACGAGGTTCACGTGATTTATCGCCGTTCTGAGTCGGAGATGCCAGCAAGGCTCGAAGAGGTCGAGAACGCAAAAGAGGAAGGTGTGATCTTCGATTTCCTAACAAACCCCACCAAGTTCGTAGGAGACGATCGCGGCAGGGTCAAAGGCATGGAAGTCGTCGAGATGGTTCTTGGCGAGCCTGACCAGAGCGGAAGGCGAAGGCCAGTCGTGAAAGAGGGATCTGAACATATAGTGGACGTTGATACCGCCATCATAGCCGTGGGGACCATACCAAACCCTCTGGTTCCGGGAAACACCCCAGGACTTGAGACCACAAAGTGGGGCACTCTCGTCGCAGACGAGAACGGAAGAACCACCCGCGAAGGTGTCTGGGCAGGTGGCGACATAACAACCGGTGGCGCAACTGTGATCAGCGCCATGGGGGCTGGCAAGCTTGCGGCCGCCGATATCGACCACTGGCTGCAAGAAGACGGCGCCTGGGACGTGAAATCTGATTAGTCTGCTGGCTTGAAGGGGGGCATACAAGGGAATGAGGAACTTTGGCTCACGAGAGCTTTTCAAGTTGCCCTTTCGACCGCCAGGACAGGGATTTGGTTTAGAGGCCAGATCTGATATCGAGCGTTTTCAGTTTTCAGATATACATTTTGTATATTTTCATAATTCCATAATTCCATAGTTTCACATTTTCCTTTTGAAATTCGTTAAGTTACAGAATAACTAGGAGAGATCGACAAGATGGGATTCAAATCACCCAAAGAAACTACATGTTCGGTTGATAACATCGGCTGCGCCAAGGCAGAGATGGCTATAGGCCCCTTGTTGACCCTGGGATTTTTGGCAGGAGCTTTCATAGCTTTTGGCGGATTGTTGGCGGTCATCGTCGGAGGGGGCATTCCAGGCATCCGGGCGGACAATCCTGGGTTGCAGAAGTTCATATTCGGGGCGGTTTTCCCGGTGGGGTTGATCCTCGTTGTGGTAGCCGGCGCAGAGCTGTTTACGGGGAATACTGCCTGTTGCATCCCTGCAGTTCTCAACAAGAAGGCTTCGTGGGGTGGCCTTGCCAGGAACTGGGGGCTCTCTTATGTGGGCAACTTCATAGGATCCATATTCGTAGTGTTCTTCCTCACTTACATGACAGGGCTTTTGGCTCAGGATCCGTGGCTTGGAACCATCACCGCCATCGCCGAGGGCAAGGTAGCTCAAGATTTCTGGCCTTTGTTCTTCAAGGGGGTAGGCTGCAACTGGCTGGTCTGTCTTTCAGTCTGGCTGGCCATCGCATCTGACGATGTGGTAGGCAAGATCTTTGGAGTATGGTTTCCAATAATGGCTTTCGTTGCCATCGGATTCGAGCACAGTGTCGCCAACATGTTTTTCATTCCCGCAGGGATCATGTACGGCGCCAATGTGACTTGGGCCCAGTTCTTCATAGTCAACTTGATCCCGGTGACTTTGGGAAACATATTCGGTGGCGCTCTTTTCGTGGGCGCGATCTACTGGTACGTCTATAACCGTGGCAATTAATCAAAACCTAGAGGAAAATGAGGGGCACATTCATGTGCCCTTCATATTTTAATTATTACAATTATTTTTGGCATGTGTTGCAAGCATCTCTCCTTTGGCAGGGCATCAAATCCCTCAACGAGTGCATTCAGGAGCAGAAAGACGAGCCCTTCGAGACCCTGGCGCACTTTTGCGGCGATTGGGGCTTTGCGCCATGCAGGTTCTGTCGAGAGGACCTCTGCTCGGCGCGCCCGGCGCTTGTCTTGCGGGCGACCCCGCCACCAGGATCGTGTGGCAGGGGCCCGGTGCCGATGGGGTGCGAAGTCCTGCCGCCCGAAAGCTGCGATGCGGCCCTCGGCGGCGCGTGGATCGCTAGGGATATGTACAACGGGGCGGAAGAAGTGATGGGGATCTGGGTGGACGAGCAGATGGGGGAATAACCTTCTGAAATTACTTTGATTTATTTTGGGAGTATCCCCTCCAGAAAGAATGGTGACGTATACAGCAGAATATGGCCCAGATACTATTATATATCTAAATGCAAAAGAACTGGCTAACATGACATATATCAAGTATTTTGAAATCGTGGGACGTGTCATTGAGTCAAATATTGAAAGCATATCTGAAAGCATATCGAGAGATAGGGACATTTCTTACGAAGAGGCACGTATGGAGGTCATTGATTCGATTATTGGGCATCTTGCGAATAACACTCATGAATGGTCTTCAGGTTGTCAGCCAAATATCCGTTATGAAGATCCCTTATGTCGAATAGCATATCTTTATAGAATTGTTCCGGTAAATGCCAATTTATTAGAGTTCGTTTTCGAGAAGGATGCTAAGATTGAGGTTTATCTAGATGAAGTTCAGAAGGAAAATGGAGAGGTCAATATTTGTGTTTTTGGCGGAGGACCTGGTACAGAGCTACTTGGATTAGCTAAGAGAACCGAAATGAGACGAATTGAACATCAGATTGTGCTCAACTTTCTATTACTCGATCAAGTTAATGAATGGGTAGAAAGTTGGCGAGCTATACGGAAAGAAATTGATTCAAAATTCAGAAATAATATAAATCAAAATCGAAATGGTTGGCCATTAACTACTTCTGGAGACTCTTGTGCCATTGATATTACGAATATTGATAATTTTGGGAATTGGGGTGCTGTGTTCGGCCAAGATATTTACATTTTTTCATACATTATCTCCGAGGTCTTTGATGACTATCCACAACTTAAAAATTTCATCACCAAAATGGCAGCACAATCCCCAAAAGGGGCGAAGTTTCTATTTATTGATCGCATTGAACAACGTTGGAAAAATGTGATAATTGATCTCGCAGAGAACGCTGGAATTGCACTGTCAGAATTCCACGATACCAGGTCCAGTATGGGTGTCGCCAGTCCCAAGGAAGAAAAGACCGACTTAGGTCAGATATATGTTGATGTCCTGGAAAGATATCCTAAAGGTTATCCCAGATTGAATTGGAACGCTTTCTGGGTAGTGGGGACAAAGGAATAGCATGATCATCTCCGCCAGCTACAAGACGGACATCCCGGCCTTCTACGGCGAGTGGTTCGAAAAGAGACTGAAGGCCGGATACTGCAAGGTGGCTAACCCCTACAACCGGCGCCAAATCAACCGAATCAGCCTCCTGCCAGAGGGCGTGGACGGCTTCGTCTTCTGGACCAAGAACCTCGGACCCTTTATGAAACGGCTGGAAGACGTGCGCCAATTCGGTCGACCTTTCGAGGTCCAGTATACGATTACTGCCTATCCTCACGAGCTCGAATCCGCGGTCGTCGATAAAGAGCGCGCCATCCAGCACATGAAAGCGCTTGCCGAAAACTACGGGCCCAAGGTGGCAGTTTGGCGCTACGATCCCATTCTCTTCACATCGCTCACGCCAACGGACTTTCACCGCCAGAACTTCGAGGAGCTGGCCCAGGCTCTCGAAGGTACCTGCGACGAGGTGGTGATATCCTTCGCCCAGATCTACAAGAAAACGCAAAGGAACCTTGACCAAGCCGCCAGCGAGTTCGGGTTCACTTGGGAAGATCCAACCGACGATGCAAAGTTGGATTTGGCTGCCGATCTTGTAAAAATGGCGAAGGCCCACGGCATGCAGCTATCCATCTGCTCACAGCGGAGGTACCTGGTTCCAGGCGCCAAAATGGCCAGATGCATAGATGCCAGGCGCCTCTCTGAAATTGGCGGGCGCCCCATCAGAGCGAAGATCAAGGGGAAACGCCCTGACTGCAGATGTTACGCCTCAATAGATATCGGAGAATACGACACGTGTCCACACGGTTGCGTCTACTGCTATGCGGTCCGCAATCGAGATCTGGCCTTGAGAAGATACAAACAGCACGATCTTGAAAGCGAATTCCTTTACGATCCAGGAGACGTTTCTGCAGCGCCAAATGACGGTACGACACAAACAACCCTATTCTAAAATGTAGAAAGAATGCGCACCGCGCCCTGCCAGCCTACCCTTTATGATATCATTTTTCACAAAAATTCCATAACTAAGTCACTATATAATAGACATCTGAATAATTGGGCAAACTATACATGTCTTGTGAACTATGGGAAACAAATGTTGAGTTTCATGATCAAAATGAGGTTTTAGATGAATGCAGATGGTGAAAAGGTCAAAGTAAGAGTTAGAAATCTTTTTATGATATTTGGTGATGATCCGAAGGGGGCTATCAATCTCGTCAAAGAAGGTGCGAGCAAAAATGAAATTTTCGAAAATACTGGCCAGGTTATCGGCGTTTACGATGCCAACTTTGACGTCTATGAAGGCGAGATATTCGTCTTGATGGGACTTTCTGGAAGCGGCAAATCCACTCTTTTGAGATGCATAAACCGCCTCTTTGAACCGTCACTCGGAGAAGTAACGATCGATGGCGAAAACGTAGTCGACATGGATCCAAAGAAGCTTATAGAAATCAGGAGAGCAAAGTTGGGGATGGTCTTTCAGAACTTTGCCCTCTTTCCTCACAGAACCATCGCCGAAAACGTCGCTTATGGGCTTGAAATTCGGGGAGTTCCCGAGAAAGAACGGCTCCAAAAGGCGTCAGAGGTCTTGAAGCTGGTGGGCTTGGAAGGGCATGAAGACAGCTTGCCAGACCAATTGAGCGGCGGAATGCAGCAACGTGTAGGACTTGCCAGGGGGCTTGCTAGCGATCCAGATATCCTCCTCATGGACGAAGCCTTCAGCGCCCTTGACCCATTGATCCGAAGGGAGATGCAAGACGAGCTTTTGGAATTACAAGACAAGGTCAACAAGACCATAATTTTCGTTTCTCACGATCTTGACGAGGCACTCCACATCGGAGATCGGATAGCCCTGATGAAAGATGGTTCCATAATCCAAATCGGCACCAGCGAGGATATCTTGACAAATCCTGCCGATGAATACGTGGCCAAGTTCGTGGCAGGAGTGGACATGTCCAAGGTGTTGACGGCAGAACGAGTGATGAAACAAGCATATCCCGTCGTATTTTCTGGATCTGATCCGAAAACTGCCCTCAAAAGGATGAAAAAATACAAGAAGAACTTCGCATTCGTTGTGGACAAGGGCGAGGAAATCTTCAGGGGCACGGTAACTGAAGAGGACGCAAGAGATGCAACTGAAAAAGGGGCTGGCCTAAAAGAAGCTCTCATCGCCGACGTTTTGGCAGCGTCGCCAGACACGCCTTTGATTGAATTGATATCGATGATGTCAAACAGCACCCGTCCCTTGCCAGTACTGGACGAACGAGGAATATTGGTGGGGATGATAGGTCATCTCTCACTGTTAGATGCATTATCCCCAGGTGTGGTTGAAAATGGCGTTGCCTAGGCTCCCCGTAGGAGATGGCGTAGAAATAGCAGTCGAATGGATCGAAGTCCATTTTGGCGGGTTGCTCGACTTTCTTAGTACCATCCTGGGCGTGTTTGTAGATGGGTTCAAGGACGTACTTCTGTTTCTTCCGCCTCTGGCGATGATAGTGGTCATCACTATACTCGTTTGGGTTATAAGCAGACGAAACTTGAGAATTGCTGCTGAAACCTTTCTGGGCTTGCTCTTGATAGAGAGCTTAGACCTCTGGTCCCTCTCGATGGAGACCCTAGCGCTGGTGATATCTTCTACAGTGGTGGCCTTGACCATTGGGATTCCTGTTGGCATTCTCTGTTCGAGAAACGACAATGTCAACACGATCGTGACGCCCCTTCTGGACCTCATGCAGACCATGCCCTCATTCGTATACTTGATTCCTGCCGTCATATTCTTCGGGCTGGGCAACGTTCCTGGGATCATTGCAACGGTCGTCTTTGCGATGCCGCCCACCATTCGGCTGACTAACCTTGGAATAAGGCAGGTTCCCAAAGATCTGATCGAAGTGGCCGACGCCTTCGGCTCTACACCGAAACAGAAACTTTTCAAAGTCCAGCTTCCTTTGGCCCTGCCCACCATAATGGCTGGGGTCAACCAATGTATCATGCTATCACTATCAATGGTAGTAATAGCCGCAATGATCGGGGCTAGAGGGTTGGGGTACCAGGTTCTCGTCGGAATTCAAAGGGTCGATATCGGCACAGGCTTTGAAGCTGGGCTAGGCATCGTGATAATTGCCATGATATTGGACCGAATCACCCGGAGCCTAACTGAGAGGTGATCAGACGATAGGCGATCGAACGAGACGTGGGGTCAAGAATCAATCGGATTACATCAATTGGTTTTCGCGAAGATGGTGCTTAGGCATACGAGTAGGACAAGTATCGACCTCTTGCAAGTTCGGTATTCATCCTGAAAACATCTTTGAGTACAATCTTTCGAGAATTGCACAAATCACACGAATATCACAATTTTCGAAAATTGTCCAGTCGAGCTTTGCTGTGACACTTATTGGCAATCTTTATAGATCGAATTCGAATTTAATATCAATCCCATTTATTTATAGAACAGTTACCTTTGGAACGGTGGTAATTTGAGCGAAAGATACCTGAAAGCTTTTTTTGTAGTGAGTTTGGTCGGCGTCCTGGCACTCCTGGGACCCGGTTGCATTGATAGTGGAGAAATCACCTCGAAAGATGGTGTTTTGAACGGAGAGTCCGTGAGCATAGGTTACGTCCTTTGGGACGGCGAAATCGCCAGCACCAACGTCTTAAAGCAAGTTTTTGAGCAAGTCGGATACGACGTTGAGATAATAGCCATTGATGCAGGACCGCTCTACCAAGGCCTGGCCAAAGGAGAGTTTGACCTCACAGTATCGGCCTGGCTTCCAGAGACCCAGAAGAATTATTGGGATATTTACAAGGACCAGATCGATTATGTGGGATCGAACCTGGATGGTTGTAGATGTGGTTTGGTCGTTCCTTCTTACGTCACCATCGACTCGATCGAAGATCTAAACGGCGTCAAGGACAAGTTCGACGAGACGATTGTGGGAATAGATCCTGGTGCGGGCATCATGCAGAACACCGAAAACGCCATTGAGATGTACAATCTTGAGTTAGAGCTGGAATCTAGCTCTGGCGGTGGGATGGCCACGGCCCTCAAAAGAGCGATCGACAACGAGGATTGGATCGTGGTCACCCTTTGGTCTCCACATTGGTCCTTCAACCGCTGGGACCTCAAGTACTTAGAAGATCCTCTTGAGGCCTATGGGACGGGCGATCATGCCACAACTCTTGCCCGGAAGGGTTTGAAAGAGGAGAAGCCAGAGGCTTACGCGATCGCAAGCAGGTTCCACTGGACTCAAGAGGACATCGCGTCAGTGATGATGGATATCGAAAACGGGATGCCTGAAGACGAAGCTGCTTCCAAGTGGATCTCCAACAACCCTGATAAGGTGGCCGAGTGGATCGGCGAGCAGAAGTAAACGTAATTGTTGAAGGAAGGGCGAAAGTTGGGCGCAAAAGATGTTTCAGTCGCCCAAAGTTGGGCAGCGCCCTCTGTTCAATTTATTTTTATCGAATACCCCGCAGCTAAGAAACTCCGTGGCAGACATCCCAACGATTGCGATTTTTGGGTGCTCGACTATAATCTCGATAATCGCTACTCTGTGCCATATCGATTTGCAGGAAGACCGTCCAATCACCAGATATTAGATATGTTGTTTTCTGTTTTTGTCAGCTTCGAGAATGTCTGCACCCATGACATTCTTCCAGATCGTGACAAGATCTCGCGATTTTCAGTTTCGAGACTATTGTCTCCAGTAGAAAACACCAAATAATATGCAACTATGACAAAACCAATATGAAGATCGCTGTAGTCGGTGGCACTGGAGAATGCGGCCGCGGTTTTACCTTGCGCTGGGCCCAAAAGCACGAGGTAATCGTGGGATCAAGAGTGGCAAAGAAGGCAGAAGAATGTGCCGAAGAGATCAACAAAGCTCTGAAGGGTTGGGGGATCGAAGACCCCTGTGTTTCTGGAACAGATAACGCAGGCGCTATAATGGCCAGCGACTTGGTGGTCCTTTCGGTGCCCTATCGATTCTTGGAGACCGTGACAGGAGACCTGAAAGAGTGCTACTCAGATCAGATCGTGCTCTCACCAGTGGTCCCCATGGGACGAGTGGAGAAACACTTTGAGTTCACGCCGCCTGATCTGGGGTCTGCCTCCTTCCAGGTAAGAGACCTGTTGCCGCCTTCAGTCAGGATCGTTGCAGCCTTTCATACGGTCTCTTCAGTCATCTTCCAGGATCTGGAGCGGGTCATAAATGGCGACGTTCTGGTATGCGGAGACGATGACGAGGCAAAGAAGATCGTATCCGGCCTGATAAGCGAGATAAAAGACATCCGCCCACTAAACGCAGGACCCTTAGCCGTCGCCCCGATGCTGGAAGCGCTAACTCCGATGCTTCTGAACATCTCCAGGCGGAACAAACTGAAGAATGCCGGAATAAAGGTGGTTGAAGGCTGATCAACTCGATTTCCACCAACCGTTCCCGCAAAATTTGCTGAGTTCTATCGTGTTTAGCGATACCTTTCGGACAAATGTCAAACTCGCAGGAATTTTAGGTTTGGCCTATTCGTATCGTTAAGCACTACTCTTGCGAGAACGAATTAGTCTCATCCAATTGGTTCTCGACTATAACTGCCGGATTTGGGGTGCTTTTGGCCTCAATTTTTGGGATATTCTCCCTATTGTCGAAACGTAAGCCCTCAAATGTGAGCAGTATCTAGATTTATTTTATAATAGATATTAATTAATGTTTTCATCAATAAATATCGCCCAAGACAGTATCTCCGAATGATATACGGTTTTTGCACACGGCAAGCTAATTCTAATAAAAACGTAGAGTTATTTCCGTATTCTGCGGGGTCACTATCAATGGCTCCCTGTTGATCCATTGACCTACACCCCAACGTTACTGATTCAATGGGGGTGGCCGCTTATTTACACATTTTTATACCTTTTCAAACATTCTTCATACATATCTATCATGAATACCTTGAAACTCACTCCATCTTTATACAAAATAATCCATAGTAGTTGCAGTACCTGTTCATAAGCAAAGTAAAAAAAACGAATACATACATCTGTAGATTTGGATTTAATCCGTGCTTCGTCTTGAATTCTAAAACCAGTCTCAATACTCCATCTTCTTTTGTATGATGCAATAATGTGGTCAAGATCAATTGTAGACTGGTTAGTGGCGAATGCCCAGTCGTATGATTTGTTGCTTCTTTTGTCGAATATTTGTTTTAGCAATGCCAAAGTGGTTTCGCCCTTCAAAACCGTCTTATTTATGTTGAGCTTGAATTTGTATTGCATTGCTCTCTTTTCAGTATCTTCCATTAAGGCAAGCTCTTCTCTAATTTTTTGGTTCTTTGGAACAAAAATCAGATATGGATACTTTGAATTGGAAAGTGTCAGCATTAGCTCTTTACTGTAAAAACCTCTATCAAACAAAATTAGAGATATTGATTTTACTATTGGTTCGATAACTGTGAGGCACCATGTTACAGTATGTGCCATATTATGCCCCATCCTAACCGGGATAGATATGAGGGGAATTTTTTGTGGAATATCTGAGGCTGTCCAACAATTACTCACAGTCAATAATAATATCTTACGTACGCCCCATACATACACTATCCTGAAATTTCATATCATAAATCCACAAGGCGTCCTCCATCAACAAATGGCGATTAATTAGCGTTTTATGGTTTGTTATATCCACAATAAAC
>Ga0272441_10008015_pt1 | contig 16914 bp, 15 predicted proteins | sample SSMProp6N_FD_193582 | JGI IMG/M metagenome (GOLD analysis project Ga0272441, IMG submission 193582) | Marine sediment archaeal communities from Little Sippewissett salt marsh, Falmouth, MA, United States - SSM-Prop-6N | ecosystem: Environmental > Aquatic > Marine > Wetlands > Sediment ...
TCTTATTACAATATGGTAAGGATCTTCCAATAATATAATCCTTGCTTGTCTTGGCACAAATCAATTTTAGCAAATAATGCATACCAGGTCTACTTTTAAAATAAATTAATCCTATTTTCATATGATATACTTTAGTATAAGACATTAGAAAGCGGAGATAAGGAGGTAGACTTCCATGAGCCCAATGAGGCAGTATCGAAGCTTTTAAAGACTATCTCCACTTTGATCCCTCTAAAACTGAACGAAGGAATGTCAGGGCACAGACCCAGCGAGAAATGATAGGGTTAGTTTTGGGATGATATCGGTTATTAGATTTAAAATTCTTCGTATTCCTAAGAATAACGGAGATAAATAAAGAAAAACTTTCAAAGAAAGAGATAGGAGGTTATTAATATGAACTGGATATTGTTTTTAATAGGTAGAAACTGGGCTCAAAGAATTATTGTCCTGGGAGCTATTGTATTATATCTCTATTTATTGATTAGTAAACCGGAAATTGCCAAAAAGGGGTTCAGAGGGGCACTATTTTCTTTTTTCGGTCTCGTGCCCTTAATATTCGCAGCTCTTCTTATCGCACAGGCAATCAATATTTTAATGCCTGATGAGCTAATTATGAGATGGTTTGGCAAAGAAAGTGGAATAAAGGGAATTGTGACTGGAGGAATTTTAGCCGGACTGTTACAGGGTGGTCCATATGCAGTTTATCCCATTATCCAATCCCTATTTCAGAAAGGGGCACATGTAAGTATTGTTATCACTATGCTTATTGGATATGGAGCAATTGGATTGAGCCGTATCGCCTATGATTTTATTTTTTTTGAACCTCAGATTATTGGATTAAGGATCCTATTTGCCATTCCGCTAACAATTATATCAGGAATTATTTTGTACTTTATTCTGTAATTTGAAAATTAGCTTAGCATATAGTATTGAGTCCAGATGCAAAAAAACATATAAAGACTGACTTTTTTTCCGTTTCTTTGTTTCCTTGCACTTATTCTCACTAGCTTTAACAAAAAACTGGGAACTGATAACTATAAACATTTTTGTAGCCGTTAATCCAACAGTATTTTTTATTTTTTTCACTCGATACTGCATACTCAATACTCGATACTTTTTTAAAACATTTGACAATAAATATTTAATTTCTATATGATAACAAATAATACTAAATATCTTATTTTTATTCTTTCGCTATTTTTTTTTTTTTTTTTTTTGATGTTAAATCAGTCTAATCTATTATTTTATTAAAATTAAATAATTTCAGGAAATAATAAGAATAAATGAAGAATAAATCTGAACGAAAGTATCAATTTAATCAAAATTTTAAGCCTAGAATTCCAAAAAGAAGTCATGTTTCAACATTTAACTTTTTCTTAGTTATCTTTTTAATTGTCCTGGTATTCTATCTTTTTCAATATAGTGATATAGATAAAATACTTATTGCAGCAATAGTTGCCCTGGTAGGAATAGGCATTGAAATGTTTAGTCATATTTTTACTTATGTACTAACCCTAATCCAGTCCATCCCTTATATCGGGCCTATGATTACCAAAGTAATAACCTGGCCAATTTTTGTAACATTGAATGTCATGGCTTATGTTGTTTCCTTAATTGTTATTCGTTTTAAAGGAATAGCAATGGTTAAAGATGCCCGTATTTTAACCACTATTTTCCTGATCGGCCTGCTGCTTGGCTTTATTCTGGGACGTTTATTTTGATTTAAAATTGAGTGCCTTAAGATGCTTCAAGCCATTATTCTCGATAAATATACAGGCATTGTGTAAGGCATTTTTAATTGCTATAGCCTTAGATCTTCCATGACATATAAAACACAACCCATTTACTCCCAACAATGGTGCACCACCATAGGTTTTATAATCTCTGTTTATGGCATATTCAGATAATTTTTCTTTCAATAAGCCGGTCGTCTGATCCTTCGGCAGTTTTTCCAGAATACTTACGCTAAAATCAGTCATAAACATCTTCGCAAGGCCTTCAACTGTTTTCAGAAAAATATTGCCTATAAACCCATCACATACAATGACATCTGCTAATCCTAAGAAAATTCCTCTACCTTCAATGTTTCCTACAAAATTAAGGTCATCTCTCTTGGAAAGCAATTCGTAAGTTTCTCTACTGACCCGATTCCCTTTGGTCTTTTCTTCTCCAATATTCAACAGGGCTACTTCAGGATTCTCGATTTGGAGTTCAGCTCGGGCATAAGCAGAGCCCATCAAAGCAAAATGAAGCAGGTGTACAGGCTTACAATCAACATTGGCACCCATATCCAGAATAATTTTTTTGCCTTTCAATGTAGGAATAACAGCCGCAATAGCTGGACGTTTAATATTATTAATACAGCCCAGTTTAAAAAGGGCTGCCGCCATCACTGCCCCGCTGTTACCGGCTGAGATAAAGGCCTCTGTTTCTCCATTTTTAAGTAAGTCCATTCCAGTCATAATCGGGGAATTTCTTTTACCCCTAATAACTTCGGTTGGTAAGGTATCACCATTAATGATATCAGGACAATCTACTATCTGGACTTTCTCTCTTTTAAACGGGTATTTTTCTAATCCATTCTCAATTAATCTTTTTTCCCCTAACAAGGTAATATCACAATCGTGTTCCTGTAAAAAGAAGGAAGCTCCTTTTAAAGTTTCCTCAGGGCTATAATCTCCACCCATAATATCCAGTGCAATATTCAAACACAATCCCCCCTTATTACCTGCTTCTAAGAACAGGTAAAATAATTAATAATTTTATTATAATGATTGTAACACTGAATATCAAAAAAACAATAATGAAGAAGATATTTTTTAGCCATCGAGGAATGATTGTTTAATAAGGTAAGAAGAAACAATTATATTAACTTTAACTAATAATTAATCGTTTCTTCTTTCTGACAGGAGATAAACAAATGTAGATGTAGTTTTTAATTATATAGAAGTAACCTAATATTCTTCTTCTAAATTTCTCTCTATTATATACTCATCGATAATAGTGACTATTTCTTCTTTAAATTTATTTGTGTTTTCCATTTCTTCTCTCCTTCTTTCTATTTTTTTCAGCAGGTCATTAGCTTTTTATAAATTTCTTATATGCCTATACAAGTAAAAAGAAGGAATAAATGGAAACTAATTTAAAAAATATTTTTGGATTTAAGAATAAAATTGACTTTATCAATATTTAAACCACCGGCTAGTTCCATAACTGCGGCAATATATTCAAAACATACTTCCTTATCAGCATAAACCTCAATTCCTTTGTCAAATATGGCTTTGTCCTGTTCATAAAAATAATGATAAATTTCATCCCAGGATATCAATTTATTATCTAAGAAAATCTGTCCGGTTTTATCCATATACAAAATAACCGGAAATTTTTCCGTTTCTGATTCTAAACTAACCTCAGGTAGCCTAATAGTTGCCCTGGTCTGACTATCGTCCAATGTAGAAGCAACCATAAAAAATATCAATAACAAAAAAACAACATCAATTAAGGGAGCCAGGTTAATCTCAAGATCCGCTTTTTTAATCTTGTATTTACGCATTGTTTTCACCCATCTTTACACACAGATGAAGTAATTCCATTTCTCTCTTCTCACCATGTTTAATAATATCTTCTAACTTATTAAAAAAATAATAATAAGCTGCCAGGGTCGGAATGGAAATGGTAAGACCGAACGCAGTCGTAATTAACGCTTCAGAAATACCCTGAGCTAATTGTTGAGATTCAAGATTCAGGGAAAGAAAGTGAAATGTCTTTATCATGCCTGTCACTGTGCCCAACAAACCCAGCGTCGGACTCATCTTGCCAATAAAATTCAGCATAGCAAGATGCCTTTCCATTCGGGGAAATTCCAGCATTTTAATCTCATCCATTACCCGCTCCATTTCACCGGAGCCCTTTTCCCAATTCATAATGCCTGCTTTGAGTATACGATGAACCGGATTTCTGGCATATCTAAGGGAAGATGAAGCTTCCCGAATTTTTCCGGACTTCAAAAATAATTTAACGTCCTGCATAATCTTTTCCGGAACTTCCCGCCGAATACCCCAAAAGTAGAAAAATCGATCCAGGATAATCGTCAAGGCAATTATAGAAGCAGCTAGTAGCGGATAAATAACAATGCCACCCTGTTTAATTATTTCAATCATCATTGATGCTCCTTTCGAAGTCTATTTTAAACAAAAAGTAACGGGTATAATTACCCAACTCTCTTTGTTTTTTTCTCCAACCCGAGCCGGAGAAAATTGCCATTCATTAACTGATTTGACCGCTGCCTGATCAAAAGATCGATAACCTGAAGAATGAAAGATCTGAATCTGTACTGCCCGGCCTTTTCTGCTAATCAATACCTTTAATTGAACTTGTCCTTCTATTTCCCGTTTTCTTAATTTTTCAGGATAAGTCGGAGGTACATAGACAAGGATATCGGGCGGTATAATATTTTTTTTATCAGATAATTTTCCTGTAAAATCAAGCGGTCCCTCTTTTCCCTCAGAAGACTCTATAGCTCCAATCTCTTTATTGGGATATCTCTTTGAATTAGAAGCCGGTAATGACAGGTTTTTTTCTGCCTGTGTCATTTCACTTTGGGATAATTCCCTTTCCTTAGCCAATTGATGTCTTTTTTGTTCTTTTGTCGGAGGATACGTATCAGCCAAAACCTTAGGTTTATTTTCAGGAATTTCTTCCTGAATGACAGCTTCTTCCTTTGGTTCATCAGCTAAAATTTGTTCTGTCTCATTCTGGTTATTAATATCGTTGGTTTCTTTTAGTATTTGTTTTGACTCTATTTTTTTCGTCGTTTCACTCTTTTCCTGATTATTTTGAACTTGAATATCCTTTTTAGCTTCCTTTTCTTTTAATTTGTTCAATTGTTCCTTGGTCGTCTTTTGATCGGATATCTCGGGATCTTCTTTTTTAATAGGAATCGTCTTTGGCTCCTTGATTAACCTAAAATCTTCTTTTTCTTCAGAAATAACCGGCAACGATTCCTTGATAGGAGAAGATGAAGAAGATGATTCTTCCCGATGATTCGTATCTGGTTTAATCTCAATATTATTGTAAAAAGAAATTTGGGTAACTGTAGTTGAAAGTTCAGACGGTAATGGCATTATCGGGAAGATTTTTAAATCTGAAAAAACATAGATTAACCCAAAATGTAAAAATATTGAAATCAATAAGGCAATATAAATTCGCTTATTAAACATTGAAACCCAACAAAAAAAGTATTGGGGGACAGATTGGTCTATCCCCCTGTTTTAATTTTATTTAAAAGTCGGTACTAGCACCAATGAGCCATGTTCTCCCCTGAAGCGGATATCCACTGACTAACTCAGCCTGTTGATTTAACAGGTTTTTAATGGAAAATTGAAGTGTAATTTTTTGTTCATCTTCCTCATTAATGGTTAAATCTCGGCTGAGATTTGCATCAAAGATATAATAAGATTCCAAGTCATCAGGTCGACCTGTTATCACATAACCATCCAATCCGATCGTTAAATTGTCATCGTTATCACCCACTTGATCAGCATAGTGTAAGCCAACGCCTATTTTATGCTTGGGTTTCAACTGGGTATCAGTATCAAGATCTTTGGCATTTAGATAAGTATAGTTCGCCTGAACGGAGAAATGCTCATTCAATTCGCTCTGTAAAATCAGTTCCAAACCATTAACACGGGCTGAACCAATATTAGAGGGACGCCATACTCCTGCCTCATCCGGTGCCCAGTTAATGAGCTGGCTGGCATTTTTCAGGAACATATTTAGCTCAGCCTTCATATCTCCTTCTTCATTTAAATAACGAATACCAGCTTCATAAGCCCAGGCTGTTTCCGGAACTAGATCCGGATTACCCCCCGTATAGGCATCTTCCGGCCAATAAAGATCATCAAAAGTAGGCACTCGATAGGCACGACTGACCGAAGCATGGAAGCTTACTTCATCCTCAAGGCGATAATTTAGACCAACTCTGGGATTGAACTGTCCACCAAATAATTGATTATAATCGTAACGCAACCCTGCTGTTAATTTTAAATCATCATCCTCATTAGCTTGCCAGGTGTCCTGAATAAAGATAGCACCGTTAATGGCCTGTTGATTGCCAATATCGGTACTGTCAACCCTATTGCTTTTGACCTCACCACCCCAGGTCAAGATATGATCACTGTCTGTATCTTCATCATCACTAAAACTGAAGTTATAAAGGGTAGTGTCAAAAGAAAAACCGGCGGTGTAGGTTTTATGGATACTCGGGCCGGTATGTCCAAACATACCCGGATTATCAAAAAAGACCCGGTGGAAAGCAAACCAGGCGACCGCATTCATATCCCGATCTTCTTCATTTTTCTGCCAGTTTAGATTAAGGTCTATATTGCGATCTTCCTGAACCGCCTCCGGGCTGGGATAATCGGTCGAGCCGGGCAAGCCTCTGTTATAGTCATGGAATCGTAATGAAAAATCCAAATCGGTCTGCTCATCTAGTTTATTAGATAATTTTCCCATAAAAGCAATTTTGTTCAATTGACTGTTTTCCCGATCACCATCTGTCTTGTAGTATTGACCGGTTATAAAGGTACTTATATCCTCTTCCATATCTTGATAAGACACTGCATATTTCTGCGTCTTGTAGCTGCCCATATCGATAGCAGCGGTAACTTTTTCATCCGCTTCTCCCTCTCGGGTCATAATATTAATGACACCCCCCAGGGCATTGGAGCCATAAAGAGCAGAAGCCGGTCCCCGATAAATCTCGATTTTTTCGATGATTTCGGCCGGAATAAGACCTAGGTCAAATTTTCCGGTCTGCGGGTCATTGGCCATCTGGCCGTCGATTAAAATCAGAACCTGTTCCGGAGAGGAACCACGGATAGTGATCGCTTTAATCCCGCCTGTATTACCATAATCAACGACTTCCAGACCAACAACATTAGCAACAATCTCCGCCAGATTCTCAGATTGAGAAGCTTCAATTTCTTCCCGGGAAATAACTTCAACACTGGCAATAGAATCTAATAGCTGCTCGGGATATTTAGAAGCAGTTACCACAATTTCTCCCATAGTGAAAGGAGATTCTTCCTGCTGAATTGCCCATACATGCGAGGCACCAAAAAGCAAAATTAAAATAAAAATTAATATTACGATAGTGAAATGGATTTTTTTTGACATTGTATCCTAATCCTCCTTATAAATAAATATATAAAATCCAAAAAACGATCTTATCTAACCCTCAATATCATCTCCTTTTTTTGTTTAACCAAATAAAAAAAGCTGCCTCCTCTTTAAAAGAAGGCAGCTCATAAAATTTACTAAAAATGGTTTATCCCTGCTTCTCCTCTATGTCGGAGGTCTTTAAGCAGCCAAACATGGCAAGTCTTCTGGCTCCCAGCCCCTTATTATATTGTTCTTCCCACCTGATGGGCAGTGAACAATATTGGGTTATGCTGGTTACAGATGCGACAACAGCAACGGCTTTACACCGTTTTCCTTTTTAATCATTTCTAAACCATGAATGCTAAAAACGATATTCAATTTTAATTACTTTAGCATAAAATAAAATGAATCACAATTTATTTTTGATTATATTTAAATCATTCTGTATTCTTGACTTATTTTTTAATATTTTTTTAATTTGCTATGCCAGAACCACAATGGGTATTCCGTTATAATTATCGACATAAGCATTGACATCATAGACTTCCAGTATATTTTTAGAGTTAATGACATCACTATTACCTTTGGAATAAATCATCCCATCTTTTAACATAATAAACTTATCAGAAAATCTTAAAGTAAGGTTTAAATCATGCATGACAACAATAGAAGAAATATTTTGAGATTTGGAAATATCTCTTATAATTTTCATTACTGCCATTTGATTTTTTAAATCAAGGTTATTAGTCGGTTCATCTAACAGGAGAATTTGAGGTTCCTGAACTAATGCTCTGGCAATAACTACTTTCTGCAGCTCTCCACCGCTCAGCTCTTTGGTATATCTCAAGGCATGTTCTTCAAGATTCATAAGCCCTAATATATTACTGGTTATCTCAAGGTCTTTTTTCGAAACTTCCCATTTTATATGTGGCTTTCTACCCAATAATACAGCATCAAAGACATTTATATAATTACCATTAACACTCTGTGAAACATAAGCCATTTTTCTGGCAATTTCTTCACTATTAAGTGTATTAAGATTAAAATTGTCAACTAATATTGCCCCTTTTTTTGGTTTCAGCATTCTATTAACACACTTTAAAAGGGTAGACTTCCCGGCACCATTGACACCAAGTATAGAGACAACCTCACCTTTATTCACTTTAAATTTTACATTCTTTAAAACACTTTTACTTTGATATGAGAATTCAACATCGTCAACCGAAAGAATCATGATAGAAATCTCCCTATTTTTTACTTTATTCTTTCTTTATTATACCACTCATAATTAATTTTTTTTATTTTATTTTAGTTATGCTTCCGGCAATCTATTATTTATACATTTTTATCAGTAAATACAGAAACAAAGGGGCTCCCATAAAGGATGTCAATATACCGACAGGCAATACAATCGGGGATATAATTGTCCTGGCAATGGTATCCGAAACTAGCAATAGAATTGCACCAAATAAAGCAGAAATGGGAATGAGGAACCTATAATCCCCCCCAATTAATATCCTTATTAAATGAGGACAAATTAATCCCACAAATCCAATTATACCCAAAAATGCTACATTGACTGAAACCAAAAGTGATGCTATAAGCATACTTACTAATCTTGTTTTCTCTGTATTCACACCCAATGATTGCGCGCTTTCTTCGCCACTTTCTAATGCATTATAATCCCAGCGTTTATAGAGAAAATATATTAAAGAAATAAACATAACAATAGTCATAATGCCAACTTCAGCCCAAAGAGGTCTGCCCAAATCTCCAAAAGTCCAGTAAACCATAGAGGCTAACTGCAAGTCATTGGCAAAATATTGTATAACCATTGTTCCGGCTGAAAACAAAGAACCCATGGCAATTCCAGCCAAAATCATTGCTTCGGGTGTGAATTTCCTTAGCTTTGCCAATAAAAGTATGACCAAAGCTGCCATAAAAGACCCGATAAATGCAAAAATGGTTACCAGGTAGGGACTATTGATAAATATTTCTCCTGTGCTTTCTGCTCCACCAATTCCAAATAATATAATGGCAAAAGCAGCTCCGAACATTGCCCCATGGGATATCCCGATAGTATAAGGAGAAGCAAGCGGATTTCTTAAAGTACATTGCATAACAGCTCCTGAAACCGCTAAAGATATTCCTGCGATAATCGCAGCTATGATTCTCGGTAAACGTATATTCCAAATAATTAAATTAGCCGAATCCTCACCTTGTCCAATTAAAGCCATATAGATTTGACTTAATGCTAACCGGTATCCCCCTATTGATAATGAATATAGACTAAACAAAAATAAGAAAGCAAGCAAAGCTAGTCCAATCAATATTTTTTTTCTATTCAATTCCGCATATTTTTCAGTAATATTTTTGCTCAATATTTGTCGATTATCCTTACCTTTCTCTTCCTTCATTCAAATTTTCTAAAGGCACTATATTTATCTTTTAATTTATAATAAGCCTGCTCACCACTATCTCCATAAAATTTCTTATAAATTTCAACACTTTTTTTATCAATATCAATGTCTTGAAATTCATCGGGATACATTACCTTCCCTACATAATAGGCATCCGCAATCGCATTTTCCTTATTATATGCATACCAGCAATAAGGTAAAATATTATGTACCTTATTCTCCTGAACAGCTTTTAATTCTTTAAACGGACTGGATTTCAATTCGTTTTCTATAATAGGCAGTGAAACAGGTGAGATAAAGATTACATCTGGATTCCAACCTACCAGTGCTTCCTTATCAATATTCAAGCCGGAACTCATACCTGACAATTCATGGGCAACATTGATTACATTTGTCCAGCCGAATGGAGGCCATTGCGGATCGGTCCCGCTAAGCCCATGTGAACCAAAAAAAGCCCTACCACCTATATATGCGGTTAATTTCTGCTTATCAGAAATATTATCTGTTCGCTCATTAAGGTCCTGGGAGTACTCTTCTATGATATGAATTAGCTCTTCAGCCCGTTGTTCTTTTCCAAGGGTTTTCCCGATAACCTGCAAAGAGTTATAAAATAGTTTATCTTGTTCCGGGGTTCCTATAGGATCTGTATACAAAGCAATAACCGGAATATTTGTTTTACTCTCTAAATCATTCACCTTTTGTGCACCACTTGCCCCTATAAATATAATATCAGGATTGAGCTTTATTATTATTTCATGGTTAAAACCGCTTCCTCCAACACCCACATTAACTACCGGCAAATCATAAAGCTCCGGAAAAGCTAACATGTAGGGCAAATCTGATCCCTGTGGAGCACCCTTTTCATCGGTTTCGGATTTTTCTCTAAATTCAATTCCCACCACCTTATCTACTACATCAAAAGAAACAACCTCTCTAAGAGAACTACCAACAGCAAGAATTCTATTTACTTCTTTTGGTATCGTTACTTCTCTGTCTAATGTATCAATGATCTTCCTTTCAGATGCCAAGCAAAAGGAAGTAAAAATACTAAGGAATAGTAGGGTTAAAAAAATAATATGAATCTTTCTTTTATATAACATCACGTACCTCCATTAAATATTTTAAATCAGTGTTACTATTTTTATAATTGTAACACGGATTCAAAATAAAGCAAGTCATCCATATTTATGAACTTTAGTTTTATTTTGCTTTCACAAAGACAAATATCGCACCAGCAAAGCAGGTAGCTTTAAGAATCCCAAAAGGGATCTAACTTTTTAGCTATTTTTTTAGCTTTTTTTCTTTCAATTTCTTATTTAATCTTCATCTACAATATTTCTTAAGCATTACAATTTCCAATTTTTCACTTCAGGTGAAATATTTTTACTAATAAAATCAGATATATTGAGCAATTTCGGAAAACTTTTTCTTTGATATCATGGACATCCTGATATTTTTAGAAGGGTAACCGACTACTAAAATCATAAGAGGGCGTTCATTGACAGGTCTTTTAATATTTGATTTAAAAAACCAATTTTAGGCGGAGTACTGATTCTTATTATTTTTCCATTACAAATATAGTGTTTCAAGTAGCTTATGATTTTTTCAAAAAATAATTCACTATTGACATAGCAACTATTTTACTGTAATATTCATAGAAATTTTATTATAAAAATGTGAGCAGAATGGAAAGTATTGACTTTGTCTCTCTGATTCCCTTTGTTTTTATTACTACTTTCACACCCGGACCGAACAATATTGCCTGTACCTCTATGGCAATCAATTTCGGCCTGAAAAAGTCAATGAGTTTTCTGTATGGCATTTTCTTCGGATTTGTTTCAATTCTACTGCTGACTGGTTTCTTTTCAAATATAATACTGAAAACCATACCTGAGCTGGAACCAATCATGCGCTGGATTGGAGCGGCTTATATCCTGTATTTAGCCTATAACATTCTCAAGGCAGATTATTCTTTTCAACAAAACAATCAACAGATGCAGCCCCTTAGTTTCAGTCATGGCTTTTTATTACAATTTCTAAACCCAAAAGGTATCATTTATGCTTTAACGCTTTATTCGGCTTTTCTATATTCGATCATTGATATCCCTCGATTTATCGTTCTATTTGCCTTTATTCTGTCATCAATTGGATTCCTGTCACTTCTGCTATGGGCTTCGTTTGGGACTTTAATAAGTCGATTTTTATATCAGGATAAGGTAAGAAAAAAATTGAATTTGCTTTTAGCCCTTCTTTTGGCTTACACTGCTGTCAAGTTAACAGGCTTCCTATTCTAAACATTTTAAAATATCAGTGTTATTCCTCTTTTTTTATCTGACACATAAATGCCCGATTAGAAGTAGTACTGGTTATCGGATCTTTCAAACTGTCATCCGTTAATAGGTTTAGATTATATTTTTCGCTATATTCACCCCAGCCCCAGGCAATCCGTACTATACCCGGTACAACAACAGAACTTATCCTTGCTCTTATCTTAATACTGCCATTGGGAGTGCTAATCATAATTAAATCAGCTTGATTAATGTTTCTTTCTTTTGCGTCTTGAGGATGGATATCAACAATAGCATTGCTTTCTTTCTCTCTTAAAGACTTGATATGTCTGAATTGGGAATGGACAAAATAATTAGACCTTCTGCCGCTTAACCCTATTAATGGATAATCATCTCTTTTCTCGTAAAAAGAAGGTCTCTGATAATAAAAATGATCCCAGAAATCAGGAATAGCCGGATAACCGTATTTCTTAAGCAAAGAAGACTCAATTTCTACTTTTTTAGAAGGTGTCCGAAATCCCTCCTGCAGGTATTTTTGATATCGGAATTTTTCTAACAAAATGCCTTCCGGGCTTTTGTTCAATTCTTTTACTGTTATGCCAGATGGCTGAAGCTGGTCATCAATAGCCTCTTCCGCATTTTTCCAGGGGAATTCCTTTTCGTACCCTAATCTTTGGGCAACTCGAAAAATAATCTCCCAGTCAGGTAGGCTATTTCCATAGGGTTTAATTGCCTTTTTCTGTAATTTTAGATGATTGCTGGACAATGCGCTGTTGCTAATCATGGTTTGTTCAAAAGAAAAACTCGCTGGCAATAAAATATCAGCAAATTCAGCAGTTTGTGTCATCATAGGGTCTATAACTGCCAAAAATTTCAATTTATTAAATGCCTTCTTAACTCGGTTAACATTAGCCATAGTCACTATCGGATTCGCACCCTGGATAATAAGGCCTTTAATAGGATAGGGTTTTTCTTCGAGTATTGCATCAATTAAAACCCCCATGGCATGAATCCCTCTTTTTTCACTATATTGACTGAATAATGGGTATTCAATACTGATTGGGATAGGTTCTTCCCAGAAGGATGTCCTTAATTGATAATTCTTAATTTTAACAGGTTGAGGAATTAAATCCCCACCTCTGCGGTCTAGATTACCGCTAATAGCTCTTAATATCGCAAGCGCTCTGGTCACCTGGGAAACCTGACAATGCATATCCAGTCCATTTCCCTCGGCAATACATGCAGGCTGATTATTCGTATATAATTTAACAGCCTTAATCATTTTATCTATTGGTATTTGCACCACTTTTGATATTTGCTCGAGCGAATAATCTTCAACTGCCTTTTTTAGAAAATTAAATCCGACTGTGTAATTTTTTACAAATTCATGATCAAATAAATCATTTTTGATCATCCAGTTCATCATGGCCATAGCCAAAAATCCATCAGTACCGGGTTTAATCTGTAGCCAGATATCTGCTTTTGTTGCCAGTGGTGTTTTAACCGGATCAATAACCACTAATTTTGCCCCCTTGCTTCTGGCATACAATAAATCTTCATATGCAGTAGGATTGGTATCTTGATCATTTCTCCCCCAGCAAATGATACATTTTGAATTTTTATAATCAGGGCTGCTCATATCTCCATAGGTAAATGTTTGTAATGCTTCCCTGCCTGCATGACAAACCGATCCATTACCAATCGCATTGGGAGAACCAAATGCGTGCATCAAACGCATAACATAGTGCCATGGTCCGCCCCAATCTGATGCCTGTCCTCTTAACCAGGCCAATGCTTCTGCACCATAATTTTCTTTTATTTCCTTCATTTTGCTACAAAGAAAATCAAGCGCAATGTCCCAGGATACTTCCTGCAATGCCCCCTCTTTTGTTCTCATTTTGGGCTTGTTCAATCTTTTTGATGAATAAATAATTTCAGCGGCAGCCTGGGCTTTAGGGCAAACCTGATGGATGCTATCAGGATATCTCTTTACTCTCTGGACAGAAACAAGTTTTCCCTTTTCAATACTCACTTCAACCGGACAGCAGGCAGAACATAAGCGACAGATCGTATTTATTTTCATAAAGACTCCCGTAGTTATTTTTCTGTATTTTCAGCTATCTGAAATTGTTTTAAATCAATTTTTTGATCATCAATTTGAACTCTATTCTGTTTAATTAATATGATAATAAAGATAACTAATCCCAGATAATTAAACAATCGGTAGGGTAAAAAAAGGACAATGGCAGAAAACAATATTAAGATATTATTAAATAAAGACAAACGTCCAAATACGTACCTTTCCCAAAAAATAGCAAAAGCAATTAATCCACATAATACCATAATGGTGGTTTCAATAATGAGTAAGATATTTCCCTGCAATAAAATAGCCGGGCGATAATAAAATAAAAAAGGTAAAATGTAAAGTCCTTTGGAAAATTTAAAGGCAGTAAACATTGTCTTCACTGGATCGGCTCCGGCAATACCTGCTCCTACTATAGAGGCTAAACCAACCGGAGGGGTTATCTCGGAATTGATGCTAAACCATATCATAATCATATGAGCAATAAGAACAGGGAAGCCTAACTCAATTAAGCTGGGCCCGGCTGTAATAGCAACAATAATATAGGCAGCACTGCTTGGTAATCCCATACCCAGTATAGTAGAAATAAGACCTACAAGTAATATGGCTAAAAAGGTGCTTTCATTGCTGAGACCTGATAGAAACCAGGATATTTTTAAACCAAGCCCGCTTAAACCTACCATTGCTAAAATAATACCAATACAGGGAACAATACTTCCAATATAAAGTGATTGTTTGCCACCCAATACCAAGGCTCTATAAACAAAAGACAAATCCAACTTGCGTTTTTGAATCATGTGAATTACAACAAGCACCAAAATTCCGCTTAGAGCAGCAAGATTGGGAGAAAAACCCATCACCATCACAATAATAATAAAAAGCAAAGAAAAGAAATAATACCATCCTCTTTTTAGCAATTCAGTCCATTTTTCGATGTTTCCTGAATGAATGATTCCAACCTGCTGTTTCCTTGCTTCAATATGAACAAATACATACAATGTAATATAATATAATATAATCGGTAAAGCGGCTACAGATATTATGGTCAAATAAGGTATTTGTGTTAATTCCACCATAATAAAGGCAACTGCCCCCATAACAGGCGGCATAATCTGTCCTCCTGTAGAAGCCGAAGCTTCTATGGCTCCGGCAATATGAGGTGGGTAGCCTATGCGTTTCATCATAGGAATGGTAAAGACTCCTGTTGAGGATACATTGGCAATGGCACTACCGGATACGGAACCCAATAAGGCACTACCTATAATAGCTGCTTTTGCCGGGCCACCAACCGTCTTTCCGGTTAAGGAAAAAGCCAGTTTAATAAAAAACTCACCGGCTCCTGTTTCCTCTAAAAAGGCACCGAACAGAATGAAAGGAATAACATATTGAATCATGATCCTGCTCACCATACCATAAAAACCTTCCATCCCACAAAATACCTGGCTGACAATTGTTTGTATCGAAAATCCGGTATGTCCGAACATCCCTGGGATCATATTACCAAAAAGAGCATAAACTAACATGAAGCCTGCTGTCAAAGTCAACGACCAACCGATGACCCGTCTGCCGATATCCAGCCCTATAATGATCATCACTATACCTAGAAAAATATCCAGCGAATTGAGTGAACTTAAACGGGCAAAACGAGCATATGGCTGATACATAATATAGAATGAACTTAATAAAATCAAAAAAATAATTATATAATCTATTAACAGAGAAATATGTTTATTTATCCCACGGGAAAAAGGATAAATTATTGTACACAAAACCAAAACAAGCATCAAATAAAGTGCGCGTTTGGTCATCATATCAAAAGTAACATCGAATGCCCAATAAAGAACCAGAAAAGACAATAAAGCCATTCCCAGTTGAAAAATTGTCTTCTCAAATTGATTAAAAGTCCGTTCTTTTTTAGATAATTCAGGTACCATTATTTCTTCTTGTCTATTATCATCTGTATTTGAAATATATGGGCTTTCTCCTTTTTTCATTCTTTCCCTTCCTGTTTAATTCAGACCGGCTGGCAATAGTAATGTCAGCCGGTCAACATTATATCTAAAATACACTAAATTTTAATTACTCTATCAGACCTTGCTCCTGAAAGAATCTGATTGCACCAGGATGTAGAGGAATCGGTGTCCATTTGGCAGCATTTTCCAGTGAAATGCTTTTAGCAGCCGGATGAACCGAAGCCATATGTTTGAGACCTGCTTCACTATAAAGTGTTTTTATCATCTCATATACTAATTCCTCAGAAAGATCTTTTTGACATGCCCACATCGCCCCCATTCCTACTGTTTCAATGTCCTCATCGATACCTTTATAAGTTCCTGCGGGAATAGTCATAGCCAGATATTTTGGATTTTCTTCAACTAATTTATCACGAAGACCGGGAGCAAACTTTAAAATTTGAAAATCATGAGTAAGCGAGAGCTCTGTTAGTCCTGCTGTCGGGATAGCAGCAATCTCCATGACTACATCTGCCTGTCCCATCTTAATTGCCTGAAGTGCTGCATCTGCTGGTAAATATATCGTCTTGTTAAAGTCTTCCTCTGGATTGATCCCGTGAAATTCGCAAATCTCAAAGAATATTTTATGCATGGAACCACCCGGAGATCCTGCACATACCGTTTTCCCTTTTACATCCAGATAAGTATCTATTTGGCTTTTCTGTAAAGCATAAGGCTCTACCCAATTACCAAAGAGAATGCCCATTCCTCTCATATTATCATAAGGATGATCATAAGGGTCCTCTCCCTGAAATGCTATATAGGAATCACCGGTACTTACCAACCCTATATCTGCTTCTCCTTTATCCAGCCGATTCAGATTTTCATCAACACCGCCTGATGATATGGCCGTAATAAAAAGATCCGGAATAGTCTTAGAAAGGTATTCTGCAATTCCACCCCCCATAGGATAAAACCCTCCACCCATTGGTCCGGTAGTAATCGATAAT
>Ga0272441_10008016_pt1 | contig 16914 bp, 16 predicted proteins | sample SSMProp6N_FD_193582 | JGI IMG/M metagenome (GOLD analysis project Ga0272441, IMG submission 193582) | Marine sediment archaeal communities from Little Sippewissett salt marsh, Falmouth, MA, United States - SSM-Prop-6N | ecosystem: Environmental > Aquatic > Marine > Wetlands > Sediment ...
ATGAGAAACGCGGCGAGCGTACCCGGTCCCTTCGGAGTGAGACCGATAGGGCCCATAGTTGCGATGGAACAGGCGATCCGTGACCGAATCCCTTCAGGAGTGTCTATCTGCTTCCCATCGGCCATGCGAATCTCCGTTGAAAAGGTAAAAACGTGAACGTTTACGGTGAATCGGAGATTATTGCTCCACTATATGTTCCCGACCTGTAAGTGCCTGGCTGAGTGTCCGTGTATCAAGATATTCGAGACTGCCTCCTGCAGGTACGCCGCGAGCAAGACGCGTTAGTGAAATTCCGGTAGATTTCAGGAGATCAATGATATACGATGTGGTTGCATCGCCTTCAACGGTTGAGGAAAGCGCCATCAAGATCTCTTCCGGTCTGTTATTCTGAATCCGATGTAGTAGTTGTTCAATGCTTAGTTCTCGAGGTCCGATTCCATCCAGCGGAGAGAGGAGTCCGTCAAGGACGTGGTACAATCCCCGGTATATCCCGGTACGCTCTATGGCGTCAAGATCGCGTGGTTCAGCCACCACGCAGACACGCGTCTCGTCTCGTCTGGGATCCGAGCATATCGAACACAGATCTGACTCCGCAAAACCGTTACATGTACGACATCGACGTACACGTTCTGAAACTGCATGCAATGCTTCCGTCAACACGGAGATCCGCTTCGATGGATCAATCATAAGGAAATAGACCATTCGTTCCGCGGAACGCCGTCCGACACCGGGAAATGCCATGAGCACTCGGATGAGGTTCTCGATGCTTTGCCCCTCAACCACATTCTTTTCCTATATAAGTCCGGGAAGGTTGAGTTGCAGTCCCCCCGTGATTTTGTTCATCTCCTCATTCATGAGCTCCTGTGACCGTCGTCGTGCTTCATTTACCGCTGCAACTATAAGATCCTGGAGAAACTCGAGCTCTTCCGGGTCGACGATTTCAGGATCAAGCCGGATCTCCACGATATTTTGATTCCCATCCGCAACCGCGGTAACGACCCCTCCTCCCGCACTGCCTTCTATTCGTGTTTGAGAAAGCCGTTCCTGCAGTTTTTGTAGTTCGGCTTTCATTTTATGGGCTTGCTTCATGAGATTCCCCATGCCCTTCATGTGTTTCTCCCTTCTTCCTCGCTACGTTCGCTCTTTATGACAACACCGTCAAATCGTTCAATAATCGCGCCAATGAGCGGGTGATTTTTCTGGGTTTGAGAAGATTCCGTTGGTTTTGAATCATGGTGTGGATCACGTCTGAGAATTTCCATCCGGACATCCTCGCCGAATTTATGCCTGACCGCTTCCAGGAGCTGTTGTTTCGGGCCGGGACGATTAATGCCCTGAAATGCAAAATCGTCAGCAGCGTCAAACTCGATTCGAATCGTGCGGTTGTCTTTCCACTGTACCTGCCCCTTGTTAACCAAAGAACCAAGACTTCCACGAATGTCGGTGAACAATCCTTCCAGTGATCGGTCCGTACGAGGGGCAGTTGATGGATCGGATTCGCGTATGCGGTCCCGCTTTATCTTTGCTTGTGGGACACTCGGAGCGATAGCAGTCGGATATTTACCAGGATCTTGGTTTCCTATGAAACTGAGCAATTCCTGGATTGTTTTACTTCTATCCATGAGAGCACATTTGAAAAGCGCACTCTCCAGCACTGGTCCGGGACGGGGACTCTGACGCGCCAGGCCCTGGGCATGTTGTAACGCCTGCATATAGCGCAAGAGGTCCGCTGTTCCCAAAGACTCCGTGGTTCGTGTGAGAAGATCACGTTCATCTGATGTATCGGTTTGATCCTTCACCCCTGCTCTGCCCCGGATAAGCCGGAGTATGAGTTCAATGAGATCGGCGATAATACGATCTATTTCCTTGCCCTGCGAAACCATGCCGTCCAGTTGCCGCGCGACGTCCCCGATGTCACCGGCGCTGATTTTCTCGAGAAGAACCGAAAGAGTTTCCAGAGGAATGAGTCCGAGAAGATTTCTGATCATTTCCTCATCGATAGTATCTTGTGCGGCAGCCACCGCCTGATCGAGAAGGCTTTCGGCATCCCTGAGACATCCATCAGCACGCCGGGCGATGAGAATAAGGGCATTCTCCTCGACAGATATTCCCTCTCTTTCGGCGAGCATGGAAAGACGATCAACAATAAGTGAAACCGGTATTCTCCGGAATTCGAATCTCTGACACCGGGAGAGAATAGTGGCCGGGATTTTGTGTACTTCGGTAGTTGCGAAGACGAAAACCACATGGGGAGGCGGCTCCTCCAATGTCTTGAGCAGAGCATTGAACGCCTGTTCCGTAAGCATGTGGACTTCATCGATGATATAGACCTTGTACCGGGATGAAACGGGGGCGTAACCCACATGTTCCTTTAGCTCTCGAATTTCATCAATACCCCGATTGCTTGCACCATCCATTTCGACGACATCGAGACTGGAACCCTGATTGATGGAAACACAGCTTGAGCACTCATTGCACGGTGTCGGACCCATACCACGTTCACAATTGATGGATTTTGCCAGAATCCGGGCCGCGGAAGTCTTGCCGACTCCTCGGGGTCCGTGGAAGACGTATGCATGAGCCAGCTTTCCCAGGCTGAGCGCATTCGTAAGCGTCTTGGTGATATGGTCTTGACCGATCATTTCGCTAAAATCGGCCGGACGCCATTTTCTGGCGAGAACGAGATAGGACATGAATTCCTCGTTACGCTGCAGGTCGCAAAAAAGCCGGCTGTGCACCTGCCGTCGATCGCACTGCATACCATCGGACGGACCCGGTGGCTCCGACTGGGGATGACACGCGGCACACGTGCCTTCTTGCTTACCGCTGCTACCTCCCGGTCCTGACGGGATTCACAAGGGAACGTTGCGCATGACCCAACCTTCCACGCTCCGTGGACCGCGGATGATATACAGATAAAAACCTCGGACAGGCATCAATCCCGCTATAGCGGATTGCGGGTTACAGGGCACCGCTACCTCCCCATTTAGCACAGCCGGTTGAATCTGGTGGAGCAGAGCGGAGTCGAACCGCCGGCCTCATCCGTGCGAGGGATGCGCTCTCCCATCTGAGCTACTGCCCCGGTGAGTCATATCTTGAAAATATCACTAAGTGGTCGGGAAGATAAACGCCCCTTCCTCCTGTCACAAGCGAAAGGAAGGGGCGATTGGATCGGATTCGTTTTCCGGCTGATTATCCTTTTGCGACCAACGTACTGAGTGCGGCTGAAGCATGGAGTTCAATCTCTTCTCCGGTGTCGCTTTCACCCCACATGGTTATTCGCGCATAAATCGGCCGATCGTCCGCATAGTCAAACGGACTCCACGTCAACAGATCAATAGGATCAGACGGCATATTGGATGCGTACGTATAGGCCCGAACCGTCCAGATGGGAATTTGGCCCACGGTAGTTTGCCGCGTCTGGCGCGTTCCCACCGAATCCGGGGCATACGGATCAGGAGTTGGTACGCCGGGTACATACAACGTGAGCTCGCTGTTAACTTCCAATGAAACGATTTCGGCGGGACTGCCCTGATCGAAATACTGGATCCGGTATCGGGTTATAGTCACGGGAACCTGGGAATAGTTCTCGAGATAGATATCGCTTGCCGTAAGTAAAATCGAACCAGTCTGTTGATCGTATTCCGGTTGAGCAACGGTTGGTTCGAATTTGGCGATCCGAACATCGGCTTCCAGCTCGAGAAACTCACCACATCCCGAAATGATTATGACCGCAAACATCAGAAAAATTATCGTAGAGGCTGCGTTCCGGCTCATCGGCTCACCTCCATTGTCTGAGAATTCCGTTTCAATTTCAGGAGCGAATTGGTCTTGAGGTTGCCGTACTCCCTCTTGAGGGCCTCATACCGAATCATCTCCTGGTCGTTCCTGATCTGTATTTGATCCTGTACGACTACTTCGGATCCTTCAATAATGGTTGGCGTGACAAGTACGAGCAGCTCAATATCGGTTCTGGTCGTGACCTGATCGCGAAACAAGGCACCGAGAAGTGGAATACTGCCGAGAATCGGCACCTTCGTTTCAGATACCGTAACATCGCTTTTTTTCAATCCTCCGATCACCGCCGTCTGTCCGCTTCCCAGAAGAAGAACGGTCCGCGCGGTCCGTGTATCGATCACGGGTACGTTTTCGCGCCACTCGGTGACAAAGCTCTGTTCGGGATTGAGCTCGATCCGAATATTGCCGTCGTGAGTGACATGGGGTGTCACCTGAAGGAGTGTACCAACCTTCCGATAGTTGGTACTGACCTGTGGTCCCTGCTCGGTATATGAAACCAGGCTGTAGGGGACTTCCTGGCCCACATGTATTTCGGACATCTGATGATCCACGGCCATGACCCGCGGTGACGATAGAATCTGTGCCTTGCTCTCCGTGGTCAGTGCCCGGACAAGCAGATCGAGATCATATCTGCTTCTGATGATACCGAATCGTATCTCGGATCCACCCGCGAGGTCGGGAGCATTGTAAAGTTGTACGGAGGATCGAGGATTATCATAATGGAGCAGACTCCAGTCCACACCGACGTCCGTCATATCTGTTGTCTTCAGATCAACGACATGGACTTCAATCAGCACCTGATACGGTCTCCTGTCGAGCTGCTCAATAAGCTGGCCGAGTTTCCGGAGATTGTCAGGCACATCAGTCACAATAATCGAGTTTGAGATCTCATCGCCCTTTACATCACCATAGTCGGAAACAAACGCGCTCAACGATTTTTCGAGGCTCGCAGCATCCGCATAGTTCAATGGATAGGTCTTTGTAATCGCGTTGGCTATATCCTCCAGAGGAACGATCTTGATTACTTTGTCGCCTTCAATGAAACCGAACCCATTCACATTGAGGATCGCATTCAGCGCTTCGCCGAGCGGAACCCCGTCAAGTCGCACGCTCACGGTCCCCTTCACCTGTGGTCCGCTGACGATATTAAGCCCGGCCTGAGATGTGAGCATCTCAAGGGCGGCGTTAATGTCGGTATTCCGTACGCTCAGATTAATCCGCTGGTTCTCCCAACCGGGTTTTTGTGCCGTAGCTGGGCAGATCACAAGAGCGACGAGAAAGATCGCGATGGTTCCATGGACCATCTTTTTATCCATTCGATTCCTCCTATTCCTGCCGTACCGTAAAGGTCTGACCATCGAATTCAAAGACGACACCGGTGGCTTGAATCGTAACCACCCGTGCACCTTCCATAACATCACCCTCATACACCAATTTGTTATTTACAAAAGCGGAAGGATTGCTTACCCCCGTCATAATAGCAGTCACCTTGAGAGAAGGACGCGGTACTCGACCCGGACCCGATGATTGACGTGACCGTCGTTTCTGACTCACGAATGGATCGCGAAGTCCTGATGGATCGTACACGAAGAAACGGGCGCTCGTGGAATCCTCTTGTGAAAAAAGCGTATCAACACGGGCCAGGGTTGATTTCGTCTTACGGATAGTAACGTTGGATGTTCCGGATGGCGAACACGACGCGACAACAAGAATCACGATTATACAACAAATGATACTGAGTGAATATCGCGCATTCATGATTTATTGCTTTCTATGAAACGAAACGTACTGACTTCAAACGTTGCCTCATGTGGAGCAGTACCGCCGTCTCCACCTTTGATGGAAATATCATTCACTCCCATGAAGCGTTTTCCGCGTTCGATATTATTCACCACGCGACCTATATCGTGATACCCTCCGGAAACGGTAAGTCCGAAGGGGATAACCTCATAAGTAGCCATAGTCGTTCGGCGCTGCATATCGACATTGACCAACTTGACCCTGGATTCCGAGACTATTTCCTGGAGTTCTTCCAATAATCCGGGAATATCCGACTCACTGGGCAGGCGTTCTTCATAGAACGTCAGCGTTTTCTGAAGCGACGCCGTGACCCGACGAAGATCATCACGTGTTTGCGCCACCTGCCGTGCATTTTGAAGTTCACTCTCAAGCCCGGCGAGCTTTACTTGCGCTTCCTGCAGTTTATCACTTTCCGGTTTGTAATAGAGAAATATCGTCGGTCCCAGTATGAGCAGACAAGCCAGTACACCGCGGGTTAGACCTTCCCGCATCGGATTTATCTGTTGCGCCATGTCACGCTCCCGTTGAATCGCGTTTTTTCAAGAACAGGTTAAGTTTGAACTCCTTACCCAGAGTTAGAATTCGAGACTGTGCATCACGTATATAGACAAGTTCCACATTTTCGATGTATTCACTCATGATCGGATCTGTACCAAATGATTCCATCAATGTACCCACCAGATGAGTTGCTCCGGTGTCTCCACCGACGACGCCCACCAAATCCACGGCAAGTTTAACCACGGGAACGCGCTGGATCTCGGTGGTAATCTCTCCTTTTCGGTTCTTTTTCTCGACTCTTCGCTCCTCCATGGTTCTGACCTGGTTGAAGGCGAGTGAGACGATCCACGCACGGCGGGCGATTTCCTGATCATCACTTAGAATATGTGCCACTCTATTAAGGAAACGTGCATAGCAGAGGCGTCCGATAATCAGTCTGTCCACCACACTCATCTTTTGATCAAGCGTTTCTTTCAGGTCTCGCAAGTCATTTACTTCATCCACTATGACCCGCAGTTCAATCAACTCCTGCTCGACCTGCTGCGTTCGGCTCGCCACGGCATTCTTCTTTGTCGTAACCGAAAGAATAAGAATAGCCGCTATGAGGAGTGCTCCCCCGGATATTATCACCATCCACGTACGAGGCGGAAGATTACGGAAAAAAGAGAGTCGATCACTTAGACTCCGACCGCCACCCCTTCGAGCACTAGGGAGAAGGTTAATTCGTCTCATTTTATCTCCACCCCGCAAGTCCGATGGCTACCGAGTATCCGGGGCCGTATGTGGCAATCTTATCAGGAGGGAGGTCTTCCGCGGTGGGTATCCTCGCTGTGGGATCTCCGAGATCCACCTGGGTCTCAAGCTCGCGTGCAAGATACAATCGCAATCCCCTGAGGAGAGCCGTACCACCGGTAAGCACAACCCTGTCGACGCTTCGATCATACATTTGATGTTCATAGTAACTGAATGAACGCCGAATTTCCCGGGCCATATCCTGGAGGACGGGCATCATTGCTTCTCCGACTTCCGGATTACGGTCTTCCTCGCCCTGCTCAAGCGCTTCTTCTTCAGATAAAATACCATGTTGTGTTTTTAGCGCTTCGGCAAGAGCGAAGCCGACTCCGAATTTATCCTCTATCGATTTGGTAAGATGACTACCGCCGATGCTGAAATCCCGATGAAAATGACTGTTCCCATCTTTTACGATATTGATACTGGTTATACGGGAACCCATATTCACCAGTGCGATATTTTCGTCCGGAGTCATCTCCTGCTCGGTGATGAAGCATGACAAAGCGGCGAACGCATCCACGTCGGCCGCAATCACATCAAATCCGAATCTTCCCATGAGTTCGATCCGCCGGAGAACATCCTCTTTGCGAACGGCCACCAGCAGGACCTTCATCATTTCGGCATCACTGGAATCAGCGGTCTCGAGGATCTGCGAATCCATGACTATGGTTTCTTTGTCAAAAGGCAGAAGTTGATCGGCTTGTACGGCGACGGCATCCTGGAGCTCACGCTCGGTCATCCGGGGCATCTGTATGAACCGTACGGTAACTCCCTGACCACTAACGCCAATGACGACGTTCGAGACTTTTTCCAACCCACTGTCAGCGACGGCTCGCTCCACGGCGTCCGCAATGAGATCCTCGGTTGGTTCAGTGGTTTCCGGATCCGTTCCCGGGGGAAACAACTCGGCCATTCCAAGTGCAGTGAGTTCATTGGGTGCAGCGGTCCTCGATAACTTGAATGCAGATTGCCGTGGAGGCGCGAATGCCGCGACTTTGACCGCATAACTTCCGATATCAATGCCGGTAATTAGTTTTCTAGCCATATCCCCTCAGCTCTCTTACATGCTCCTCCGTCCAGTTTCCACTGGCCTATATCACGTGCAACGTAGTACTCCCCGCGTGCGAGTGTCAAGAGAGGGATATCATCTGCAGATGACAACCCGTACCGACCTGCGGGATGTTGACCCTTCGCCCATGAGGCAATATACTCCGGAACGTAATGATCGTGGCAGTTCAAGTCTCACGATCCGATCCTCCAGTGTTTCCCATTTGCCGACAACATGCCCGGCGAGATCCACCAATGTCAATGCATAAGAATCACCCGCACCGGGCATTGAAAGATACAACACATCAGTCGCGGGGTTCGGACCGATGCGTAGGTCGGGGAGCACACTCCCCGTTTCATTCGTCGCGTGGTTGGCAAGCAACCAATCGAGGCAGCCGCCCGCAAGGATTATCTGTTCAGGACTCGACGGAAATTGGGACCACTTGAGCCCGAGTGCTACGGCCGAATAAAACGAAGTCTGTATCGCGGCAACAGCTCCCGAAGTATATGCTTCATCATACGTCATGGCGATTGTAGCTCCGGGATTTTCCGGATGTGACTCCAATATATCGAAATCCGAGCCTTCAGTTGAAACTATCTGGTCTATATCCAGAGTATTCCCGGGTATCGGGTAGAGCGGAGGAGATGATTCGGGATACGTACTGCCTCCCGTTAGCCGCAGGTAGACCTCTACGAAATCCTCGAGTACTATGTCATTCGCATAATATAACATCCAGTTATCCCCGCTCATCACCAAGCCGTGCCTTTTCTGGCTTGTTGCACTGTCCAGAAAGCGCATCATTGCGTATTGTTCGGCCAATGAGGGGTAGAATCCGTTCTCGCAGAAAACAACGATATCCCAATCATCGAGACCGTATAGATTATTGCTCTGAACGCCCGATCCTCTATTCCAGTAATCGGCTTCAATACCCCGTTGAGAGATAACGTCCGCAAAGAGCGTGGAATCCACTGCGTCATCGTAGTTGATTAGCACGGGTGCGGGATCCGAAAAAATATCTTCAATTATAAGGGATTCGATAAAAATCGTGTCATTCTCTGAAACCTGATCACCTTCCGCGTTCAGCACAATGCGCAACACATCACTTCCCGGTGAAGCAAACAGATTTCCGGGAACAGTGAAGTTCACCGATATGCTCTCTTCGGGAGCAAGTCCCCCCAGAAGCGATGCGTCGTGTGATCCTGAGGTTGTGGAGAAATTAATTGAAGAGCTCGGTGCGGGATCTGTTCCCGCATTATATAGAGCCAATCGTACGGTGAGATCTCGTCCGCGAATGAGATGATCTCCACCGGTCGGTCCCCGAGACCCGAGGATCGCCATATCCACCGGAACCTCAGACAGAATTCGTACATCATCGACATCCCATTGAAAATCAAGGTTGGCCACATATCTCCAGCAAAACCGAACCTGTGCCTGGCCGTCTGCCTGGGCAACGCGTATGAGGGGGATATCGGAATGATTCGAATCGTATTCAACAAGTGTCTCCCAGGTACCTCCACCGTCCAGACTAACGCGAACCTGAGCAAATCCGGTCCCCGTGGTCCGGAAGATTTGCCAGAATGATACATGAATACCTTCGTCCTGACTCAGATCCAGTATCGGGCTTATCAACCACTCGTCCTGTTCTCCGGTACCGTAGCGGACTCTCATATGCCAATCACCCGGTTGCCCGCCGATCATCCAGTCGGGCCCCGGTCCATAGGATTCAACTGTCCAATCAGGAGGAACGGTACCGTTGTTCTCGAAGCCGGTTTCATACACAACGCGAGCAGATATGGAAGAAACACAGACCGAAATGACTATTATAGTTACAATTGCACGCATTTGATCAGCCCCCGCATCAGGGGAGGAGATAGTCGAACTCACCCCGGGATTCGGAGGCATTCCCCTCCACACCATAATCCACAGGGGCAACCATGTAGAAGTAATTCACCGCTTCATTGCCAGCGGCACCGGTATCGTCAAATGGAGACGCATCCGTCTCATTATAGAGAACAGACGGCTCAAAAAACGCCTCGGTACTACGATATATCCTGAAGGAGGGACAGGTCCATGACGGTTGGTCCAACCAGGACAACCGTACAGTCGTACCGATAATCTCTATAGATACATCCGCGATTGCGGCTGGTTGGGGCGGTCCCTCGAACCAATAAAAAATACGTTCCAATAGTGCTTCCCGCGCTGTGGAACCGATAATATCGGAGAAGCTGAAACCCAAGAAAACATGTTCCCGATCCTCGTTTGAGAATTGAATGGCCACCGGGAACTCCGGCGGTGTCCATTGCCAGGCGTACAACGTTTCCGCAAAAGCATCGGCACCGATTTTATCTGCCCGTCTGGTCGAACTGGATTGGTCAACGGAAAGGGTGTCGGTATCAACGCTTCCTCCGATATAGGTACATGGAGCCGCGCTGAATGTTCGTGTCGATCCTGAACTCACCTCGCTTCCGTCACACCATGCATGGAGATACTCTTCGAAAAACTCGACGGATAGTACACCCTGATCATAGTACCTCCCGATATTATCCCCTGTTATAAGGAGGTGGGCTTTTGCTTGAGAGCCATCACCCGCATCCAGAAAGCGCATAAGAGCAACGGCCTCCTGATAGGCTGGAGCAAGTCCCGGAGCTTCGGAGAACACAACTGCTGACCATGCATCGAGCCCGTAGAGATTGCCGTTCGTTCCCCGATCCCAACTGTCATATCCGATACCGTTGGCAGTAAGTGCGGAGATATACGCATCCCGTTCATCGGTTGCCTGCCAGGAGAGCAGCACGGACTCCGAAACGGTAAGAGAGACCGGCGTGAGATTCCCCGCGGAAGAGGAGTTATTGCTCGGATCACCATCGGTCCCGAGAGTCGTCTGCGCGGTGAGTTCGTATGATCCCGACGTCGGAACGGTCCAGAGATCCGGGAAAGATACCAGAGCGGTTTCCCCCGCGGGCAGATCTGAAACCGTTGTGGAGGACGAATACCCCGCGGGAACGGAAAAACAGGAAACCGGCACGTTGGTTTCATCATTTGTGGTAAAATTCCTGACCCGCGCATACACCTTCACCTGGCCTCCACCGATCAGATTGTCACCGGTGGACGGACCCATCATCGAGTCGACTCCCACATCATGGCCTATCCCTGCCTCAAAGAGGATATCATCAACTTCCCAGTATTTTCGGTACACATTATACGGAGCGTCATATCGCCATCGGAACTTGACCTGAGATTGATTCGCGGCCTGGGGAACATCCGCGGAATCGGGATTGTGGGCGAAGTTATTGGCCGTATAAAACTTCAATGTAGTCCACGTCATCCCATTATCGGTTGAAACTTCCACGAACCCCGTATCCGTATCCGCCGCCGACGGAAAATAGACCTGATAGAAATTCCACCATTTCAGTTTGAGACCGGATGAATATCCGCTGCAGTCGATGGCAGGGGAAATGAGTCGTTCGTCCTGATCAAGAGTAGAGGTCTCACGGGCACGGGCATGCGCATCAATGGGATTGCCCGCCTGCGCCCAATCACCACCGGGTCCCTGGCTGTCAACAATCCAGCCCGTCGGGGGAAATGGATCGCCGGTACCGCCGAAATCCTCGGTGAGAAGCACAAGTCGCCTGTCGGCGCCGGCAATAATGGGAAGAATAAGCAGTACGACGATAATATACCGATTCATTCTCATGGATCATTCCTTTCAAGGTGGTGCGCAATCAAAAGCCGGGGAATGAGCAGTGTAAGAACTATCATCAGGATCCGAATCTCTGATACAGTAGAATCGCTATGGTGGCGATAATCAGAACGATGAGAATCTGAATGCCGAAAGTACCCGGTTTCTCATCCTCCATCTCCTCTGACTCCGGTGATGATCCGTATTCAAGCTGTCCGGGAGGTATGAATTCCTCCAGAAATTCGTCTCCGGGAAGTTCCTCCGGGATATCGGCTGTATACGAATAACTCGTGAATACTTGAAACGGTTTGGATGTACTTCCCGCGGAAGAGACCCCTCTCCCTATCCGTGCGACTATATAATACTCGGCTCCGTAGTCTCTGACTATTCGTGCGGGTATCATGACTTCAAAACGATCTAAATCGACGACCTGCATGGGTCGAACGTAGTAAGCCGTCGTATCTCCAAGCGTCCGGAAATGAAGCTCAACGGAGAGTAACTCGGGTTGATTGCTTTCCACGGTGGCGAGGACGAGTAATTGCCGATACGGTTCGCACTCGGATGGTGGATTGTGCGAGACCTTCAGTATCGATTCAACGGTATCAGTACCGGGCGGAATCTCCCCTATAGCCCCCGCGACGGCAGGAAAAAGCAATACGCATATCAGGATAGTTCTCACGCCACTCCTCCGACCAGTCAGTTATCACGACGATCCCATTCACGGGAACGGTTACAGCAGTCCTGTTCATGACAAGAACTCTCTGATACGGATGTGAGTCAAGATCGGGAGATATACAGGAGGATCGCACGAACGCATAGAAGCGCTCCCCCGGTGATACCTGTTTCGTTTCGTTCCCTTCAGGAACTCATGGACACACGATATTATCCTCTGATCCGTATACCTCCTGCCATCCGCCTCCAAGGCTTGGCGGAAGCTTGTTCACGGTCCACTCGACGGTACCGTCAGACCGGATCAGAGAAGGAAAACAGGGCGGGGGATTCGTACAGAGACGGGGATCATCGGCCCAGTCCGTTCCATACCCATGACTTGTACCGTTCTGAGTAGGCGGCAGGTTATAGAAATGCAGGGATCCATAGATTATGAGAAGCCCTTCATATGCTCTGCCATTGTAGTTGATAACATCGACTTTCGAATCGCTGCTCTGGGCACGCGATACGAATGCGGCGAAGATCTGCCTGTCACCGTCCACTCCTCCTCCGGTGAAAATATCGGGAATCCGCAGACTGCCGTAGGTGGAATTGTCTTTACCGGCAAGGAGACCGAGAGCATCATCCGAAGGGCCGAAACGGGGATCCGCGGCATAGAGAATATCGGGGACAAGACCACCGTCACCGTACCAGTCTGAATGACTGTCCACGTCGATATGCCGACCGGCCATGATCGTCATCCGTCCATTCAGTGTTCCCCAGACATGAACATCCGCGTTACTTCCCCGCCAGTATACCACGAGGCTGTCATCCAGCGTCGAATAGTACGTATTCCCGTCGAATGGAGGATTGGTTTCCCCATCAACTCGCATCTGGAATGTCCCATCCGCATTGAGTTTTATATACAGGTCGTCATCCGCATAATCCGCGGCTCGATACCGGTAGTTTTTACTCGTTGCGCAGAGCTCGGCGTAACTGAGATCCACGCTGCAATCAACGGGTGTCTGATCGAGTTCATAGCCTTGAAAGAACGTCGCATACCCTTCGGGGCATCCTCCCCCATCGTCCGATCCGCCGCATCGAAATGAACTGGCCGCTGACTTCACCTGCTCGAAAAAACGGGCACCCGTTTGAGGTAGAGAGGCTGAGTTGTATATCATTATCCGGGGATTGGCGAATACCGGGCCCTGCGCGATATCGTCATCCCAATACCATCCGGAGAAGCTTCCGCAGATAAGGGGCATGTAACACGCGCCGCTTTCCTTTCCAACGGTGACGCCTTCCATCTTGACGGCACCACATCGACCGTCGCTTGTTGTTCCGCCGGCATAGATGGTGTATCCCCATCCCTGGAATGGATTTGAATAGTCGTTGGTATCCGCGGGAACAATGACGGGATTGGTATATCCGCCGTTTGAAAACGAATAGGTTCCAAGACTTGTTTGAACCTCAGGTGGAGGATTGTCATCATCCCGCGCGCTGAGCCACATATACGCCCAATTGATACCCGCGTCCGCAAGCTGTACCTCTGAAGTCGCGTCCAGCTCATTGAACGACATCTGGTGTTCCGAAATAGTTGAAACCATAAACGTGGCAGCCAGCACACCAAGGATTACAAGGGTAAATATAGCAAAAATGAGCGCAACACCGCGGCGTACGCTTCGATTTGGTCCAAAACTCATCATGTCCTCCTATTCAATATTCCGGGGACTTACGCGTCCGCTTAATACAACGGTATCTGAATAATCCGGGAGCGCGACACCGAGAGTAATGTGAACGGCAGTAACGTCGAGACTCGATACCGTATCAACGGGAGTAGCCACGTTATTCCACAGAAGATCCGTATACCTGAACTCCAGGTCAGTGGCGTTTTCCACAACGGTCTGGTATCCTCCGGATCCGTTGATTTGACGCTGCAGTTTGTTATTGTTAAGCCTGTATTCATACGTATCGTAACTGCCGTTTATGAGCGCCTCGAACTGAATATAATCCGTCTGCCCGTCCACAATCACCGCGGTATGCCGGATTTCACGGGAGAAGATATCAAAGGCGGCACGGGCATCATGGATCATCTGTGAACGTTCAAGCAACGGTTTATTCAAGTTTGCATGACCCCTGAGTAGAAACCACAACGCACCGCTGATGATTATGAAGACCACCATGGCGATCATCATCTCAACAAGACTCGTCCCTCTATTTCGTTTCATGCTCTCCTCCTATAGTAACGAGCCTACAACGGTACTCATATTAAGGGAATAAGTCCGCCCTTTGTGATCCCAGGAAACCTGCACTTCGGCGGCGAGAGTTCCTTCTACCGGCCCGGGTGATATCACATAGCTGATTGTATATCCATCTACATATCGCGATCCCGATCCCAATGATGCCGCGGAAGGGAAATCGAGAGCGGCAACTTCTTCAAGAAATCGTTCGGCGAGAATCGATGCTTCGCTCCGGTATCCGCTCAACATGACGAGATCCGTACCCATGGGCCACTGCCCGACAAGCCCCAAAAGCCCGATCAGCAATATGGCCATGGCAACCATTACTTCCACAAGGGTGAAACCACTACTGTTTTTCATGCTGAACCCCTTAGACATCTTCGACTCTGACCCTGCCGGTAATATTTACGATAATATTCTTGGCTCCCGCATCAGTGGCAACCCGTATTGTTCCCGTTGGCACGCATACGCCGCGGGGAAAGAAATGCGGAGATGCGGATATGAATTGGACGGTGGCTCCCACGGGCAAGTCATAGGTTCGTACGGTATCACCGGTATCTACGTTGACAATGAATAGTTCCGAACCGCCGTTGATGGCGTTGAGCTGCACTTCATCCCGTGAAGTAATGGATAACTGACGGGCGAACTTCATCGCCGTGGACGTAATTTCCGCGGCCGAGCGCAATTTCGAATCTCCGATGCTGGAAAGAAACTGCGGGATAATGACTGAAGAGAGCACAATTGTGATGAGTATAACCACCGCCAGTTCGGTCATGGTAAAACCTTTGGATCGATGAATCATATGAAATTCCCGCCTTTCCCGGTTCGGCGGCCATAACCGGATATGCTACATTGTATATGATGTAGATGTATAGTATAAATACTGCATCTTCCGCTCAGACATGCAAGAATCAATCCATTCTCACAATTTTCGAAGAAAATATGTATGGTGCGCCAATTCCTTGTCATATATGACACATTAGCCAACAACGTGTCATGTTATCCATCAGCCACATCGCGAACTCCTATGAACTCGGTTTCCGGTTCCTATGAAAGATCTTTCATATTCTCCGTGAAACTTTCCGAAAGTACGCATTGGGCATTCTGTAGACTACGGTGGAGTCGCATTTGGCCGGGTTCTATATGTCTATCCCTGGCGATTTCTCAATGAACGGCAATCTTCCATTGTCAATTCTCGATGTCAGACGCCGGGATTGGTTAATTCGTTTTGAAGCACATCACCCGGTATGATCTTAACCCATTTATTGCCGGCCTAAATTGAGCGCTTGTTATCGTAACGACTTATCGCGGCATAGCTGTACAGCGAAGCCGGAGGCAATAAAGAGGCTTACGAGTCATGCAGTTGGAATTTCATGAACGCGCCTTAATGACTCTTCATCGCCTATCACCTATCGCCTGACGTTGCCTTCAATAGATAGAAACCGCTCAATTTAGGGCTAGTATATGTAACATTCAGCATTCAGCCATCAGTCATCCCGGTATTCCCGCCGCCATCGACCGTCATACTGAGAAAACTCGTATACCGGCTCTTGTGTATATGACCATTCGATACCGCCTCACGTACGGCGCATCCCGGTTCCACGCGATGAGAACAATCATTGAAACGACACCGATGGATAAATGGCCGGAAATCGGGTAACAATTCGGCCACATGACGGGAATCGAACGGTAGATCTCCAAGCCATTCTCTGCCCGGAGTATCGGCAATGAATCCGTTACCATCAGCAAGGGGAAGGAAACGAACAAGACTTGTCGTACGCCTGCCGCGCCCGATTTTCGCGCTGAGGCTTCGAACAACCTGTGCTTCCCTCCCCAAAAGGCGATTTATAATCGACGATTTTCCCACGCCCGACGCCCCGACCAGAGCCGACAGCCTGCCCCGAATAACATCGAGTAATTCCTCTATACCTTCACCGGTCACTGCACTGATGCCTACAAGGGGGTAGCCCAGGGGCGGGTAGAGCTCGAGCTGTTTCATCTCCGAATCGGAAAGGTCGATTTTGTTCAGACATACAACGCAATCGACGTTTCCCTCTGCCGCTCCGGCGATAAAACGATCCAGGAGGGAAAGCGACAACGGCGGTTCCTTTCCACTCACCACAACGACGATAATATCGAGATTGGCCAGTATGGGATTGAAACGACCTGCGCGGTCAATACGGCCGAATTCCGATGTGCGTGGCATAACATCAACAACCATATATCGGTCATCGGATTCTTCACATTTTACTACATCTCCCGGTGTGATCACGCCGGGACTCCGATCTCGTGCGAGTCTTCCCGCCAGCACGGCTCGTTCGACGCCACCTCGGATCGTAATGAGCACCTGCTGACTGTAGACGGCGAGCACCCGTGTGACTAGAAACTTCCTATTCGTCATTGAGGTGCCT
>Ga0272441_10008017_pt1 | contig 16913 bp, 13 predicted proteins | sample SSMProp6N_FD_193582 | JGI IMG/M metagenome (GOLD analysis project Ga0272441, IMG submission 193582) | Marine sediment archaeal communities from Little Sippewissett salt marsh, Falmouth, MA, United States - SSM-Prop-6N | ecosystem: Environmental > Aquatic > Marine > Wetlands > Sediment ...
TTTTTTATTATCTCTTCGAGATCGCTGTTGTTGATCGAGGAGAAAAGAAGGCGGAGGGACATATCCTCTTCGTGATCGTGCCTGAATCCGAGGATGTTCTCGGCGGAAGTGTTCAGGAAGAGCAGTCTGTCGGAGTTGTCGAGCACGACCATGCCGATCGGGAGGTCCTTGATGATGGCCTTTTCATGGTTGGTGAAAAAAAGCAGCGGCTGCTCGTTCTTCTTTTCACCCTGACGGGAGTAGGCCATGTTGTAGGCGAGATTGGCCAGCCGGGAAGGATCAACTGTTTCGACCTTCTCCGTGCCGTTGCGGTAACCATCCCTGATGACTGTTACCCGGTCGGCGATTTTGAATATCTCGTCGATATTGGAAGTGATGTATATGATCGATTTGCCGCTCTTCTTGATCTTCCTGCAAATGGAGTAGATCTCCTTCATCTCCGCCGGAGTGAGGAGCTGGGAAATCTCGTCCAGGACCAGAATCTCCGCACCGAGGGAGAGGACCCTGGCGATGCTTACGATCTGCATCTTCCCCTTGGACAGTTTTTTCAGCGGCAGATGAATATCCAGATCGACATTCAGGAAGTCGAACAGTTCCCGGCAGGTCTTCTCCATGTAGAGTTTGTCCGTTTGGGTAATGTAGAAGTGGGGCATCCGGCCGACGAAGATATTCTCCACCACCGTCATATTCGGTACCGTCTCCGGGATCTGGTACACAACGCCGATCCTGTTCTGGATGGCGGTCTTGGGAGTCAGATGGCTGTACTGTTTGTCGTAGAGCCGGATCGACCCGTTCTGGTTCTTGAGGGCGCCGCCGAGAATTTTCGCCAGGGTGGACTTGCCGGAGCGATGGTCGCCCGTGAGGGCGTGAATTTCCTGCCGGTTCAGTTCGAAGTCGAAACCGCACAGGGCCGGGTTCTTGCTGTAGGAGAAGGTAATGTTCGACAGCTCGAGTATTTTTTCCATAGTACTCATAGAAGGTCCAGGAATTTCATCTTGTTGTAGAGGGTCCTCCGATTTATATTCAGCAGCTCGGCTGCTTTCTGCTTGGAGCCGTTGGTCTTTTCCAGGGCTTCGAGTATGACCTCCCGGGTGACCTTGTCGTAGACGTTTTTCAGGTGGCGGGTTTCGTATTCGATCTGATTCCGGTAGGACTCCGGCAGGGCTTCGATTCCCAGTTTTTCTTCCTCACAGAAAATCACCGCCCGTTCGATGGTGTTCTTCAGTTCGCGAACGTTCCCCGGCCAGTCGTGCTTGAGGAAGGCTGCAGACGCCTCGTCGGTGAGGTCGATGATCTGCTTGTTGTACAGCATATTCATCTCGTTCAGGAAGTGCCTGGCAAGGGGCAGTACATCGTCTTTGCGCTTCCTGAGGGGCGGGATGTCGATACTCACCACGTTCAGCCGGTAGTAGAGGTCCTCCCTGAATTGTCCCCGGTCGATCAGCTCGGGCAGGTTCTTGTTGGTAGCGGCGATGAAACGGATATCCATGTGCCGGATCTTGTCCGACCCTACCTGCTCGTACTCCTTTTCCTGGATGACCCGCAGGAGCTTCACCTGGGTCTTCATACTCATTTCGCCGATTTCGTCGAAGAAGATGGTTCCGCCTTCGGCGGCGGCGAACTTACCCATCCGGTCTTCCCTGGCGTCGGTGAAGGCGCCCTTCACGTGGCCGAACAGCTCGCTTTCCAGAAGATTTTCCGGAATAGCGGCGCAGTTGATCTTTATGTACGGTTTGTCCCTGCGTTTGCTCATGGTGTGAATGTGGGCGGCGAACAGTTCCTTTCCCGTTCCGCTTTCGCCGGTTATGATGACCGGCGCGTCGGTCGGACCCGCCTTCCCTGCCATCAGGATCAGTTCGTTGATCTTGCTGTTGGCCGTGATGATATCGAGCTCTTCCTGCTGAGAGTTCTTTTTTATACTGAGCAGCTTCCGGATCTCCTCCAGCAGGGCCCCGGTGTTCACGGGCTTGGAGTAAAAGTTGACGGCCCCGCAGCGCATGGCTTCGACCACGTTTTCGATGCTGGCGTAACCGGAAATCATGATGATCGGGATCGGCAGCTTCATCGACTTCACCGTATCGATGAAACTGATACCGTCCATCCCCGGCATTTTCAGATCGGTTATGACCAGGTCGAAATGCTGCTTCCTTAGTGTTGCGAGGGCGGCGCGGGCATCGGTTTCGTAGGAAGCCTTGAATCCGTGCAGGTTGAAAAGCTTGGACAACGAGATACACATGTGTTTTTCGTCGTCGACGATCAGTATCGAATTCGGCATTTGTCAATTATATCCATTATTCGCCCGCTTCACAATATTTTTTCACAGATCCTGATTTGGGAAAAATTTTTCCTATCGCCGCCGGATGAATGAGACCCTTTTGTCCCATTTTTCAAGAAAAAGAAAGTGTTCAAAATCCGGAGAATAGTGTAAGCTGTTATTGATAATAGACTTATTTGATACTATGGCAATATGTTCGGAACTTGGCATGAATAGTGCATTCTTATAGGAAATATTCCAATGAAGGAGAACGACATGAAAAGGATCGTGAATGTGCTCGCAGTAGGCGTTCTGCTGCTTGCAGTACTGAGCCCCCTCGCAGCCGGAGGACAGCAGGAAGCGGCAGATACTGCTGATCAAGAGATCAAGATCGGCTTCCTCGTGAAGCTCGCCGAATGTTCCTGGTTCCAGGACGAGTGGAAATTCGCCCAGCAGGCGGCGGATGAATACGGCTTTGAGCTGGTTAAAATCAGCACCCCCGATGGGGAAAGTGTGCTGTCGGCGATCGACAACATGGCCGCCCAGAATGTACAGGGCTTCATCATCTGTACCCCTGACGTAAAGCTCGGACCCTCCATTAAAATGAAGGCCGACCAGTACAACATGAAGTTAATGAGTGTTGATGACAGATTCGTCGGAGCGAACGGTAAACCGATGGAAGAAGTGCATCACATGGGTATCTCCGCCTACGAGATCGGCCGCCAGGTCGGTAAGGCCATGATGGAAGAGGCCCAGAGAAGAGGCTGGGATCTGAGCAAGACCGGCGCGGACTGCCTGACCTACAACGAGCTTCCCACCAGCAAGGAGAGGACCGACGGTGCCACCCACATGCTGGTCGAAATGGGCTTCCCGGAAGAGAATGTCTTCGAAGCTCCCACCGCTACCGACTCCACCACCGAAGGTGGATTCGACGCAACCAACATCCTCGTGGCTGCTCATCCCGAAGTCGAGAACTGGTTTGTTTACTCACTCTGTGACGACACAACCATCGGCGGCGTTCGCGCCCTCGAAGGCAACGGCTTCAAGGCTGATAACACCATCGCCGTAGGAATCAACGGCAACGATCTGGCTGTTGCCGAGCTCGATAAAGCAGACAGCGGCTTTCACGCTACCGTTCTTCTGGCAGCCAAGCAGCACGGGTATGAAACCTCTGAAAATATGTACAAGTGGATTGCGGAAGGTATCGAACCCCCCAAGGCAGTCTTCACCTCCGGTATCCTGATGACCAGGGACAACTATAAGCAGGTGAGAAAAGAGATGGGCCTGGAATAGAGAACTGAAAGATTTCGAAGCCGGGTCCGCAGACCTGTCTGCGAGCAAGCGGGTCCGCAGAACAGATCTGCAGGCTGGTCCGCAGGACCCGGCTTCCCTGGAAGGAAATACAATGAATGCTTACTTGGAATTCAGAAACATCACCAAAGTTTTTCCGGGTGTAAGGGCGCTTGATGATGTGTCCCTCTCCGTAAAGCAGGGTTCCGTTCACGGGCTGGTTGGAGAGAACGGGGCCGGCAAATCGACTCTGCTCAAAATTCTCAGCGGGGCACATCCTCAAACTGACGGTGTCATCCTCATAAATGGTGAGGAATGCAGATTCAATTCTCCGAAAGAGGCGATCGACAAGGGGACCGCAGTCATCTATCAGGAACTGAACCTGGTCCCGGAGATGACGGTCGCCGAAAATCTCATGCTCGGTCATATACCGGCGCGGAAGGGTTTCATCGACAAGCGGGAGCTCTTCGAAGTGAGCAGGAAGGAGATCGAGTACCTCATGGAGGACATCAATCCGAACGAGAAGGTGAAGAATCTGCCTATTGCACAGCGTCAGATGATAGAAATCGGGAAGGCCCTGCTGCACGATGCGAAAATCATCGCCTTCGACGAGCCGACTTCCAGTCTCTCGGAAAAAGAGACCAAACAGCTGTTCCGGATCATTCTCTCTCTGAAGGAGAAGGGCTGTTCGGTCATCTATGTTTCCCATCGGCTGAACGAGATATTTGAAGTGTGCGATGCGGTGACCATCTTCAGGGACGGGAAAAAAGTGGCCACCTACAATAGTATGGATGAAGTCAACCACGATCTCGTGGTGAGCAAAATGGTCGGCCGGGCGATTGAAGACATCTACTCATACCGTCCCCGTACCATAGAAGGGCCGGTTTTCCATGTGGAGAATATCAGCGGGCCGGGAGTGCCGGAGCCGGTGAGCTTCACCATTCACAGGAAGGAGATCGTGGGATTCTTCGGTCTGGTCGGAGCCGGCAGATCCGAACTGATGCGTCTGGTCTACGGACACACCAGAAAGAAGAGCGGCACCCTGACGCTGAACGGGAGGAACGTGAACGCAGCCTCTCCGGCAGCTTCCCTGGCGGAAGGGATCGTTCTGTGTCCGGAGGACAGAAAGGCCGAAGGGATCATCCCCATCCGCGATGTCACCGAGAACATCAATATTTCAGTACGGAAGAAGTACGTGAAGGCCGGTTTTTTTCTCGATAAGAAAAAAGAGCGGGACAACGCCGCCGCCTTCATAGAGAAGTTCCAGATCAAGACTCCTTCCCTTGAGCAGCTGGTCGGCAACCTGTCGGGGGGGAATCAGCAGAAGGTCATTCTTGCGCGGAACCTCTCCCTGTCGACGGAGCTGATTATCCTCGATGAACCTACCAGGGGAATCGATGTGGGGACCAAGAGCGAGATATACAAGTTGATGTACGATCTGGCTGAAGCCGGCAATGCAATTATTTTTGTATCATCCGAACTTCCGGAGATACTCGGCGTGTCGGACCGGATTATCGTTATGCGGGACGGTATGATCGTAAAAGAGATAATGCGTGAGGACGCGAGCGAAGAGACAGTGCTGCACTACGCGCTGCCTGAATATGATGAAAGAAGAGAGTTAATAGGAGAAAAGAGATGAGTACTGCCATGATAGATGGGAACAAAACAAAAATCCCAAGTGTAGGCCGGGTTGCCTCGCACCTGTGGGCGAACTCCGGAATGCTTTTAATTTTTATAGTGTTGTTTATCATCCTGTCGCTGTTCGTTCCCTACTTTTTCACCTGGCGGAATATGATTGCTTTGGCGCTGTCGGTCTCCATGCTCGGCATGGTGTCCTGCACGATGCTGTTCGCCCTTGCTTCGGGAGATTTCGATCTGTCCGTCTCATCGGTCGTCGCCTTCTCCGGTGTTGTAGCCGGGGTCGTGATCAATCAGACCGGAGCTGTAGGAGTCGGCATCCTCTGCGGAATTATTGCCGGCGGTATCTTCGGAGCGCTGAACGGTGTCATCATCGCCAAGCTCCACATCAACGCGCTGATCACTACACTCGCGATGATGCAGATTGTCCGGGGATTCGCCTACATCGTCTCAGGCGGGCAGGCCCTCAGTATCGCCAACCCGGGATTCTTCGGTCTGGGCAACAGCATTTTCATGGGAATACCCAGTCCGATCTGGATCACCGTCGTCTGCTTCGTCATGTTCGGGGTTCTGATCAACAACACCACCTTCGGGAAAAATACCCTGGCCATCGGCGGCAATGTCGAGGCGGCCCGGCTCGCCGGTATCAGCGTCGACAGGATCAGGATCATGATCTTCACCCTCCAGGGGCTCATGGCCGGTTTCGCGGGAGTTATTCTCGCCTCCCGGATGACCTCCGGTCAGCCCAACTGCGCTCAGGGATTCGAGCTGAATGTGATCTCGGCTTGTGTACTCGGCGGAGTCTCCATCAAAGGCGGCGTCGCGCCGATCCAGGGTGCCATCGTGGGTGTCCTCATCATGGGGACCGTCCAGGATGCGATGAACCTGCTGAACATACCGACCTTCTACCAGTACGTGGTGCGGGGTACGATCCTGCTGATAGCCGTAATCATGGACCAGATCAAGCAGTCGAACCTGCAGAAGGCAGTTTAAGAGAGAGGGGGAGCGGATGATTACGGAGCGGGCGGAACTGGTATACCGGGCCGGAAACGAGCTTGGAGAGGGACCGTTCACTTTGGATGGGTCCGGGATCTTCTGGTTCGATATCTTCGGCAGTTCTGTTTTCCGTCTCGATGTCGGGGGCGTTAATCCCACCCGGGGCGACCGGGTTGCTGCCGGGGGCGGTCGGGTTGATGTAGATGCCCGGGGCGGTAGGCTTGGGCCCGCCGGTGGGGAGCTTGGGGCCGGCGAAAATGCAGCCGGTCGGATTGGGGCCGGCGAAAATGCAGCCGCCGGAAAGTCCGGGGCTGCCGCCGAACACACCGGTGCCGCGGAGGTTCAAAAAACGGACCTCGATCACTTCCTGTGCTGCGCCGGCGCTGCTGCTGACGGGGGTATAATCGCCGCCGGAGACGGGAAAGCCATGGCCGACAGCGGGAAGGCCGCGGCGAAACAGCACCTGATCGTTGCCGCCGGACAGAACGGCCTCGAGCTGCTGGATGAAAACTTCCGGCGGGTTCGTCTGATCAGCCTGCCTCCCTTCGATACCGAAATACTGCGTTTCAACGACGGCAAAGTGGGGCCCGACGGCGCCTTCTGGGCCGGGTCGATGTCCTACAATGGAGACAAAGCGATCGGGGGACTGTACCGCTTCGGAGGGGCTCCGACCCAAATCCTCGACGGCATGGTGATACCCAACGGACTCGGATGGAGCCCCGACGGAAGGACCATGTACGTGACCGATTCGGGAAAAGGGGTGATTACCCGATGGGATTTCGACCCGGAATCGGGCTCCATTGTGAACGAACAATTTTTTGTTCGTATCCCGCCGGAGGAAGGAGCCCCGGACGGACTGTCAGTCGACGAAGAGGGGAATGTCTGGAGCGCCCGCTGGGGCGGCGCCCGCGTGGTCGGCTTCGATCCGGATGGTGCAGTTATCGGCGAAATTGAAGTCCCCGCCGGGAACCCCACCAGCTGCTGCTTCGGGGGACCGGACAACCGGACCCTATTCATCACCTCCGCCAGACACGGTCTCGCGGAGCCGGGAAGGGCGGACGGAGCACTGTACCAGGCGAAGACCGGAACCCGCGGTCAGGTCCCGCATAAATTCAGATTCGTATAATCAGATTGGAGATGTCTATGAGGAAAAAAGCACTAATCACAGGCGCGAGCCGGGGAATAGGACGGGCGGCAGCCGTGGAGCTGGCCCGGCAGGGCTATGATATCGGCATCAACTACAACAGCAGCGAAACCGCCGCCAAAGAGGTCTGCGAGATTGTACGCGGTGAAGGCGCGGACGCCGTACTGATCAAGGCTAACGTAGGAGTCGTTTCCGAGATCGACACGATGTTCGGGCAGTTCATGGAAAAATTCGGCCGCATCGATCTTCTCGTCAACAACGCCGGCATCAGCGTCTTCAAGCCGTTTATCCACGTGACTGAAGAGATGTGGGATTCCATCACCGACATCGACTGGAAGGGATCCTACTTCTGCGCCCAGCGGGCGGCCAGGCTGATGATCAGGGACGGGATCAAGGGGGTCATTCTCAACCTTTCATCCAACCAGAAGGACGGCTGCTGGCCCACCGCCAGCGTCTACGGCCCCACCAAGGCGGCGGTTACCAAGTTCACGAAGAACTGCGCCCTGGAACTCTCACCCTACGGAATCCGGGTCTGCGCGATTGCGCCGGGCTACACCGACGTCGGCTGGCCGAAGGACAACCCCATCCATGAAGCCGCCGACAAGATCCCCATGAAGCGGTTCGCTTCCCCTGAAGAGATAGCCCGCGTGATTGCCCATCTCGTGTCGGATGACTTCGACTACATGACCGGATCATGTCTCGACATCGACGGCGGCGCCCTGCTGCCGGTCATCACGGAGAACGATCTCGACACCGACTGGTCATCCACGGCAGTCAAGAAGGACCAATAGAAGGAAGAACGGAATGAAGATAACGGATCTGCAGATTTTTCACGTACAGCCCAGATGGAGCTTTCTCAAGATAAGCACTGATGTAGGTATAAGCGGATGGGGCGAGCCCGTACTCGAAGGTCGGGCCCGCTCCGTCGAAACCGCCGTCATGGAACACCGTGATTTCCTCATCGGGAAGGACCCTCTGCGGATCGAATACCTGTGGCAGTCCATGTACCGGAACACCTTCTACCGCGGCGGCGTCATTATGATGAGCGCCATCAGCGGCATCGAACAGGCCCTCTGGGACATCAAGGGCAAGCACTACGGCCTGCCGGTGTACGAGATGCTCGGCGGCGTTTACCGGGACAGAATAAGGATCTACGGACACTGCTGGGGAGCGACTACCGAAAAAATCATCACCCGAGCCCTCGAGCGGCAGAAGAGGGGCTTCACCGCAATCAAGATCCTTGTGGAGCCCTTCACTGCCAACCGGGGCGTCAAGAAGTACATCGAATCGCAGAAGGTGCGTTTCCGGCAAATCAGGGAAGCCCTGGGCGATGAAATGGACATCGCCATTGACTTCCACGGCCGGCTGAATCCGGACATCGCCATCCAGGTGATCCGCGAGATCGAAGAGTACTACCCCCTCTTCGTGGAGGAAGCCTGTCTACCGGAGAACACCGACGCCATGGCGAGAATCGCCTCTGCTGTCAAGGTACCCCTGGCCACCGGTGAGCGCCTGGTCACCAGGTCGGCCTTCCGGCCCCTCTTCGAAAAAGGCGCCGTCTCCGTCGTGCAGCCCGATCTCTGCCATGCCGGCGGGATCATGGAAGTGAAGAAGATCGCCTCCATGGCGGAGACCTACTACTGCAAAATCGCCCCCCATAACCCTCTCGGCCCCATATCCCTCGCCGCCAACATCCAGTTGGGCGCCTGCACCCCCAATTTTCTCATCGCCGAACACTTCGGCATGAAGGAGGAGTGGGACATCGGCGAGGGATACCTCAAGAAACCCTTCACGGTGGAAGACGGATACGTGAAAATCCCGGACCTGCCCGGTCTCGGCATCACCGTGAACGAAGACATTCTGGAAGAGCGGAAATATGAAGGGGACTGGGACTCCCCGCGGCTGTACGCCGAGGATGACGGGACTATAGTGGATTGGTGAGAGTCTTTGGCGGAGCGGGGACGTTGCGACGGGTCTGATGCCGGCTTTGGAGCAGCAGGCGCCCCTATCACCCCACCGCCTTCGATATCTTGTCCGAGGCGGATTTTACCAGTTCGATCAATTCGAGGCGGAGGCTGTCGGTCCGGCGGATCGAAGGCAGGGATACACTGAAGGCGGCGATGGTTTCTCCTGCGGGGTTGAGAACCGGGGCGGCAGCACAGTAGACTCCTTCCTCGTGTTCCTCCCGGTCTTCGGCGAAGCCCTGCCGGCGGATCAGATCGATCTCCTCCAGCAGCTCCTTGACTCCAGCGATAGTGTTCGATGTGTACCGGATGAGTCTCAGATTTTTCAGATAATCCCTGAACTGCGCTTCGGGCAATCCGGAGAGGAGGACCTTGCCGATTCCCGTACAGTAGAGGGGGGCGTGGCTGCCGGTCCGTGAGCTCATCACCACGCGCAGGCTTTTCGTCGATTCCCGTTTGTCGAGGTAGACGAGCTCGTCGTTGTCGAGGACCGCCAGGTGGATGGTCTCCTGGGTCTTCCGGTGGAGTTCTTCGATGAAAGGCTGGGCGATTTTTTTTATATCCCTGGTCTCCTGAACGGAGTCCGCCAGGGTCAGGATCTTGGTCGACAGAGAATAAAGCCCGCCGTTTTTGTCCTTCCTTATATAGCCCAGCTGCGTGAGGGTCCTGAGGAGGCGGTAGGTCGTACTGCGGTGCAGGTCCATGCCGGCGATGATCTGCGAGGCGGTGAGTCGCTTGTGTTTGCCTATCAGCTCGAGCAGGCCGAGGGCCCGGGCTACGGTCTGGGCGGCGTCCATATGAAGAGTATAACAGCGCCGCGGGGCTTCGGCAATGTTTTTTGCAGATAGGGGCGCTTAATATTCAAAATAATGGGAATAAAGTACCAAAAAATTGACGCATGTAGCATATAATGGTACAATCAAACGACCTATCATTCAGGCACATTCAAATCTGGAGGACATATCATGGAAAAATTAATCCCCGACAACATGGAAAAACGTATCGAAGAGGCCGGTATCATCGCCGTGCTGGTAATAGAAGACTCGTCGAAGGCAGTCAAACTCGCTCAGACTCTGGTGAACAGCGGCATAACAGCGATGGAGCTCACCCTTCGGACCGAGACCGCTCTCGATTCGCTGAAGCAGATCGCCGGCGCGGTACCGGAGATGCTGGCGGGGGCCGGAACCGTGCTCACTCCGGCGCAGGTGAACGAGGTGAAGGCCGCCGGCGGCGACTTCGCGGTTGCCCCAGGCTTCAATCCGAAAGTCATGCATGCCGCCATCGAGGCCTCGGTTCCCTATGCGCCGGGAATATGTATTCCCTCTGAAATCGAAGCTGCTGTCGAGGCGGGTTGCCGGGTGCTGAAATACTTCCACGCCGAAGGAATGGGCGGACTGAAGTATCTGAAGGGGATCAACAATCCCTACCAGTATCTCAAGCTGCGCTACATCCCCCTGGGCGGAGTGAATATCAACAACATGCGGGACTACCTCGAATCACCCGAGATCATCGCCCTCGGAGGTTCGTGGATCGCCCCGTCGAAGCTCATCAATGCAGGCGACTGGGACGCCATTGCGCGCAATGCCGATGAGGCGGTGAAGATCATGAAAGAGGTGAGGGGATAATGAACAAGACAATCGTAAGCTTCGGAGAAATCATGGGCCGGATCGAGCCTGAAGGATACATGCGCTTCCGCCAGGGGATGCCCGGCCACCTGGCGATCAGCTTCGCCGGCGCGGAAGCCAACGTTGCTGTCTCGAACAAGGTGATGGGCCGGGAAGCACGCTACATCACCGCCCTGCCGTCCAACGGAATCGGCGAGGCCTGTCTCGATTCCGTCCGGCGCTTCGGCGTCGACACCTCCTTCGTGCACTTCGCGCCGGGCCGTCTCGGCCTCTACTTCGTGGAGACCGGGGCCAACCAGCGGCCGAGCAGCGTCATATACGACCGGGAACACTCGGTGGTAGCCGAGACAGCCGGCGACGTCTACGACTGGAAAGCCGCCTTCAGCGGCGCCGACTGGTTCCACATCAGCGGAATCACACCGGCTATCTCCGGTCTCGCCGCCGAAGCCTCTCTCACGGCGGTCAAGGAAGCGAAGGCGGCGGGTCTGACCGTCTCCTGCGACCTGAATTACCGCAAGAAGCTCTGGAACTGGGAGCCCGGGACATCAAAGCAGGAACTCGCGGAGAAGACCATGCGCGAACTTCTTCCCTATGTCGACATCGTCATCAGCAACGAGGAAGACGCCTGGGACATCCTCAGGATCAGGGCAGGTGAGACCGACGTCGACTCCGGCAAGCTCGAGATCGACCGCTACCCCGACGTAGCGCGGCAGATCATCGAGCAGTTCCCCAACGTCTCGAAGGTCGCCTTCACTCTGCGTGAAAGCCTTTCGGCCAGCCACAACAACTGGGGCGCCATGCTCTACGACGGCGCCGACGGCACGGCCTATTTCGCCCCGCTGGCTGACGGTCAGTACACTCCATACGAGATAAAGAACATCGTCGACCGGGTCGGCGGTGGCGACGCCTTTTCGGCGGGGCTCATATTCGCCCTGACCGATGATGAACTCTCTGCCAATCTCCAGGACGTGCTGTCCTACGCCGTGGCTGCCTCCTGCCTCTGCCACTCGATCCTCCACGACTTCAACTACTCGAGCCGGGACGAGGTGATCTCTCTTATGAAGGGGAACGCTTCAGGACGGGTGAAGCGCTAGGGAAGGGCCGCAGGAAGCGCCGGTGCCCGTTTGGTAATGCACCGCGCCCGGCGATGCTGGATTCAGAGGCGCCGCGCAGTGTTGCCTTGCACAACGCATGTCCGGCCTGGCGAATCAGACCGGCACAGGCTGGCAGTTGTAATAAGAAGCTGGATACCCCGAGTAGAACGGGTGTCCAGCTTTTTTAATGGAGCGCTAAGGGGGCAAAGGCTGACAGTTTATTCTTGCAAATTAACCACAAAGTGGTTGAAATACAACCACTGCCCGGTGGATTAACCGGAAAAGACACTGCCCCCTTCTCTCCGCCACCCCCTTGTATCGAGGACAAAGGGGCGGGGGACCGCCCCATCACACTACTTGAGGGTCAGATTGTAGACACCGTCCCAGGTCTGGGGCGGGGCCTTCCTGATAAATTTGCTGCAGCGTTTCAGGTAGAAGTTTGCAGGACCGTCCTCGGGTACCAGATCCAATACCTGCTTGAAATAGTTCCTCGCTTCCTTCCACTTCCACTCTTCGAAGAGTTTCAGGCCTTCATCGAAGATCTCGATGGCTTCTTTCATGCTAGTTGAAATGTCGCGTTTCTCATCTATCAGTTCGTACAGCCGCACCGGTTCATGGATGCCGACAACCCGGACCCGGTCGAGCCGCCGGGCGGCAAAATCTTTGCCCCCTTCGAGGTAGGTCGTTTCACTGGCGAGGATCCATGTGCCGTACTGTTTGTTGACTCCTTCGAGACGCGAAGCGAGATTGACAGAGTTCCCCATGATGGTGTAGTCCATCTTCTGGGCTGTTCCCATGTTTCCGACGACCATTGGACCGGTGTTGATCCCGATACGGGTGAGGATCGGCGCCGGCGAGAGTTTTTTATCGAGAAAGCGTTTATTGAGCGCTTCCTCCGCCTTTTTCATGCGGACCGCCGCCCGGCAGGCCTTCTCGGCGTGGTCCCTGTAATCGACAGGGGCACCGAAGAAGGAGATGATGGCGTCGCCTTCGTATTTGTCGATTGTCCCCCGCTGGGACAGAATAATATCACTCATCTCGGTAAGGTACTCGTTGAGCAGCGCCACCAGTTCGGTCGGATTCAGCTCTTCGGAGATTGTCGAAAATCCCCTGATATCGGTAAAGACGGCTGAGATGTGTTTCATTTCCCCTCCGAGGGCGAGTTTGTCCGGATTGGAGAGGAGGTCGTTGATTACTTCCGTGGACAGGTAGTGACTGAATACGTTTTTTATGTACGCCCGGTCCCTGGCTGTTCGCAGGAACTGTATGACCGTCAGCGCGACAATCGTAAAGAATACCGCGAAGAGCGGAACAAGAGGCGGCAGATACACGCCGGTCGTTACAAAAACCAGGAGATCGGCGCCGACAACGACCAGCAGAAACACGGTCCCGGTGAGAAGCGAAGTCGAAGGAGCCATCCGCCAGATAAGGAGGGCTATTATAAGTGCGGCCGCGAGGGCGAGTATCATCGAATACCACTCGGGCAGTTCGTCCAGGAATTCCTCCTGCAGAATGGTGTTGACGAGTGATGCGTGGGTCCCGACGTTCATGTACTCCTCGTCGAAGGGGGTAACTCCGATATCTGTGGTCGATGTGCCTACATGCCCGATGATAATAAAGGAACCCGGCACGGCCTCCTCGATACGCTCCCGGGATGCGGCGAGCTTGTCAAAGACCTCTCTGCTTGCTGAAAAAACTTCCGGCACCTCGGCACGGATAGACCGGTAGATCTCGGTGCTCTCTTCATCGAGCTGTCCGGAGGCGAGGGCGTAATCGATGTCATCTCCTATAGCCTGCTCGGCAGGGCCGGCGAGGAAGTCACCGACAGCGGGGAAAAAGCTTCGCCTGACCTCTCCGTATTCATCCATCTGCTCCGGATCTCCTCCCTCTTCGACATCGATTCGTATCTGCTCGGCATAGCGGTAGGCATCCATCAGGGGAAAGTCGCCCTGGTGATATTCGAGATAGCCCGCGCTTTCCATGACGGTGAGGTTCTCGATCAGCCGCTGTTCGAGCTCCCGGTTGTAAACGAGTTCGTAATAACTGAGGTGTCTGAAGCTCTCTTCGTAGCTCTTCTCGGGCCAGTGGATGAGTATATGCCCCTGTTCGGTGAGAGGTATGGTAATGTCCTTTCGTTCCTCGTCGGGATGCTCGGCCCCCTTCAGGGTAAGAGAAGCCGGTCCAACCAGTACCTCCGGTTCGCCGAGCCAGTCCAGGAGGGGTGAAAATGCCAGCTGGGCGTAATACTCGCCCTCGTGTTCAACGAGAAGCTCGATGCGGCGGCGGACCCCGTCGCTGTCTACGACGACATTGGGGAACCCGGCGCCCCGGGCGCCGCTCAGTATGGGGAAAATAGCCGGCCGGATACCGCCGGCTTTACGGATAGCAGCGTTGTCTACCGCGGCTGATTCGACCGCGATGTTCTCCTGTGCGAATTCTACGAGAGAATCCGGGACCGACGGGTCCTTTTCCGGGAGAATTCCGACGGTGAAAAAACTCCAGCCGTTCAGACGGGCCATCTTCCCGAAGTAGATGTCATTGTCCCTGGCGATATCCTGCACTTTGTCGAGGAGGATGTCCTTCGATTCGTCGGTGAGCTGCTGCAGGTCACCGATGTATTCGCGTGCTTCATCGAGGGGGATCTGACCTGCCGCGAGGGCGTCGAAGAGGCCGCTTATGTTCCGGTTGACTTCGGCAAACTCCTGCCGGAACAGCTCCGGAATATCCTTCCGCAGCACCCGGGAGTTGATCCCGAGGGGGCTCTCCTCGGTGTACTCGATATCGAATACGACATAGTTAGCATCGAACTCACGGAGCAGCAGGAGACCGTTGGCCATGATGTCCCTGCTCCAGGGCCAAACCCCGACTTCAGAGATCGCCAGATCATCCACATCGAGGAGCAGCAGGCGTTCATCCTCCTCGATCTCGGGTTTGATAGAGAGGAAGAGGTCGTATACCCGGTACTCGAAGTTCTTGTAGAACGGTAAGAAGCTCAAAGCGGAAAACACCGCCGCTATTACCACCGGTATGATTAAAAGAAACAGCGTCTTCCCGCGCATGCGCAGCCTCCTCGGACAGGTACTTGTTTACACTGAAAGTATAGTGGGCGTGTTGGCATTTGTACATCTTTTATTCCCGGGACCTGATGTCGGGTTCTTCCGGGAAGATTTAAAAAAAAGGGGGCTGCCCGCTTGCGGCATGCAGCCCCTGTGTGATTTTACCCTGCTGGAATTCGCCTCAGTCAGGTAGAGAATCGTCGGTCAGAAAAACCTGCACCCTGGTGGTTTTGCCCGGTTCGACCGAAAAGGGCTGGCCGGCGGGGGCTACGATAGTCGAATTTATACCAGTCGAATAGTCCCAAGGCTCGACAAAGTACCAGCCGGGTCCCTCATACAGGCCTACAGTCGAAACCACAAAATCTCCGGGGGAGGTCACCCCGTCGACATCGAAGGGAACAGTTACCGTAGCACCTGCAGGTCCTTCAAGGTAGAAAATATGGGAGTAATAGACATCGTCAATGCTGCCCTCTTCCTCCTCCATGAGCCCGAAGAATTGTTTTACCTGATCGATGCTGTCGAAACCGCCCATGTAGAGGAAGTAGTCCTTGTTCGCCGGAACACCGGTCACCGTGAAGTCGGCTTCCTGGCTCATGTCGTCATAGTCGACTTCGACGGCGAAGTAGGGGTTGCCGCTGAATTTCGTGGTGCCCCCCAGGGCGACATCGATGAGGATCTCCTCGAGCTTGTCTTCGATTTCGGCTTCAATGTCGGGCGGCTGTCCGGAGTCGAGGGCCACCGTCAGCTGGGTGACATCCTTCAGGGTCTCTTCGAAGCCGGAATTGATGAGCAGTCCTGCCAGTACTACCGTATCACCTGTCGGCAGGTCTCTGCTCTCCATAGTCACATCCATACTGAATCCCTGATCGCTCAGTGTGATTGGAGCGTAGCATGACCCCAGCACCATCAGGATCACCGCGCCTGCGATGAGAAGAGGAAGCAGCTCCCGCCGGGATTTCCTTTTTATTTCTACCGGTCTCTTCCGGTCCTTGTTTGTTCTATTCATATCTTACTCCTAATCCGCGATGTCACCGAACGTAACCGTTCCGCCGACATTGCCGTATTCGAGCACTTTGATCGAACTGGCGCCTTCGAAGGGGGTCATGAAATTCTCATCCAGTATTCCCGAGCGCAGCAGCCCATCCTCGCCGATGATTGCCTCATCTCCAGCCGATACGTTCCTCCCGATATCGAAGGGATTGGTGAAACGCACTGTTCCGTCGAAGACCGCCAGATTGATCCCGTCGTAGATGAACGAGGTGCCCCGCACCGCTGCGGTTGACTGTGCGCTGCGCAGTCTGAAGTTGTGTCTGAGTCCTTCGGTCCGCCTCACATCAGCCTGGATTCTGCCTACCTTCAGGTTGATGTCGGTCGAGATCAGCCCTTCCTTTTTTACCAGTTCATCGATACTCATTCTGGTCAGTGCGTCGACGCGGAGTACCGCCTCTTCGATCTCGATGCTCGCCCTGGAGTTGAATCCGGTCGAGATCTGTGCTCCCGTGGGTACCCGGTCGCCGACGGCGGCGATTTGCCAGGCCCGGCCCGGAAGGCGGTATTCGACCTTGCCCGTGACCGAGGTGAAGACCCCTTCCGCCGCAAACAGGGTGGAAGTGAGCAGCACCATGATCACCAGGATGATACATATAGTTCGTATTCGCATATCTTTCTCCTTCTCAAAAAACTAGAAGCGCGCGGACAATACGAAGCGGAGCATGAAGTCCGCATCCGCATCCTCGACCCACGCTGATCCCGGGACGAAAAGCGCTCCGGTCAATCCTGCCGAGAGGTCGGATACGATGTCCCATGTAAATCCGGCATCATACTCGGTGCCGACGAACCAGGAATCGGAAGC
>Ga0272441_10008018_pt1 | contig 16909 bp, 8 predicted proteins | sample SSMProp6N_FD_193582 | JGI IMG/M metagenome (GOLD analysis project Ga0272441, IMG submission 193582) | Marine sediment archaeal communities from Little Sippewissett salt marsh, Falmouth, MA, United States - SSM-Prop-6N | ecosystem: Environmental > Aquatic > Marine > Wetlands > Sediment ...
TCCCATTTTGCCTCCTCCCACTCTTCTGTTGTCTTTACCTCAGCAATGATATCCCCGTTTCGAAATGTGGTCACTGACAAATTACCGTCCATCCACTCCTGGCTTCCGATACTTACAGAACCATAAGTCTTAATGTTGCCGGTATTCTGGCTAACAGGGGTTACCTGATCAATCTGAACATCTCCGGGATTGTTTTCGGATGTTGTTCCATCTGACTTGACAAACTCTACCCTTCTGTTTTCTGCTCTTCCTTCGGGTGTGTCGTTCGTATTAACAGGTTTGCTCTCACCGTATCCCTTTGATGTAAGTCTGGCTTCTTTTATACCCATTGAAATAAGCTGTTTCCTGACTGTTTCAGCTCTTTCTTCCGACAATTTTTGGTTCATGTCATTATCACCAACATTATCTGTATGTCCTTCGATGCTTACATTTACATCAGGATGTTCATCAAGCATCTTATATATTTCATTCAGCACACCCATTGATTCCGGCAGTAGTGTTGATTTACCCGATGCGAAACGAATACCATTAGATACAATTTTCCCATCCTGCAGGAAGCGGTCATAATATTTTACGCCTCCTTCTGCTATCCTGAAGTTTTTTATAAGAAACCGCCTGGTATCACTTGCATGATATGCATGCAATGATATACCTGTAGGATCAAAAGACAGGTGTGGAATATTTATCAGCCTTGTTTCATCTATATATGCCTTCATTTTCCCTTCAGTATAAGCAATAGCAATATGTGCCCACCTGTTGGCTATCGATCCTTTATCTGGCAATGTGCTGCTTGCCGGACTTAAATCCATCTTATAGCTCCATATACTTAGATAGTTTGACCCCGAAGGTGTTCTCTGATTTTTCCTGTCAGAAAAGAATACCGTAAATGACTCACCTGGCATCAGCAAGTCAAACTCGACAGTAAACACATCCGGAAGATAATCTATGTCTGAATTCTTCAGATAAGGAATTATTGTAGGTGAACCACCCCTGAACATAATGACATTATCGCCTCCATACTGTGCATTTTCAACAGTCCCTGCTACGAGGTCCCATCTGGAGGGAAATTCACCGTTCTCCTCCCCTATTTGGTTATCCTCGAAGATTATCTTATCTCCGGGCACAAAATCATATTTCGACCATTTCAGTTCAACACCTGCCGTCTCCTTTCCTGAAGCCGTACCAGCAGCAGTCTGTGTTGCTGCAGGTGCCTGTGCTGCTTCTCCCTGGGGTTCTGCATCGCTATTTTCATCCTCCTCTTCTTTATCCTTCTTGAAAAGGTTGCCAATACCGTCTTCCAGCTTGTCGAGCCCTTTGTCAACATTCTTTTCCACTCTCTTTTTCAGTGGATTTTTTATCTGGGCTGATACGTTATCGACCTGGGTAAATATCAGCCCGGTCATCATCAAAAAAACAATCAGATGTTTCATGTTTATATCTTTTAGTTAATCAATCAAATAATATTTGGGTTAATCACTCTTATCACCTTCAGCAGATCAGATATCATAATGAGTATAAAAATACTTTTATAATTAAATAATTCCAAAGTTAGGAAGTGATTTTTCGGGATTAGCTGAAATGGGAGAATCAAATCCTTACCCCTATGAGCGTAATATCATCTATCTGTGCCAGTGAACCCTGCCATTTGGCAAGTTCGGTGTCAAGGATATTTCGCTGTTCGACCATAGGGCGGTATTGGATGTCGGCGAGTAGTCTTTTTAGGTTTGCCTTTTTATATTTTGCTCCCTCCGGACCACCAAACTGATCGGCATATCCATCGGAGAACATATAAACCACATCTCCCTTTTTAACATTAATAACATAATTTGTAAAAGGCACTGCATCGCCGTAATGTATACCTATCGGCATCCTGTCGGCCTTGTATTCTTTAAGTTCGCCATTCTGGAAAATTATCAGCGGATTATAGGCACCTGCAAACTGGAGTGTTTTCCTGTTCTTGTCGAGGATACAGAAAGCTATATCCATTCCATCGGCTGCTTCACCTTCCTTACCTGTCTGATGAAGTGACTCCATAATTTTTTTCCTCAGAAGATTCAGAACCTTATTGGCCTGCAGTGATCTGTTGTTGGCCGTTATTTCATTAAGTGTCGATATGCCCAGTGTACTCATGAAGGCTCCCGGAACACCATGCCCAGTACAATCGCCGACAGTAAAAAAGACTGATTTATCATCTTCGTTTATCCAGTAAAAATCTCCGCTTACTATATCTCTCGGCTTGAAAAAAATGAAATAATCCGAAAAAACATTTCTAAACAATTCTTCCATCGGCAGCATTGCAAGCTGTATCCTGCTTGCATACTCAATACTTGAGGTTATCTCTTCTTTTTGTGCTGCAATTTCTGCTGTTCTTTCCCTTACTTTTTCTTCAAGTATACGGTTTTTATGATGAAGCTGCTTTTCTCTGAATCTCACCACTACGATTATAAGTGCTAAAAGCACTATGCCTACGAGAATATAGAAGAAGGCTGTTTCTGTGAAAGGTGCTTTTATTGTAAAATCAACTGATACCGGCTCACTTATATTACCCCACAGGTCTTTTGCCCTGACCTGTAATGTATAGTCACCACGCCCGGTAATCGTTTTTTCATAATGTGTAAAGGTTGACCATGGAGACCAGTCAGTCATCTGTTTACTGATATAATATTGATACTGATTGGTATTGGCCTTGAGATAAGCCGGTGCAATAATGTCAAAAACAATGACATCGTCACCTCGCTGGAATTTTATATCCGACAGGTTAAAACTCACCCCCTTCTCATTCGATATATTTTTTATCAGGATACTTATTGATGGTGTAATCTCCGCAGACCTCTTCCTGTCAATTCCATACAACAGGTTGTCACCGCTTATTACCCAGAGATTTTCTGTTTCGGATGTAACGGACACCACTTCATCAAAAAGTTTAAGAAGTGCAAGTTCATTATCATCCATATCATCTTTTGTGCCCTTCGACAGCCAGTCATTATCATATTTTATCAGAGGGAAATTGGTTAAGGGAAGTGTAAGATCTGCCCGGCTTTCTCCGGTGTCTCTTCCATTTACATAATGAACAAATTCATCATCTTCTTCATTGAAGTAATATATGCCGGTTTCAGTATATAGAATAACCGAATCATTTACCAGGTCAATTACATAACGCTGGGGGAACTCATTTTTAACACTATAGTTGAAATATTCGACACCATTCTCTTCATTTCCAAGCTCTACCCGGTATGCCACATTATCACCACCCATCCACAGCGTATTAATATCCTCTGCAACTACAGAATATACTGTATTATAAAAGTGGGGATCCAATATATCTGTAAGCCACTTGCCATTTTCATAAGTTTCGGCGAAATACCCGTCATTGGCAGCTACATAGTATCTGCCTTCAAAAGTTCTCCATGTTATGGAATTGATATACCGTCTGTCTTCAAGGATTTCTGCCTTGTGATCCTTAATTACAAAAAGGCCCCTGTTTGTAGCAGCCAGCAGTCCTTCAGGTGTCGAAACCAGCTGACGGCATTTTTCATTTAGTCCTTCAACCTTTTTATAGATATGGCTAATAGATTTCAGTTTGCTTACCGTTCTCCGTGTAACCCTGGTTTGTGGTTTTTCTGCAACCGGTTCTTCCGTTTCTGCTGCCTGTTCACGTTGTTCTCTTCCTGTTATTTTCCCGAAGATTCTGTTAAAAATGTTCTTCCGGCCACTCTTCTGTTCCTCTTCTTCGGCAGCTTCTGCCGGAGTAACAGTTTCTACCGGAACTCTGGTATATATTTGAACCTCATCATAACTCTTCACTTCTGCCAGGAAATAAACACCTTCGCTGGTAGAAACGTATAATTCATCGTTATGTCTAAGAGCAGATGTAAGGTTACCGTCAAGTCCGGGGAAAATACTGTAATTTGCCACAGGAAGATGAAGATCGGCTCTTGTTAATCCATACTGATGCGAAAGCCATAAGCCGCCGGTATTGTCTTTACCAATAGCATAAACCTCATCATCAGGCAGTTGATTCTTATTATTTATAGTGAAGAGTATATCGCCCGACATTTTTTGAATGACAAGGGCACCACCGTCGAGGGTTGAAAATGCATAAGCCGTATCACCCAGCATAATCCCTTCCGACAAAATATTGTTCTTAAGATAACCTTCATCCTTAACCTCATAATCGTAATATTTTATACCGTCAAAAAGAGAAATATCACCGTTGCTCAGTCCAACCAGAACCCTCTCATCATTATACGGAAGTGTAAATAGTATTTCTGTTTCTTCAGTAAGATATCCTGTTACAATAGGGAAGAGAGTATCACTCTCAAGCCTGTACAAACCCTCTCCCAGGACATTTATATAAGTTTTCTCCGGAGTAATGAACATTCCCGTAAAGGGATGATCGGGCTTTGAATCGAGCTGAAGTTCACAAATACCGACATTGAGGTTATACCGGCTGGCCACCTGTTCACTATAGAACCATGCGAGAGAATCGCTGAATATTACCCTTGTTATTACACCTATCCCGGCTGAATCACCTGACAATGAGACATAGTTATAAGTACTGGCATCATTCTTCTCGAGATATCCGTAGTTATTATCACCTCCTATATATATCTTTCCATCATAAGGATTTTTTTGCATTGCATAAGGTATGACAGGTATTCTGATTGTCGTCCAGTCCTTACCGTCAAATGCCAATATACCCTTTCTATAGGCAAATAGCATAATATTATCCTCATCCTGACAGATAGCCCAGCTTTGATTTTCCACCTTCCGGCTTTCGGCAAAGTGTGTCAGCAAAGGAGATCCCTGTTGTGCAAATAATCCCTGAAAAACAAGTGAGAAACAAAGAAGTAAAAAGATTTTTTTCATGACAGATAGTGACTCAATTACTGTTTCTTATTTATGGGACAATAAATTTACAGGTTTTTTTTAAAAAAGAAGGCTTAACAGCAGACATAAAGAGAGGCCTGTGACAGAAATTATTGTCTCCATCACAGTCCATGACTGAAGTGTTTGTTTTTCATTCATTCTCAAATACTTACTAACAATCCAGAATCCACTGTCGTTGACATGCGACAATATGGTTGCACCGGCTGCAATTGCTATCACAATGATACCGGTCTCATGGGGTCCTGGATTAATTACTGTAAGTATCGGAGCCATAATACCGGCCGAGGTTATCATTGCCACTGTTGCCGAGCCCTGTGTTATTCTGACCAGTGCAGCAATAACCCATGCCAGAAGTACAAGCGGTACCGATGATTCAGCTATTGATTCTGCCAGGATCTGTCCGATACCGCTGTCAATAAGAATCTGTTTCAGGACACCTCCGGCACCTGTAACCAGTATAATGATACCCGCCGGACCCAATGCTTTTGTGCTTAAGTCAAGAATAACATTACCCGGCATCTTTCTTTTTACACATAACAGAATTGACCATAGTGTTGCAATTATCAATGCCGTAAAAGGATGTCCCAGAAAGACTACTATATCTGTCACGAATGTTTTTACTATGATCCCTTTATCTATTGCCAGGTTAACGAAAGTACTTATAAGTATAAGCAGAAGAGGTGTGGATATTATTGTAAAAATAATTCCAAAGGAAGGTGGTTTTGTAATAGGCTCCTCCTTGTCCTGGTCTTCCCGGATTATTTCTTCCGGAGCCGGAATGTGAATTTTTCCGGCAATGAATCTTCCAAAAACGGGTCCTGCAATTATAGCAGCAGGAAGGCCTACTATCAACCCGAACATTATCACTATACCTATATCCACATCCAGAATATTTGCCACTGCCACAGGACCAGGAGTAGGCGGAACCATGGTATGGGTTACTGCAAGTCCGGCCAGCAGTGGTATGGCGTAATAAAGCACTGATCGTCCTGTATTTCTAGTGAGGGCATAAATAATGGGAATAAGAATAATAAATCCCACATCCAGAAAGACCGGCACGCCGATGATAAATCCCGAGAGCATCAGTGCCCAAGAAGCTTTTTCCGTACCGAATTTCTTAATCAGATATTGTGCCAATGCCCTTGCACCTCCCGACGATTCAAGCATCTGGCCAAAAATGGCTCCCAGACCAACCACAGTGGCAATAAAACCAAGTGTACTGCCCATGCCTTTTTCTATGCTGATGGTTATTTCAGAAAGAGGCATACCGGCAAGTATACCAACGAACATGGAAGTAATAAGAAGTGAAATAAAGGCACTGAGCTTGAATTTCAGTACCATTAGCAGTAATAATGTTACTCCGGCAAGGACTATGAATATGATATAGGTGGCGGACATATTTAATTCAAAATTCAAAATTCAAAATTCAAAATTCGGGATTTATCATTCTATCAGTATTACGACAATATCCATAACATTGGTCATAGTAGGTCCGGTTGAGATATGTCCTCCTGCTTTTTTGAAGAAATTATATGAATCGAAGCTTCTTAGATAGACTTCCGGATCAATATAATTTGACAGTGCATCATGTGCTGTTTCTGTGTCGACAACAGCACCTGCCATATTTGTGTTACCATCGTTCCCATCGGTACCTGCCGACAGGAATGTTATCCCCGGTATATCGCATAGCCTCAATGCTGCTGTTAATGCGAGATGCTGGTTTCTTCCGCCTTTGCCTTTACCTGTCACATTCACTGTAAGCTCACCACCGAAAAGCAGACAGGCCGGTTTTTGTACAAGATCGTCATTCTTATGTTTAATAATCATTTCCCTGAACCATGCACATGCGCCCTCAGGATCTCCGAACAGCTCATCTGTTAAAATAAATGAGGTAAATCCCAGATCTTCTGCTTCAGATTTTGCTGCCAGAAGTGCTGCTTTGTTATCACCTGTGATAAGTGTTACTGCTTTTTCGAAAACAGGATCATCGGACTTTGGTGTCTCCGGTCTGCTGCCATGTACACCTTCATGGAGATATTCCACTAATCCGGGTGACACTTCACCAGTAAGGTTATATTTCTCGATTACGTTAATAGCGTCATGAAAGGTAGAGTTGTCAGGTACCGTTGGCCCTGAAGCAATTATATCCATCTTATTACCTGTAACATCAGATATCAGTAATGAAACTGACGGTGCCGGCCATATATGTTTCGCCAGTTGTCCCCCCTTTACTTTCGAAAGATGTTTTCTTACACTGTTTATCTCCGCTATATCTGCCCCGCAATGTACAAGCAGTTTATTCAGACGTATAATCTCCTCATGTGTTGTATTTTCCGGACAATCGGCCATTAATGATGATCCGCCTCCTGAAAAAAGACAGATGACAAGATCATTTTCGGTAGCTTTGTCGGCTATCGTTAAAATCTCCTCAGTGGCCTTAAAGCTGTTTTGATCGGGCAAAGGATGACCTGCTTCTGTTACTTTTATTCTATTGAGTTTACAATAATGATCATATTTTGTTATTATATGTCCTTCTGTTATCCGCATGCCACGAGTATTTTCAACATAATGTCCCATTGCGGCACTCGCTTTTCCGGCACCCAGAATGTATACATTCTCAATTTTCTCAAGATCAAAACTCTGATAACCTATTTTCAATATTGATCCCCGTACTGAAAACATGTCTCCTATCAGTTTCCCCGGAAGAACTCCCTTGACTCCTGCAAGAAAAATATGTTCTGCTTTTTCGCGGCTATTCATTGAATATGTAATTAAATATCAAAAAGAAAAATTGACTTTCTTCATTTACCCCGTCCCCAGGGGGAGTGAAGAAAGTCAATTTATCATACATATAATATAAAGTAACTCATTATAAAAGAAACAATGAAAAAATCCATATAAAGATAAAAACAACTATTCCCATAACAAATGTTGAAGACGAATATACTCTCAGTGTTGTATTAAGGTCGAGATCGGAAAACCTGGAAATGACCCAGAAGTAGGAGTCATTGGCATGTGAAACAAACATCGACCCTGCTCCCATTGACAACATTGTGAGTATACGCCCTGTTTCAGAATCAAGTCCGAGCATTTGCAGCATCGGCAGAACGAATGAAGCAGATGTTATTATTGCAACTGTTGATGAGCCCTGGGCAGTTTTCATCACAGCTGCAATAAGAAACGGAATTACCAGTCCTGCACCTGTACCGGCAAGAATCCTGCCTGCCTCCTCACCTATTCCCGTAGCTTTAATAACCATTCCAAACATACCTCCTGCAGCAGTTACAATCAATATTGGTCCTGCTTTTTCTATGGCATCGGTAAAGACAGAGTTCACTGAGTCAATATTAATTTTCCTGATTAAAAACAAACCTATACCAACACCGATTGCAAGGGCAAAGACAGGTTCACCCGGAAAGCGGAATATCTTGTAGATCAAACTTATATGCTCTTTATCAAAGAGGAGGACCAGCGATTTGACAGATATGAGCAGAAGAGGAACCACTATAGGTAGAAACGACATCAAAGCAGATGGCAGATTATCCAATGTCTCATCCTTGTCTGGTACAATTTCCTGAGCAGGCTTATAATTCTTGTTTCTGATCATTAATCTGCTCCAGAAGAATGCACTTAAAGCTCCGGGTACGGCAAAGAGAATCCCTGCAATAATAAGGTTTCCTATATTTGCATCAATGATACCGGCTGCAGCCAGGGCTCCCGGGTGTGTGGGTATGAGACAATGAACCGCATAAAGCGATGTAGCCAGAACAGTCGCCATGAAGGGCATTGCAATCTTTGAACGGAAGCTGAATGATTTTGCCAGTCCACTGAGAATAATAAACGCTGAATCGCAAAATATTGTCAGTCCTGTTATAAATCCTGTAATCCCCAGTGCCTGTGCACTCCTGTTTATACCGGTTTTTGAAAGAACATAATTTGCAATACTTATTGTAGCCCTGGTCTTGTCAAGGATAATCCCGATCATAGCACCGAAGATTATTAGGAATCCTATTGAAGCCATTGTACTGCCGAAACCTTCCTTTATGGTATCTACGATTGTATCGGGAGGTAATGTTGTAAAAGCCAGGAATACCGATACCAAAAAAAGTGCTACAAAAGCTCTCAGCTTAAGCTTCGATGTAAGAAGAATAATTGCAATTATACTTACAGCAACAAGTATGGAAACAGTTACCAGGTTCATAAATATAACTTTGCGTCCTTTGTGTGTACTTTGTGTACTTTGCGGTTATAATTTTCTACTATCCAAAGAACAAGTAAGCTACAAAGATTGCAGTCACCAACCCTACCAGGTCGGCAAGCAGGCTGCAACCCACTGCATATCTTGTATTTTTTATACCCACAGATCCAAAATATAAGGCTATTATATAAAATGTCGTATCAGTAGTTCCCTGCATTGTACATGCCAGCCGTCCGATAAATGAATCAGGTCCGTAATTAGTCATGGCATCCACCATCAATCCCCTGGCACCGCTGCCGCTGAGTGGTTTCATAATCGCTACCGGCAGAGCTCCCGTAAACTGTGTGTCGAGACCAAGCCAGGCAATGAATGCGGTAATTCCGGAAATGATAAAGTCCATAGCCCCTGATGCCCTGAATATACCTATCGCCACAAGGATAGCCACAAGAAATGGGATGATCTTTATAGCAATGGTGAATCCCTCTTTTGCTCCTTCGATAAAGGCATTATAAACATTGACCTTTTTTACCAGTGCAAGGACAATAAAGGCTGTTATAACCAGTATCAGGATAAAGTTAGCAGCAAACGTTGATACAGTTGACACCTGTTCCTTCGGCAGACTGCTGAAATAGAGTATTATACCCACTATAATTGCTGTCAATCCCCCAAGATATGCCAGTACCACCTTATCGAACAGATTGATCTTCTGCATAACGGCAACACTTATCAATCCTGCTACTGTTGCAAAGAAAGTCGATATAAGGATGGGAATAAAAATATCGGCCGGATTGGCAGCTCCAAGTTGCATTCTATAAACTATGACACTTACCGGGATAACAGTGAGTCCTGAAGCATTCAGGACAAGAAACATGATCTGTGCATTGGAGGCAGATTCTTTATCAGGATTTTCTTCCTGCATCTCTTTCATGGCCTGTAGACCTACAGGTGTTGCTGCATTATCAAGGTTCAGCATATTTGCCGCTATGTTGAGTATTATTGATCCATATGCAGGATGTCCTTTGGGCAAGCCCGGAAAAAGTCTTTCAAACAGAGGTCCCATTGCCCTGCCGAGGATCTTCACTACACCGCCTTTTTCACCTACTTTGAGCAATCCCATCCAGAGTGTCAGGGCACCTGTAAGTCCCAATGATATTTCAAAGCCTGTCCTGGCATTATCAAAGACAGCATTAACGAGGTCGTTGAATATCTGTGTATTACCTGTAAAGATTAGTTTTCCCAGGGCTACCAGGAACCCGATTATAAAAAATGCGATCCAGATATAGTTCAGGGCCATGGAAGAAATTTGATTGACTAAGATAAGTATTAAAGATAAAAGACAAAACTAACAAGACATAAGAAACAAGATTATTTGACTATAAGCTTGTTACCAAAAATAAATTTGACTTGTATTACAGAAAACTTATAAATTTGATATAGTCAACGCCCCCGAAGGATGTTTTCCGAAGCTGATAATTGCCAGGCAATAACATTTTACCTGTTTTTAGGCTAATAAATTTTTAAAATGTTATGTGACTGACAATCCGGTTTTGATAATTGGAACTCCAAAAAAGAACCTGCAGATATTTAAATATAAACTTTTGTTAACAATAATTTTTAAATTGCAATTTCTGCAGAATGGTATAGAATGATTTTTGCGATATATATATTACTACCAGCCTTTGAAAATTCATCATATGCAAAAGTTCTTTATTATCATAATCATATCAATACTATGTTTTGCATGTAAGAAAAATCAATCAAACAATAATTATATTTACCTTATTAATAATACATTAGCGATCAGGGTTCCATGAAATATTTTTCGGTTCTTTTATTATTCGTTCTGTCCTTCCAGGTCTCTGTCTTTGCCCAGGCACAATCTCATGATGTCAGAAATGATTACAATAAATTATACAAATCTATAATAGACGAATATGGATTTGACCAACTATTGGTAAACGGCATTTTTTATGAAGATGAATACCACAATAAGATTGGTCACCAGTTTTTCATGGAAGACAAACTTTATAAAGGCTCCTTGACCTTTAGAGGTAAAGAATATAAAGGGATTGAAATGAAGTACGATATATATAATAATCAGTTAATACTTTTTGTAAGGAATAATACTTCAGTAGTATGGGTTGTTCCCCCAAATGATTTTATTTCGGCTTTTAGCCTTGGTGATAAATTTTTCTCAAAATACAATTTCCAGGGAGAGCCAGAATTTTACCAGGTTGTCTTCGATACAGAGAAACTGAAATGTCTGTATTACTGGGACAAAAATATGATCGAGTCTTATGATGATATTAAATATATTTCCTATAGATTTTTTGAAAGTGAGAAAAAATGTTATCTACTATTAAATGGCTCATCTTTAATATACAGAAATAACAGGTCCTTTATGAAAATACTTCCGGAAGAGATCAAAGCCCGGGTTAGAAAATACTTAAAAGACAATCATATTAAAGTCAATAAAAGCAGTGATGAAAAAATATCGGAATTATTAGCCTATTGTAATTCTTTATTATGACCTATAAAGATCATTGTAAGCGACATAATTTATAAAATGAAAAAAATCATTATTATTTGCCTGGGTCTGGGTATATTTTTTACAGCTTCAGGACAACAACCGGATAATATGATAATATCCGGTGCTTATAATAATATCCCATTTAATGATTTTATCCGGGAAATTGAAATGAAAACTACACTTCGATTTTATTATCTGCAGGATTGGATAAAAGATGTAAGAATCACCTTTTCAGGCACTGATGTGTCTCTGGTACAAATTCTTAATGATCAGCTTAAGAAGGCCGGACTCCAGTTCTTTATTGAAAGCTGTAACGTATACATATATCCGGGTGAGCTGATTATAACAGAATTGCCATCTTACAGAATATCCGGGATTGAACATTATGATACTGATAGTATTAAAAGTATAACCGAAACTGAAAAAAAATATCTTGAAGGCAGGAAGATTTCCTCAATTGAGGTACTGGAAATTGGGGATAAGCGTAAGACTGCTGGTGTTTCAAATTGCATCCTCGACGGGAAGATAGTCGACGAATCTAATTCAGAGCCTCTTAGCGGTGCTACAGTTTATATTGAAGAGAAGAAAACCGGCACTGTTGCCGATTTAGAAGGCAGGTTTAAACTGGTACTGAAACCGGGAAAATATAAGGCTGTTTTCAGTTATATGTCAATGAAACAGCAGGAATATTACTTACAGGTTTATTCAGACGGCTCTCTTACTATTAAAATGAAAAAACAGCTTATTGCACTGGATGAAGTTAGTGTTACTGCCAACCGTTACGATCACATAAAAGGGATACAAATGGGGTATGAAAGGATTTCAGTGAAATCCATAAAAGAAATACCTATTGCTTTTGGAGAAAAGGATATCCTGAAAGTAGCACAAATGTTACCTGGTGTACTGAATGTGGGTGAAGGTTCATCGGGATTCAATGTAAGAGGCAGTGCTGAAGACCAGAATATGTTTTATTTTAATAAGATCCCGGTTTATAATACCTGCCACCTGTTTGGATTCTTTACTTCATTCAATCCTGATATCATTGATAATTTCTCATTTTATAAAAGCAATATTCCCGCCAGTTATGGTGGCAGGCTGTCATCGGTATTTGATATAAAAACCAGACAGGGAAGTAAGAAAAAATTTTTCGGACAAGGTGGAATAAGTCCGGTAACAGCTCATAGTTCACTTGAAATTCCGTTAATTAAGGATAAAGTATCAATTGTTACCAGTTTCCGGAGTTCTTATTCAGACTGGATAATAAAAAAGATAAAGGAAGAAAATATAAAGAAAAGCAGCGCTTCTTTTTATGATGGTTCCTTTTCTGTCCATGCTCAGGTTAATAATAAAAACACCCTGAAGGCTTTTATTTATCTGAGCAGAGACAAATTCTCATTATCATCTTTAAATAAATATGATTACTCTAACAAAGGATCTTCATTATCCTGGAAACATGTGTTTTCACGGATAATATCATCTAACGTGTCGGTTATTTACAGCAATTACTCTTTTGAAAATGCAGATATAAAAAACCTCTCCATTGCATACAAGCAAAAGTACAAGATAGATCATTATGAAGCCAGGCAAGACTTTTCGATTTTAAGTAAATCTGATCACAAAATTGCTTTCGGGGCGAGTGAAATCTATTACCACCTGAACCTTGGCAAAATTTCACCTTTTGGTGAAATATCAAACAGGACACCTGTTAATTTTGGTAATGAAAGAGGGTTTGAATGTGCACTATATCTTTCCGATGAGTTTGCTTTAATAAGTAATCTTACCGTTTCAGTGGGAATAAGATACAGCATATTCAATCAATATGGCCCAGCGGAAATTAACATATATTATCCGGAAGATAATAGAACTGTTGAAAACATCATTGAAACTAAGGTTTACCATAGAGGTGATCTGATTAAATCCTATTCCGGGCCCGAATACAGATTTTCCTTAAATTATAATCTTGGGATTAACAGCTCACTTAAAGGTTCTTACAACAGGTTGTACCAATATATTTTTATGTTAAGAAATGCCATTTCCATTTCCCCGGACGATAAATGGAAACTATGTGATTACCACATAGCACCACCTGACGCAGACCACGTTTCCGTAGGTTATTACCGGAATTTCAGTTCAGGAGGTATTATAACTTCTTTGGAAATATATCATAAATGGGTGAACAATCAGGTTGAGTTTAAGGACGGCACGGATTTCACCTCGCCAGACCCTATTGAGACAAAAGTATTACAGGGGAAACAAAATGTAAATGGAATAGAGCTGATGATCAAAAAAAATACAGGTAAAACTACAGGTTGGATATCGTATTGCTATTCACGGTCTATGGTTAAGATAGATGGTGGTCTTCCTGAAAATCAGATAAATCGCGGTATTGAATATCCTTCCGATTATGACAGGCCACATAGTTTTAATCTGGTACTCAATTACAGGACTAACCGTCGTTTAAGTCTTTCAACAAACTTTGTGTATACAACAGGTCGCCCTATTACTTATCCGGTATCAGTTTATTATTCCGAAGGTCAGCAGCTGATGAGTTACTCAAAAAGAAACGAATATCGGATACCTGATTATGCCAGGCTGGATTTATCAATTAACATTGAAGGTAACCTGCTCAGAGAAAAACCTATTCATAGTACCTGGTCTCTCAACTTATATAACGCTCTGGGTCGTAAAAATGCATATTCGATTTATTTTGATTCCGAAAACGGGTTTGTACAAGGGCATAAACTATCAATCTTCGGCATTCCGATATTTACACTTTCCTGGAACTATAAATTCGGGAATTATCTTAATGATTAAAGTAGTCGTTTTTTGATTATATAAAACAATCATATGAATACAGGATTCGCTTCAAAAAAATATGATCTTTTCAAAATATTATTTACAGGTCTGACCTTGTTTGCCCTAAGCTGTATCAGCCCGTTTGAACCCGATTACCAGGGAAAGACGAATTTACTGGTTGTTGACGGAAGCTTGATTAAAGGCCTTGATAAACAGGTAATAAATATCTCAAGATCTGCATCCATTTTACTTCCTGAATACGAGTATGCTAAATACCAGCCTGAAGAAAATTGTCAGGTGAAAATTATGGATGATTCAGGAAATGAGTTCATTTTTACTGAAGAATCAAAAGGGAAATACGTGGCAAATATTGATGACGCGCTTCTCAAATATGATACAAATTACAAGCTGATGTTTAGCACTTCTTCCGGAGAAACATATGAATCCGGTTATCAGAGGCTTTTAAAAACTCCACCTGTTGACAGTATCTATTGTATTAAAGAATTTCGCTATTCACCCGAATATAATAGGGAAAATATTGAGGGACTTCAGTTTTATGTTGATCTGGCCGCTCCCGGTGATGTATCAAAATACTACAAGTGGCAAATTGAAAAAACTTGGGAGATACATGCATCTCATAAGATAAATGGTATCTGGGACGGAAGTAATATAATATTGTTCGATTCCCCATCGGATAGTCTTTATTATTGCTGGGATACAAAAACCGCGACAGGAATTTATACAGCTTCAACGGTTAACTTATCACAAAACGTTATTAAAAAAATACCCCTGCATTATGAATTAAGCACTTCAAAAGCATTGATTTTTAAATACTGTGCAACTGTAAGGCAATTTGCATTGAACAAAGAGGCTTATGATTATTGGCATACAAAAGAGATCGAGATGACTGAATCAGGAGATATTTACACAAATCAACCTTACCAGGTTAAGTCAAATATTTATAACACTATCAATCCCGAAGAAAATGTATTGGGCTTTTTCTGGGTTTCTTCATGTACTTTTAAACGCCTGTTTGTGGAAAAGCCCTTCAATAATGGTATTGAAGACAATAACCAATGTAGTCGTGCAACAACCTGTACATCGATATTTAATGAAAATAATTTAGATTTTTTATACGCTTTTGTAAAGAATGCGCGTCAGTTCCCTAAACCTCCTCCTGTATTTTTTTATATTGAAATTGTTGAATTTTCCGGTATCTGCTTTAACTTTTCTAAAGATGAATGTGTGGATTGCAGAGTGAGAGGCGGGACTATTCAAAGACCCGATTTCTGGGAATAAAATGAATTAGATAACTTTTTATGCAGACGGATATTTTTCAAAACAAATGAAACTGATAGAATGGTAAAAAATGTTTTCCTATTCTGTATTTTAAGCTTACTGATAAACCTTAACATAAACGGTCAGGCAGGGCAATCAGAAATTAGTTATGCCTCAATCCCTTATGCATCGGGTGAAAAGATAAGGCTTTTCACTGACCGGGGTATTTATTGTGTGAATGAGAAAATTTATTTCACAGCTGAATATTCCTGTATAAATGAACTTGACTCTCTGGCATGGAGCAATGTATTATATGTTGAACTGATAAAATGGAATGGGATCAAGCTGGCCCAGATGAAACTGAAACTGACCAAACCTGGAACATCAGGAAGTATGGAAATCCCGGGGAACATACTCTCAGGCAATTATTATTTGCGCGCTTATACAAAATGGATGCGAAATTTTTCAGCATACGAATATGCATACCTGCTTATTAAAATTGTTAATCCTTTCCGGTCCGAAACTGATGAAGGTCCGGTTGAGAGATCAGGTCCGTCCGTACCAACAACCCACAACACAGCCCGGAAGAAACTGATTGACGGTGTTAGCTGTAATCCGGATAAAAATGAATACAAGCCAGGAGCAAGGGTAGAAGTCACACTTAATATCAACGACAGGAAGTTCTCTGACCCAGACAATTATTGTATATCTGTTGCAAAAGTTGGTGTAATTGATACAACCATTCAGTCTTATGAACCTGAATCAACCTCTGCGGTAAACAACCTCTCCGATATCGAATATTTACCTGAAATCAGGGGAATTACAATTTCAGGCAAAATTGTTGACAAACCCACAAAACTGCCTAAAATAAATGTTTTGGTTAGTCTTTCAGAAACACAGTATGGAGAATACTTTTCAGTCCATAATACTAATGACCAGGGTCGGTTTGTCTTTTCGCTTCCGGATATGCCGGGAAATCATGACTTCTTTATTCAGACAGATACTCAATCAGAAATACTGATCGACAACGACTTTTGCAACCAACCTGTAAAATTGCCCTACATCGCATTCAACATGGATGAAAATGAAATACATCGAATTGAAGATATGGTTATAAATCTGCAACTCACCGAAATATTCATGTCTCATGAAAATACGGCAGCAGATTCGCTAACCGGGAAAGCAGAACCAATGGCTTTTTATGGAAGCAAAAAAAC